>Ga0256404_1007209_pt1 | contig 17770 bp, 15 predicted proteins | sample RumenRJG_01DNA_FD_185990 | JGI IMG/M metagenome (GOLD analysis project Ga0256404, IMG submission 185990) | Bovine rumen microbial communities from Lethbridge, Alberta, Canada - RJG_01 | ecosystem: Host-associated > Mammals > Digestive system > Stomach > Rumen | place: Canada: Alberta | collected...
AATCCGCCGTTCGGACGCGAGTGGAAGAATGAGAAGAAAGCCGTGACGGACGAGCAGGCGAACGGTTTCGCCGGACGCTTTGGCGCGGGCGTGCCTGCCATCGGCGACAGCCAGATGCTCTTCCTCGAAACCGCCGTCAGCAAAATGAAAAAGACCGGCAGCCGCGTCGCCATCATCCACAACGGCTCGCCGCTTTTCACCGGCGACGCAGGCAGTGGTCCCTCGGAAATCCGCCGCTACCTGCTCGAGCACGACCTCATCGAAGCCATCATCGCCCTGCCGAACGACATCTTTTACAACACGGGCATTGCGACATACATCTGGGTGCTCTCGAACCGCAAGACGCCCGAGCGGCGCGGCAAAGTGCAGCTCATCAACGCGAACGGCATCTACACGAAAATGCGAAAATCGCTCGGAAGCAAGCGCGTCGAAATCTCCGAAGAACAGATCGAAGAAATCAGCCGCATCTACGGCGACTTCCGAGAAACGGAGCATTGCAAGATTTTCCCGAATGAGGCATTCGGCTATCAGAAAATCACCGTCGAGCGCCCGTTGCTCGGGGAAGACGGCCAGCCCATCCGCAAGCGCGGAAAGCTCCAGCCCGATCCCGCGCGCCGCGACACGGAGAACGTCCCGCTCACCGAAAGCATCGACGCCTACATGCAGCGCGAAGTTCTTCCCTTCGCACCCGACGCCTGGGTCGATGAAAAGAAAACGAAGATCGGCTACGAAATTCCCTTCACGCGCTACTTCTACCACTACGAACCGCCGCAGCCGTCCGCAGAAATCTCCAAAGACATCCGCGCCATCGCAAAAGAGCTCGACGGGAGCCTCGAAGAGATTTTTGGAACGGAAATGGTAAAATAGATTGCGTAGAGTGTGCCAATGACGTATAATGAAACTATGAAAGACGAACGGATTCCACAGGTTGTCGTAGAAACGACGCCTTATCAAAAAGCGGTTGAAAAATTTTGGGATGAAGAAACACAGATTGAGTTCAAAAACTACATCGGCGTGAATTTTGCGTTGGGCGATGTCATACCCGGTGCAGGTGGCATTCGGAAGATTCGCTGGCAGGCAAATGGACACGGAAAACGCGGCGGTGTTCGTGTCATCTATTATGTCTACAACGAAAATCATCCTGTTTACCTGCTATATGCTTATCCGAAGAATGTACAGGTCAACCTGTCAGAAGCCGAGAAGAAATTATTCCGTGTAGTAGCAGAACAGCTGAAAGCAACATTTCGCGAGAAAGATGGTGAGCATCATGAGTGAACAGATTTCCCCCGCTGCCGCAGCTATTTTGGAGGGGCTGAATGAAGCATTGGCAGACGCCAAGGGCGAGCCAGTCGCTGGATTGAAGAAAACGATGGTCTATCGTGTAGAGCCGAAGGAAATCCGTGAGCAGCTTCACATGTCTCAGAGCGAGTTTTCCCATGCATTCGGCATTCCCATCTCGACACTACGAAATTGGGAGCAGGGACGACGCCAGCTGGATGCTACGGCAGTGTCTTATCTTCGTGCCATCATGAAATTCCCGAAGGAAATCATGTCGGTGCAGATGGCATAAAACGGAACATTACAAAAAGCGCGCAAGCGTCTGGGGACGGATGCTTGCGCGCTTTTGCAGGTTTTCCGGCGGGCTGCGTCGAATGTTTTCGAGAGACGAAGGAACGGAGGACGAACATGCGGAAGATGAAGGACAGCGGGATCGCGTGGATCGGGGAGATTCCGGAGGAGTGCGACATCATGCGCACCAGTCGGGCTTATAGCAGCGTCTTAGGCAAAATGGTCTGCTCTTCTCCTGCAACTCCAGCAGATAAAAAGCTGCCATATATCTGTGCTAAAGACGTACATTTTGATAACGTCGATTTTTCCGATTTGAAAGCGATGTGGTTCTCCCCGAAGGAGCAAGAACTCTATTCGCTGGCGGCTGGAGATTTATTGGTGGTCGAAGGCGGTGCTGGCGCAGGAGGCGCAGCTACGATTCCTTCTGGAACAGACGTTCATGGCATATGCTTCCAAAACTCCCTGCATCGTATCCGTGCTACATCCGATGCGTATAACACGCGCTATCTCATGTACTATATCGGGATGCTTGTCCAGGGGAATTACGTTGACTATGTGTGCAACAAGGCAACGATTCCCCATTTCACAAAAGACAAAATTATGAGTATTCCACTCGTGAAATGGCCGGTTGAACAACAACGAGCCATTGTCACATTCTTGGATGCGAAATGTTCGGCGATGGACGAAGCGATTCGGAAGGCCGAGCGGTTGATAGAAAAGCTAGACGCGTTCAAGCAATCCCTTATCACAGAGACGGTGACGAAGGGGCTGCATCCAGAGGTGGCGAGGAAGGACAGCGGCGTCGAGTGGATTGGGGAGATTCCCGAAACGTGGTACGTCCACAAAATGGGATGGTCGTATAACATCGAGCTTGGAAAAATGCTTGACGAAAAACGAATTGATGCCCAAAATACGAAAAGCTATCTGAGAAATTCGGACGTTCAATGGGGACACATCAATCTCGATGACTTGCAGGAGATGACGTTCAAGCCAGAAGAACTCAAACGTTATCGCGTACTTCCGGGAGATTTGCTCGTATGCGAGGGCGGAGAAATCGGAAAGTGTGCCATCGTTCCAGAAGATTTTCCTGACGACATTTATTATCAAAAGGCACTTCATCGCATCCGAGTGCGTCAAGGACAGAACGGAAATGTCCGTTTTCTAGCGTACGTGCTTTTCTGCATGGCAAAAAATCAATGTTTTACAAGTTCGTCGGATAAGGCGACCATTGCACATCTGACAGGCGAACAACTAAAAGCCACGAAAGTTCCGTTCCCGCCAGCAGACGAGCAACGTGAAATCGCCACTTTTCTCGAAGAAAAGTGCGCCGCCATTGACGCCAATCTTGCGAAGCGGCGCGCGCTGATCGAGCGGCTTTCCGACTACAAGCGTTCTTTGATTTACGAGGTCGTGACCGGCAAGCGGGAGGTGGGCTGATGGCTTATAAGGAAAAAGATTTCGAGGCGGCGATGGCCGCTTGGCTTTGCTCGGCTGGTGGCTGGTCGAAGGGCGATGCGAAAGCGTTTGACCGCACGCGGGCACTCATCCCGCGCGACCTTCTCGATTTCGTGCAGGAGACGCAGCCGAAATCATGGAGGAAGTATGCGGCGGCGGTCGGCGAGGATGCCGAGACGAAGCTGCTCGATACGTTCTGCCGGGCGCTTTCGCGCGGGACGGCGTCGATTTTGGAGATTTTGCGCTACGGGCTCCAGACGACGCGCGGCGTGACGTTCCGTCTCGTCGGCTGGCAGCCCGAGACGTCGCTGAATCCTGAGACGCAGCGTATGTACGAGGCGAATCGTCTGCGCTGCGTGCGCCAGCTCCATTACAGCACGAAGAACGAGAACTCTCTCGACATGGTGCTTTTCGTCAATGGCATCCCGCTCGTGACGATGGAGCTCAAGAACCAGCTGACGGGGCAGAGCGTGGTGGAAGGAAAGCATCAGTATGCGCACGACCGCGATCCGCGCGAGCTCATTTTTGCGTTCCGCAAGCGCTCGCTCGTGCATTTCACGGTCGATCTCTACGAATGCTGGATGACGACGCGCCTTGCGGGGACGAAGACGCAGTTTCTGCCGTTCAACCAGGGTTCCAATGGCGCGGGGCGCGTCGGCGGCAAGGGTAATCCGCCAAATCCGCAGGGCTTCGTCACGGACTACCTTTGGAAGAACGTCCTGCGGCGCGATGTGCTGCTCGAAATCTTTCACAAGTACATGCTCTACGACAAGCATCATGACCGCATGATTTTCCCGCGCTATCATCAGCTCGATGTCGTGACGAAGCTGCTTGCCGACGTGCGGGCGCATGGCGCAGGGCGGAACTACCTCATCGAACACAGCGCGGGCTCGGGGAAGTCGAACTCGATTGCCTGGCTCGCCTATCGCTTGTCGAGTCTGAACGATGCGCGGGACGAAAAGATTTTCCAATCCGTCATCGTCGTAACCGACCGCCGCGTGCTCGACAGTCAGCTCCAGGACACGATCTTCCAGTTCGACCATGTGCCGGGCGTGGTGGAGCGCATCACAAAGAATGCAAAGCAGCTGCGCGACGCCATCAACAGCGGCAAGAAAATCATCATCACGACGCTCCAAAAGTTCCCCGTCATTTTCGAGGAGGTGCAGGCGCAGGGTGCGCGGTTCGCCGTCATCGTGGATGAGGCACATTCGTCGCAGACGGGCGAGAGCGCGAAGAAGCTCAAGCGCGCGCTCGGCGACCGCGAGGCGGTGCTCGCGGAGTATGCGCGGCTGGAGGGCGAGGCGGAGGCGGCGCAGACGAGCAACGATGACCGGATGCTCGACGAGCTCGCATCGCACGGGCAGCAGCCGAATCTGTCGTTTTTCGCGTTCACGGCGACGCCGAAGAACAAGACGCTCCAGATTTTCGGGCAGCAGAATGACCGTGGCGAATATGTGCCGTTCCACATCTACAGCATGCGGCAAGCCATCGAGGAGCATTTCATCCTCGATGTGCTGCAAAACTATGTGACGTATCACATGTACTATCACATCATCAAGCAGACGCCGGACAATCCCGAACTCGACAGCGGGCAGGGCATCGCGGCGATCAAGCGCTTCGAGGCGCTGCATCCGCACAATATCGCGCAGAAGACGGAAATCATCATGGAGCATTTTCTGCGCATAACGCGGCACAAGATCGGCGGGCGCGCAAAGGCGATGATCGTGACGGCGTCGCGCCTCCATGCCGTGCGCTATTATCAGGCGATTCAGAGCTATATCGAGCAGCATCATCTCGCGGACGAAGTCGGCGTGCTCGTCGCGTTTTCTGGCGAGGTCGAGGACGAGGGAAGGGCGTACACGGAGCCGGGGCTCAATGTCTTGAAAAATGGCGAGCACGTTAGCGAGGCGGCGCTGCCGGAGACGTTCCACGGCAACGACTTCCAGGTGCTCGTCGTCGCGGAGAAATATCAGACGGGCTTTGACGAGCCGCTGCTGCATACGATGTTCGTGGACAAGAAGCTCAACGGCGTCAAGGCGGTGCAGACGCTCTCGCGGCTCAACCGCATCTGCGCAGGCAAAGAGGACACGTTCGTCCTCGATTTCGTCAACACCGCCGAGGACATCCAGAAAGCCTTTGCGCCGTTCTATGAGGGGACGATTTTGAAAGAGGGGACGGACGTCAACATCATCTACGAGATGAAGCGTACGCTCGACCAGTCCGGCATCTACGGCGCGGAGGATGTGGGCGCCGTGGCGAGGCTGTTTTATGCGGGCACGGGCGAAGGGACGGACCTGGGGCGTCTCTCGGGTCTTTTGAAGCCCTGCATCGACCGTTTTTCGGCGTTACCGAAGGAAGAGGCGGACACCTTCAAATCCGTGCTGAACAGCTTCAACCGCGCCTACGCTTTCATCACGCAGATTGCGCGGATGTTCGACCGCGACATGCAGGCGTACAGCGTTTTTGCGAATTTCCTCGTGCGCGTGCTACCGAAGGAGCATCAGGGCAAGGTCGATCTGGCGGATGTGCTCGGGCTCGAATACTACCGCTTGAAGAAGGATTTTGACGGCACGATCGCACTCACGGGCGAGGGCGGCGAGCTCGCGCCGATGGCTGGCAGCGATGGCACGACCTCGAAGAAAAAGAAAGCGCCGCTCGCAGAACTCATCGATCAGATCAATGAGGCGAACGGCACACATTTCACGAACATGGACAAGGTACTCACGCAGATCGTCGATGATTTCAAGGGCGACCCGAAAGCCGTCAAATTCGCGAAGGACAACGACGAGCGGATGTTTTACAGTGGCTACTACCAGAACAAGTTCAGCGACATCGTCGTCGACCGCTTCGAGCAAGACCACGCTTTCATGGAACTCCTCGCGCGAAACGAGAATGCCATGCAGATGCTCATGCAGGGGATGTTGCATGAGGTGTACGAAGGGCTGCGGAGGAGACAGTAGGGAACCCTTTTTTATAAAACATGATGCAGGGAATGGAGGAATTTCATGAACAAGAAAACAGGCATCATTGCCGGAATCATTGTCGCCGTCCTGATTATTGGCGGCATCGCCGGGTACATGTATTACAAGCGGACGCCGACCTACACGTTTGACCTGATCAAGACGTCGGTGGAGAAGCACGACTGGGATACGTTCAGCAAGCATGTTGACACGAAGAACGTCATCAGCACGAGCTATGATGCATTCGTAGAAGGTGCGATGGAATCTGACGAGGATATGGATGAAGACGTCAAGGGCATGGCGAGCGGTTTTGCCAAGCTCCTGAAGCCGAGCATCGTCGATGCCCTGAATCAGGAAGTCGAGCAGTGGGTCAAGACGGGCGAAAAGAAAGAGCCAGACAAGAAGGCGGATTCGAAGGACGAGCAGAAAGCGCAGAATGCGGCCAGCAACATGACGAAGGAAACGGGCTTTGACAAGTCGAAGTTCAAGGGCGTCTCCTATACGAAAAATGACGGCGATTTCTCCCTCGTCGGCATCACGATTGAGGACAGCCAGCTGAAAAAGGACTTCACGCTCGAACTGAAGATGCGCCAGCTGGATGACGGAACATGGCAGATTCTCGAAATCTCAAATCTGAAAGACTACCTGCTGGAACTCGACAAGGCGCGCAAGGCGAAGCTGGCAGAGGTCAACAAGCCCATCCGGGACGAGATTGACCAACGTGTGGCGGTGAAAAATGCGCAGGCAAGCATCGTGCAGGCTGATCCATTCGGCATCTCCCAGAAATTGCGCGTCAACCTGACCCTCGCGGTGAACAGCGACAAGGACATCGCTTCCTTCTCTGGCAACATCTACCTGAAATCTCCTGAAGGCAAGCAGACGAAGATCCCCTTCGAGGCCAAGCGGGGCCTCAAGGCCGGCGACCAGGTGGTTGCCATCGACAAGGAGTTGAATCCGTTCTTCGGCGGGGAAGCGAAGCTCGCCAAGGCGAATCTGAGCCAGTATTCCATCAAGACGCAGCTCACGAAGCTGGCCTATGGAGATGGGACGACGCTGGAACTCAAGACGTCGCTGGATGAGAAGTAACGGAAATCGAATCGGTAGAAGCCTCCATGCATCAACATTGATACAATTGATGCATGGAGGCTTCTTTTTGGTGTGTGGAATAAATCGAAGGCGGTCAACACGGAGTTGACCCTTTTCATTTCGATTTCGGCTATCCTGTAGGCAGAGGCCAAAAAGGTCAATCAGTAAAAATGGTTCGAGGGAGGTTTTTCAAATGAAGAACAGTATTTGGGAGGATTTTTTGATTTTTGCAACAGGAGGAATTCTTGGCATGCTGGCAGGTACAGCATTGATCTCCAATGACGAGAAGAGCAGCGAAGAGGAGGATGCAACGGGGACTGGAAATCCGGATGTTGATGAGTTGATGGCTGCATTTCAGAAAGAAACGGAAGATGCACTGGCAAGCTGCAAGACCGAAGAGGAGCGCAAGGCTGTCTATGAAGACATCCATCAGTCGATTCAGGCTTTGCAGGCATCCCTTGTAAAACGCCGCGCGCAGGAAGAAAATGACGATTCCGAGGAATGCGGAGAACGTCATTTTGTGGATGCTGAAAAAGAGACGTTGCCAAAGCCGGATGAAACGTTTGCCAATGAGCATGTGCAGAATGTCCAGCGGCTGATTGCCCAGATGGACCGTGCGCTCAAGCAGACAGTGGAGAACATGTATCCTGTCACCAGTCGTCCTTCCGCTCCTTCGTCTTCCTGTGATTCGTGATGGTCGGCAGGCCGAGTTCGTCGAGGACTTCGTTGACTTCATTGACATCGTAAAGGTGGCGCTGGATGAAGAATTCGACGATGAGATCTGTCTGGCTGCTGTTCGTCAGCGTATAGCCAGCGCGTTCCAGCAACATCTTCGTTTCATCAAGCGTGAGCTTCAGACCGAGTGCGAGGGCGAGAACCGTTTCTTTGGAGGGATGGTAGTCTTCGTCATTTTTCATTCTGGAAAAATGCGCCTTCGTGAGATCGGCATTTCGATAGAGATCGACATTTCGGACGCCCTTTTTCTTGATGAGCTTGAAGAGCAGGTCGTGAAAGCCTGGCTGAAGCATTTCTTGGAGGCCATGGAGCAGAGCGTCTTTGGCCGCATGCGAAAGGCTGCCTTTCTGGAGCGCACGCGTGGAGAGTGCTGCACCAACGATGAATGGCGCGGCAAAGCCTCCTGGTGCATCCGCAGGAACGTAATGCTCTTTCAGATAGCTCTGGACATCTTTCAGGAGTCGTTTTTTCTTGTCATCGTTCATTTCGTATACCTCAATGGCTTTCCGATTCAAGCGTTGATTTCCTCTATCTCATTTTTCAACAGGTATGATGGGAAATCCTTCCTGTGGTGTGGAGGGCTTTGAGAAAGCTGAAGCATTAAGAAAATTTATTCTTATACTGTCAAAAATATGATACTACAGGAATACATAGTGTGAGAAGAAAGCAATCGACGGAGAGTTGTATCGAACGATGCAGTTCCCCGTCGATTTGTTATGTGGTATTCCGGTGGCGGAACCATCTCGTCAGACGGTTTCCGAAAAATTCTCCGATGACGTTGCTCGTGAAACGAATGACGGCTCCGATGAAAACGACGAGGATGGCTGTGAGGTTGATGCCAAGAAACGTCAGGAGACCAATATGCGGGAGGCGGCCGTCGTCGCTCATGGCGATGACACGATGGGAAATCGGCGCAGCCAGAGGTTCGAGCAGATGCGCGACGAGAATGGCGAGGAGGAAGCCAACGATTTCGCGGACGATGCGCGGATGGTTCTGGAGCGGCCGCCAGATCAGCTTGTCGCACCAGTCATGAAACGTGTGGCGTTCTTTCAAAAATGCTCGTGCGTCTTGCAGGTGCGTGCTCAAGAAATCTATAAACCGGTTTATCGCTTGTCGAAGGTCTGTCGGCAGACTGGTGATGCGCTGGGCAAGCTCGCTCGGATGCGTGAAGCGGATGAGCTGCTCCTTGAGCTTGCGCAGAAAATCTCTGGGAAGGGAAATGCGCTGCAAGTTCAGGTTCAACGAAAAGCCTTTGAAGAAAGCGAATGTTGGTGCCAGGAGAAGCAGGAGCGACATGAAAATGAGCGAGAGGAGCAGGCTGAGGAGCTGCACGACGATAAACCCGAGGATGTGCCATGCGACACGTGCCGGATGCCGTTGCAGGAGTCTCTTCTTTTGAACCCACCAATGAGTCGCAGAGTCGGAAGTCGAACGATATATTTTTCGCAAGAAAGATTTCATGCAGAGCTCCTTTCCTGTGAATGTGTAACAGATAAGTATAGTATATGCGGTATGTTTTGAAAAAAGTCAACACCGTGTTGACTTTTTTAGGGGGGAAATCTGTTACCATAGCATTATCAGAATGAATTTCTTGCCACGAAGGAGGACTTTCTCATGAACCATTTGAAACTTTGCCCCGGCACGTTCACCTACAGCCCGGAGGACGACGACCTCCGGCGCACGCTTCTCATTTCCCGCCTCCTGATCGATGGCAAGGACTTCATCAAAGAAGTCCGATACTGGACGCGGGACAAGTATCTCAGTCCGCTCGAACCGGAGATCCTGTACGACATGTTGCACCACGAGTGGAAGCACATGGACAAAGTCTTCATCGCCGGATGCTCCTGCGGGCAGCCAGACTGCGATCCGCTCAAAGTTCATATCGAAGAAAAGAAATACACCATGATCTGGAGCCAGCTCACCCACATGGATGACCACACGAACGTTTTCGACATCAATCCCATCATCTTCGACAAAGAAGAGTATTTTGCGGAATTGGCCGCGATGCGGGAATGGATGTTGGAAAACTGGATCATCGAATAAACGAAGGGCGACCCAAGTCGATGGGCCGTCCTTTTTCAATGGGGAGAAAACTGTGATGTTACCACGGCTGCAATGTCTGGAAGCGGCCAGCATTTGCCCGCAGGAGGTCTTTATTTCCGATGACACAGAGACTTGGATTCTGCACGATGCCTTCGATGGCTGGGGCGTAGGCACGGAGGTGGTCGATGGTCGTTTCACGGATTTTTTGAAGCTCTTGGCGAAAATCATCTTCCGTCATGCCACAGTTCCAGTTCCTGAGCGCATCCAAGCTTTCTTCGAGGCTTCCGTGCTTTTCCTCTTCTGGCGGTAGCACGCCGTCGATGGCGGCAGCGAGGCGTTCTTTGCTGACATCGAGTGTGCGGACGAAGTCTGCTGCATGAGCGAAAGTATCGAGCGTTTCCGAAAGGTGCGGATCGCGGCCGGAGTAAAAACTCAGCGCGCCTGTTTCATAGGGAACGACTTCGACTTCGTACGCGCCGCCGGATTGGCGGACGCGTGGAAAGAGGTAATCCGTCAAGAGCAGCGAGGCGAGGACGTAGATACTGCCGTCGTAGGGAAGCGTGCCTCCAGCGGCGATGTATTGGAGTGGCTGATCTGCAAAAAATCCTTCGCGCACCGGCTGCATCTCTACCTGAAATGCAGGAAGTATGTGCTTGGACGGTGCGGATTTGGGGAGCTGCAGGAGAAACTTTGCCAGCTGCTCGCGGACGGATGGCACGTCATCTTTGGCAGCAGCAAAGAATATGGTAGCGCCTTCCCGGCAGAACAGCATCCGCATCGTTTCGGCTAAAAAGCGCGGAAACTTTGGGTTCCAAACGTGGCTGCGGCGTGCGGAGCACAGAATTCGTTTTCTGGCGGCGCCGTAGGGATGCAGCGTATCCATCATCCGCTGCTGGACGAACGCGCTTTTCGATTTGTGCGGGGCACTTGCTTCTCTGTATGTCTGGGCTGCTTTGAAAATGTAAGGTTCCACGTCTCTTCGGTTTGCAAAGGACGTGTCCGTCAACATTTCATGAAGGAAGCCGAGTGCTTTTTTGACATCTTCCACCGCACAGGTGAAATGGAATGTGAACACCGGCCGCACGTTGTGTGTTCCTGGTGGCATGCGGAATGCGAAGCTTTCCGGCGTATATTCGTGTATGACGCTCGAAAAAAGACGATGGAACGACACGCCATGTGCGAGGGTCGGGAGATGCGACAACGCTTCTTTCAAAACGAACAGGTTGGAAAAGTCGCGCGCAGGGAGGTGCGAGGCATCGAAGCTCATATCGATGTAGCACTTTCCTGCAAGCTTTTCATCGGAAACGTCCGCATGGAGGAACGTCGCGCCGTCCAGCGTTTCTTCCGTGAGCACGGGGGCATGTTCTTCTTCTACTGGCGTGCGTGGCTCGTTCCGCATGATCGGAGCAGCGGACTGCGCTACAGTTTTTTCCTCCGTCAAGAGCGCTTCGTTTTGTGCGCGGATGGCCGCAAGTTCGTCCGCCGTCATCTGCGCCTGCTTCCGCTCCAACTCTTCTTTTTCAGCGGCGAGACGCTGCTGGTGGAGCTCGTAAGACGGCGTGAGCGTGAGGGCGAGCGATGGAGGCGTTTCGACGAGATAATGCTGGACGAAGCGGTCGAGGCTGCCGTCCGCGATATGCATCTGCAAGAGCATCTCGTCAGTCTGGGCATGGAAATCATCAGCGAGATTGCGTCTCGTCGCGAAGTCCATCAAAATCGTATGGCAGATGTCTTCGGCATCTTTCGACTCGATCGGCGCGGTGCGCCGTTGCTTTTCCATGGCCTTCAGCGTCTGCATGATGTCTTTTTGCTGGAAATGATACCCGCGCAAGGATTCCAGCGCGCGTGCAAGACCTGTTTTTCCGAACTTCCGTAATGAAGCCGCAGCGCCCGCTGGCGGCCGAGACGTTCCAATGGCGTTGCAAATTCCAAATAAAATCCGTCGCGCTTCTGAAAGCGGTGGATGGGGCTTTGGGTTCCGAACAGCAGCTTTGCAAGGAACGCCATTTCCGTGGGGTTCGGAAACCATGCATCTTTGTCGAGCAGCCACAAAAGATCATGCGTGTCCATGCGAGCTGCTTGTTCGGGAGAAAAGACTTCGTAGGATTCTTTGCGGTGAAGCGTGTGCTTCGGAGGCGCAACGGCATCATCGAATGGAGCCGGTGCGCGGCGTTTCATGTTCGCGAAATACGCTGTATCAAGGAATCGCAGCGTGTCCTCGATGTCGATGTCGCCGTACAGGCAGATGCCCATATTCGAGGGATGATAATACCTTTGGTGAAATGCCACGACATCCTCGGGACGGAGACGGACGAGAGATTCCGTTCTCCCGCCCCAGTAGAAAGCATCCGGCGTTCCGGGCATCAGTGCGCGCACGATCGGCGCCCGCACATTGACGCCATCCAGCATGCGGATCTCATTGTAGACGATGCCATTGTAAGAAAGTTTTCCTTCTGGTGTCAGCACATAGCGCCAGCCTTCCATTGCGAATAACCGAGGGTCTGAAAGATGCAGCGGATGATACAGATGGTCGAGCCAGAAATCGAGATACCTGCGGAATTTTTCCGGCGACCGGTTCTTGAAACAGAATGACGTGAAACGATTCGACGTGAGCGCATTGAGGTCAGCCTTCGCATCGCCCATCACGGTTCTCCAAGCATCTTGACCGGGATATTTCCGTGATCCGCAGAAGAGCATGTGTTCAAGAACGTGCGCGACGCCCGTGTCATCGAAGGCCGGCGTCCGCACGCCAATTACTCCCATCGCCTCCGTATCTCCATTGGAAAACCAGAATACCTGCGCTCTGCTCTTTTCATGCTCGAACGCATAAAGCGTTCCTTTGAAATCTCCCGACGGATATTTCCGCAGCAAGCGGAAACCGTGGATGATGTCGCCTTGTGTCATAAGTACGCTCAACTCCTTTTTTGCTCGTCATGACCATTTGCTCCAGCATACAGGATGCGGAAGAAAATGAGGTCAACACGGCGTTGACCTCGAATTTTTGACAACGATGAAAACCGGTAGATGACAACAAGCGGGGGCTAGCACCCGAATGGATGCCAGCCCCCGCTTGTTTGGTTCCGTGCGAGATGCACAGACCGTATTGTGCAGTCGCGATCAGGCAGCGTCGTTGATCGCGATCGTGTGGCTTGTTTCTTCTGCCTTTTCGGATTTCGGCAGATGGACGGAGAGAATGCCGTCCTTATAATCGGCGGTCGCCTTCGCCTCGTCGATGTTGTCGATGAAGAACGAACGGCTCATGCTGCTCGTGCCGCGCTCGCGGCGGACGTAGTTGCCTTTCTCGTCCTTCTCATCCTTCGACTGCTCATTCTTCGTGGCGATCGTGAGGTAGTTGTTCTCGTAGGTCAGGGAAATGTCTTCCTTCTTCAGCCCCGGCAGCTCTGCCGTGAGGTCGTAGCTCTCGCCGTTGTCTTTGACATCGACCTTGAAGTCGGGCATATGGAAGCTCTGCATGAACGGTTCGTCAAAGACATTCATCAGGCGATCGAACACGTTTTCGTCCTTCGAGAGTTCATTGTGCGATACAAATGGAACCAAACCAAACATGATCAAAATCCCCTTTCAATGTCTCGCCAGCGCCCGTGCGCCGGTTGGTATCTGTTGGTGGTGTCAAGCGGGACGGTATGCTTGGAATCCAGGCACCTGCTCGGTGTCCCGGTTCCTTTCCGGTCCCCTTTCCCTCTTGACATCTATAGAATAACACTGAAAGGTCAAAAAGTCAATAGGTCAAATAATTTTTTGACCTTTATCCTTTGTGGCGTTCCAACCATGCTTTTGCGTAAGTGCAAGATGCCGTGACTGTGCCGCCGCGCCGATGAATCTCATCCACGGTCTTCGCTACGAGTTTCGAGGCGATGCCCTGTCCGCGCAGCTCTGGCAGGACGACCGTGTGGTAGATGTCAAAGACGCCGGGCGACGTTTCGTGGAAGTCGGCGTTTGCCAAGAGATTTCCTTGCTCGCCGAGCAGGAAGACGTGTTCCTCGTTCACTTGAAATTCCAACAGCTTCATCTCCATTTCGTTCGTGGAATCGTTTGATTTCATCCTACCATCCTCGTCCATGTCCTGCAAGCATCCGGCCTCTGGTTCATGATGGATGACAGCTTCATTTCCCTCCGCGTCAAAACGAACCTCGTGCTCGATTTCTTTTTGCCGGAGCAGTTCCTGCAACCCCGGCAGGGCGTCGAAGGGCTGGAAAATTTTTGCGCGGCTCCACGGTCTCTTTGTCGCCATAAGCTTTATGGCCTCCAATCTGTTCGTTGCGTTGACGGCGCGTCGCGGCTTCGAGGAGGTCGGTCGCGCGCAGAAGCGCGTTCTTTCCGTATCTTTGTTGCAGATAGAGCGTCGTTTGCTGGCGCGCGCGCTCCTTGATCTCCGCTTCTGGCGGCGCAAAGAGCGAAAGTTCCTGTTCGTCTTCCGGCTCGACGTGATTCGCACAGAGCAGGATGCGGCGGATCGGGTGGCCGGTCAGAACGATGCGCGTGTAGAGCTCCAGCAGCGCGTTCGTGATCTTCGAGCTTGCGTTCGTCGTTGTGTCGAGCCGGATGGTGCCAGAGGTTGGCGGCAGAACAAAGTCTGGGCGCGAGCTGTAGACGATGCACATGGTAACGGACGATGTGACGACGTGGCGCGACGTGAGGCTTAATGCGAGCTGGTCGGCCATCTCGACAAGCACAACGCGCGCCTCTGTGTAGCTGTAGTCGCGCAGGAGCACTTGCCCCTCGGAAACGGATTGCGTTTCCGGTCGATACGCATGAATCTCGGCAATCGTTGTCGGTTCGCGTCCCCAGGCATGATCGTAGAGCAGAAATCCGTCGATGCCGAACGCTTTGCGGATAGCCTTGTACGGCGCGTGAGCGACATCGCCCATCGTAAAGAGGCCCATGCGCTGGAGCCGTCGCTCGATGCCGTGACCGATGCGCCAGAAATCCGTGAGCGGCGTATGCTGCCAGAGTGTCCGGCGAAACGTTTCTTCATCGAGGGAGCCGATGCGGTCGGGGGCGTGCTTCGCGGTGATGTCGAGAGCGATTTTCGCAAGATACAGATTCGTCCCGATGCCACAAGACGCTGGCAGCCCGAGACGATGCTCAATTTCGCAGAGCAGGAATCTCGCCATTTCGTGCGGCGTCTTATGGTAGAGCTGCGTGTAGCCCGTGATGTCAATGAATGCTTCATCGACGGAGTAAACGAAAATATCGTTCTTGCAAAAGTAGTCGAGATAGATACTGTAGATTTCGGCGGAGTAGTTGAGATATAACTGCATCCGTGGTGTCGCCATGATGTAGCGGAAGCGTGAAGGAATCTCGAAGATGCGGCAGCGGTTGCGCACGCCCTTCGCCTTGAGCGACGGCGATACAGCGAGGCAGATCGTCCCGCGCCCACGCTCCGCATCCGCGACGACGAGATCAGTCGTCATCGGATCGAGCCCGCGCATGACGCACTCGCAGCTTGCATAAAAGGACTTCAGGTCGATGATAAGATAGCTATGGTCCATATGCTGCATCTCCTGTTCATTACCGTTCAAGATTTATCATTTATTTTATCACTAATTTATCAAATATACAATTTAATTCTTTATGCAGAAAAATATCGTGACATAAGTTTCCTCAATGAAAGAAAAATCGCATCGAATAAAAAATTTTGTTTCTCGATGCGTCTTGTGGTATGATATACATAAAACGACAATTTTTGATAAAAGTGTAGAAATGTGGTGATGGTATGGCAACGTCCTTGCGTGTATTTTCCCGCGCTGATGTGATGGAGCGGAAGCGTCTTCGGGAAACTTCGGTCAGTCATGAAGTGCAGCAACTTTTGAAGCGACAGGAAATCGTGCGCGTCGGGAGCAATCAGTATGTTTGGAATGACGATGCGAAGCGCCAGCCGTACGAACCAGTTCATTCCGATGCATATTGTCATCTTGCGGAGCTCCTTCATCAGCGCTACCCGTTGGCTGACTATGTTCATTGGGAGATGTGGCAGCTGAACGAATTTTTGAATCACCAGCTTGGGAAGAATCTCCAGATCGTCGATGTCGAGCCGATGATTGCAGAATCCGTCTTCACGTTTTTGTCAGAAAAGTTTCCCGGCAAGGTGCTCTATCGGCCTGATCGTAAAGTGCTCCAGCTTTACCTTGGGACGACGGAGATTATCGTCAAGAACCTCATCACGCTCGCGCCGCACAATCGGAAGCAGCCACATGTCATCCGCATCGAAAAACTCATCGTCGATCTTTTCACGGACAAAGTAGTGCGGCAGCTCTACAGCCCCGCCGATCTGCCGGAAGCACTGGAGCAGATGTTTCAGGTTTACGCCATCGACGAGACGACCATGTTCCGCTATGCATCGCGCCGGAATGCCAAGACGCGGCTGCATGATTTCATTGGACGAGAAACGGAGATTCATTTGCTGACGGAAAGGAAACACGATGATCGCAAAGGCTAATTTTTCTGTGGAACACATCCGGGACTTGCAACGCGAGAGCAAGCGTGACCCGATTTTGTTGGAACGGACGCTTTACGCATTCGGTCTGCTCGAAGCGCTATCGCGTGTCGGTCTGCCTTTCATTTTCAAAGGCGGGACGAGCCTCATGCTGCTCTTGGAACATCCGATGCGGTTATCGACGGACATCGACATCGTGGTGGCGCCGGACGAAGACATCGACCACTTTATCCGCGAGGCTGGAAAGATTTTTCCGTTTGCCTCGTGCGAGGAGCAGATACGGCACGGGCATAATGACATTGAGAAGCGTCATTTCAAATTCCAGTACGATTCACCCATCAACCAGCGTCCCTTTTACATCTTGCTCGACGTGGTGTTCGAGGAGAATCATTATGCACGTCTCGTGGAAAAGCCTATCCGCAACGAGTTGCTTCTTTTGGACGATGGCGCAGAGGATCAGCTCGTCCGCATGCCGGACGCGAATTGCATGATTGGAGACAAGCTGACCGCATTCGCACCGCACACGACGGGTATTTCTTTCGGCATCCAGAAGGAAATGGAAATCATCAAGCAAATGTACGATATTTCGACGCTGCTGGAGGTCATGGACGATTTTTCTCTCGTCCGCGAAACGTATTTGGATGTAGTGGAGACAGAGATTCGCTATCGCGGGATAGATGTCACGGCACAAGATTGCTTGCAAGATACGTTGGACACAGCGCTCTGCATCTTGAGCCGTGGGAAAATTCATCGCGAGGACTATCCGCTTTTACAAGATGGCATCCGGCGGATCATCGGACATATCTTTCGTGAAAACTTCAACGGGGAATTGGCAATCGGCAGAGCCGCGAAAGTTTTCCTGCTGGCGGCAAATCTTCTTTCCGGACAGGGGACGTTTCACGGTATTTCGGAATCGACCGATTATGCGCACGCGACATTGAACGGGACACCGTACAAAGTGCTGAACTATTTGAAGCGGCAAGACACGGAAGCATTCAAAACCGTATATGAGGGAGCACGTTTGATTGTTTGAATGCAATGACCCTCATGTCTTTGATGGCATGAGGGTCATTGTACGTTGTAAGACGTTGTTTCTCAAATCTAGAATTTTTTACTGGAAAGAGAATTGGCTATCGTCAAAACTTAGAAATTTGGTTTATAGTCACCACCGAGATTCGAACGCATGGGAGGAACATGCCAGTTTCTCGAATTTGCTGTCCGTTGAAGGTGAACGCGAGGATCCGCCAAGCTGATGCACTTAAGGGTTTTGCCCATGCGAACCGTTGAAAGGTCTCTTCCTGTCCGATTTTCAGCTAAATTATTTATCAACTCTGTGACTGTTAGGTCTTCCCAATCATCCTCTGGAGCATTCCAATCCAGAAGATCTCGCAGGGCAACCTCTTCTTCTGTTTCCATTTTATGATTTTCTTGGAATTTTGCAAGCGCGTTGAGCTCTTCATCGCTC
>Ga0256404_1007210_pt1 | contig 17769 bp, 18 predicted proteins | sample RumenRJG_01DNA_FD_185990 | JGI IMG/M metagenome (GOLD analysis project Ga0256404, IMG submission 185990) | Bovine rumen microbial communities from Lethbridge, Alberta, Canada - RJG_01 | ecosystem: Host-associated > Mammals > Digestive system > Stomach > Rumen | place: Canada: Alberta | collected...
TCTTCAGCGAGTGGGAAGAACAGAGTATTGATGATAATGGTAAACTCCTTGATGATATCGTTACTGAAGTGTATTACCTTTCGGAGAAATATGTGGTTGAGAATGATCTGTTGAACAAGAAGCATTCTGAACTGATTCCTTTCGGTACTCCAGTTGAGGAGCAGAATGAGATCATCAAGCAGATGAAGGCAGATTCGGTTCTGCTGTGGAAACGTAAATAATAGGATAATTGCCTATAAATTGCTAAAAGAGTCGCTTATCATAGGAGCGGCTTTTTTTAAATGGTGAAATTCTACCTTTGGGGGCTGTAATTAAGTGGCTTTTCTTCATAAGATTTGTTTAAATCATGTGAAAGGAAGGCGGTCGATATGGATCAGATCAAGATCGGAAAATACATTTCGGAGAAAAGAAAGGCAGCCGGACTCACACAGGAGCAATTTGCGGAGAAGCTTGGCAAGAGTGGAAAAGCTGTTTCAAAATGGGAGCGTGGAGTATGTCTTCCGGATGTTTCGGTGTACACAGAACTCTGTGATATTTTAGGCATTACACTTAACGAGTTCTTTGCAGGTGAGGATATAAAGCCGGCAGAAGTGGCAGTGCAATCCGAAAAGAACCTGCTTGGCGTTGCAACTGAGGGGAGCAACAGGAGCGACAGGCTCAAAAAGATCTTGGCAGCAATCACTGTTATTGCTCTCATACTTGCAGCGATCCTTGGATTATTGGTGAAAAAGGAAGGGTATTTGTTGACAAACTATATAAAGGTGCTTGATGAGTCGACACAGGAAAGCAGGATCGCTGAAACAGTCACAACAGAAAGCCCGTTGCTGTTCAGCTTTGAAGTAGATGAAGAGTATTACAGTGCATCTATAATAATTCGTGAATTCAGAAATGGAGTAAACAACGGAAGCGGAGGAGGACCGCAACTGTCCTTCACGGGTGATGACAAGAGGAGAGGCACTATAGCGATCGTTTCTGATGCATTGACCGGAAATGCCATTTCCATGATACTTTCGTCTCAAAACAACAAAATATCGATAGGAACAGGGCTGGATGAAGTCCTGACAGACCCCGAGAAAAATACTGACTATGTGATTTCTTTGGCCGGACAGTCATACGATGTGATCAGAGTCAAAGCGAATGAGGAGATCCCTCTTGGCGCACTGTATGCAAGTACAAGAGATGAAGATCACTTTCCCGGCATGGCAAAAACGATGGATGAAACAGTGAATGCTATTTCCACCGCAGCACCTGAATACTGCTATTTGTTTTCGGTAAAGTTTGAGACTGCGGATACCGCCAGCGTGATAGTTCCGGACCTGACAGGCAAGTCCATTAATAGTGCCGGGGATATGTTGCGCAGTTATAATCTAAACCTCGGCAATATTCTATATGATGATGTTTCAGATGATAAGGAAGCAGTTGTGTATAATCAGAACCCTCAGCCGGGCAGCAGAGTATCGGTTGGAACAAATATCGATATCGATGTGAAGAAGAAATAAACTATATAAAAGCCATTAAATGGACATAGTTAGAGATACAATAATAGGAACATATTTCGAAAGGGATTGTCGTTAATAAGTAGAGGCTGCTATCACAATAATTACAGAAACAACAATCGTAAAAATACATTTTTATAGGAACAATTCTGCTTTAGAAATGTCGTTATATATTAGAGAGATATTTCTTCTGCGAAATCAGTCTCTGAGTTGATGTAAGGTATCAGCTATCATCAAGCGTTTTTAATCACGTTACAGCGAAGAAAAACGTCCATTTTCGCCTCGGGATCATACATTTTTTCTTGGCCGGGAAGTGGACGTTCTTTTTTATTGCAAGTTATTTCTATTCAAAAACATACCCTGATGGGAGAAAGGTGGTGAGAAAATTGCCGCGAATGTCAAAGCAGGAAAAGGAAGAGTGGGACTTCTTCCTTGATGAGAATGGCCGGATCACGTACAACGAGCTCTGCAGAAAATGCGATCGTGATTGTAAGCAGAGCTTCCGGGCCGTCATCGTTTCATGTCCCGAGTACAATTCCAAAAGGAGGAAGCAGAAAAAATGAACCGTTATTACCAATGTTTTAGTCCGCCGCTGCGGTCTTTTTTTGTGCAGCGGGGTCGGGACCGGAAAGAGATCTCGACTGATTTCAGGCGAGATTTGTGTGAGCGTTCACGCGAGCGAGGAGGAGCAATCAGGGTGGCAACACCTGTATGGCTCCTCCTTTTCGGTTCCGCAGGGAGTCAAGGGGGAAAGCCTTGCCCACGACATCTTTGCAGCGAAGCTGAAAGTGTCATAGTAGGTTACACACATTCAGCAGGAATGTTGTGTAACCGGCTTCGCCCCGCCATGAGAGAAAGGAGGAACAAGCATGGCAACACCGAGGCCGGACATGTCCTGCGCGAGAGTAGTGCAGTACAAGGCATCAGGTCTTGATAAGATCTACAGGCACAACGAGCGCAGGAATGAGTCCTATGGAAATGAGAACGTTATCACTGAGATGAGCAGGTACAACATCCACTTCAGGGATCCAGGTGACGAGACCTACACTGAGATCTTCAGGAGGCTGGAGGCCGAGGGAGTGATCTCCACCAGAGGTCTCAGGGAGGATGCTACCCTGCTCGATGAGATCATCATAGATGTCAACACGACATACTTTGAAGACCACGGAGGATATGAGTATGCGAAGAAGTTCTATGAGGAAGCATATCACTTCATAGAGAAGAAGTTCGGAGCGGACAATATAGTCTCCGCAGTCATGCATGCTGATGAGCTGAACACAGAGGCAAGTGAGAGGTTCGGTAAAGATGTGTACCACTATCATCTTCACGCTATGGTGATCCCTGTCGTGGACAAGGATGTGAAATGGAGCAAGAGGTGCAAGGCCCCTGAGCTGAGAGGCACAGTGAAGGAAGTGATCCATCAGGTGAGCCACTCCAAGAAGTGGGCATCAGACATCCCGGAGAGAGATGAGCATGGTGAGATCATGCTGAGGAAGAACGGTAAGCCAAAGTTCAGGAAGAGCTACAGCATACTGCAGGATGAAGTGTACGACCACATGATCAGTCATGGCTTCACCGGCTTTGAGCGCGGAGTACTCGGCAGCACTGCGGTGCACCTTGACACTCTGCAGTTCAAGATCGAGAAGGATCGGGAGAGACTTGCTAACATAGAAGGCCGCATAGAGCAGGCGAGGCTGGACTATGAACCTGCGCTTGAAGCGAAGCAGAAGATCGAGGAGATTGACAGCCTGGGAAAGAGAAACATCACAGGCAAAGTCGTGCTGTCCGACAAGGACTACAATGACCTTACTGCTCTCGCCAAGGAAGGCCTGACGAGTCGCTCGACCATCTGGGACATGCACCGGACGATCGAGTACTACCGCGACGGGTTTGATCGCTACGCCACCAGATATGAGAACCTGAAGGACAAGTATGAGGAACTCACCGAGAAAACGAGACCGTTTCTTGATGCGATGGAGCACTTCCCTGAGCTGGTCACTGCATTCATGAACAAGCTGAAGGATCTCTTTAGGGACAAAGCTGCCCGGGAGCAGGCCGAGAGAGAACGGCAGATAGCCGAGCGCGAGAAGCAGCGCGCAATGCGGAAGCTCACGAAGAAAGGACGGGATATAGAAAGATGATCACACTAACTTACAACACAATACTTATTACCACCTGCAGCTGTGAAGGCTGCTTTTTTTATGAAAGGAGAATTTTTATATGACAATGGAAGTAATTAAAAAGATCGCGCTGATCAGCGGTTCCGACACAGGATTCAGAAAGGAACTGAATCTTGTGTCCTGGAACGGGAAAGAGCCAAAGATAGATCTCAGGAAATGGTCGCCTGAGGGCATAGCGCTCAGAGGACTGACTCTGACTGAAGATGAGGCGAAGGAACTCCAGAAGGCACTGAACGATATGTTCGCTGAATAATATATCGGCCTGAGCGGACACAAGATGTTCCCTGGTAGCTGAGAGGGTCAAAAAAGGGACAATGAACTCAGTAAAATCATCATGAACAGTTGTTCTTCTGATTTTGGAGGATACTCACATGAATCACGTCATAGCAAAAGATGAACTGGATAATCTGAAGCTCAGGATATCTCCAACGCCTGTCAGAATGTCAGACGGAAGCATCAGGGTGATGAATCATGCTAATCTGCTGCCGCTCTAATATCTGATACCTGAAGAGATCCTATCTAAATGCGGCGTGGAATTGAACCGCATTGAACGGATCCTTAGTGTGTTATTAAGTGACCCTGTTGCGGTAGATATCGTAGAGAGTGATCTTTTCATGCTCTGCATCATGGATTGTTATGCATATATGGCTTGGTTTTATCTTTGTCCGGATATTCCATTCAAAGAGATCTTTTCAATCAATGAACCTTCCTGGAGGCTTGCGCAGGCTATTCAAATATGGATCAATGAAATACTTGAACTCAATTTGATCCCTACTTTCAGGGAATACTGCGTGAATACGAATATCTTTATTCCGTTCGCACCAATTGAAGTAGTAAGCGACATTATGTATAAGGCTGTATCAAGTGCGGTAAAGCGCTATAACCTGCAGCCAATAATAGACACTGCTAAGGAATATAGGTGCTTCGAAGACTTTGATGACAGAAACAGTAATCAGAAGATCGATTTTTATCGCAAGTGGTATCACACACGCACTAAGCATCCTCAGACCTCTCTTGAGGGATATCAGGAGTGGTACATGGAAATGTATGATGACACATTTGAAATCGAAGATCCCATCAGTAGTTTTGAGGATGAGGTCGTAGAAAACATAGATGTCCAGACGTTTCTGTCAACACTTGACGAGAAAGATAAACAGATACTTCAGATGCGAGAGGATGGCTACACTTATAAGGAAATCGCTGAAAAAGTGGGATTCAAAACCCACAGTGCAGTCGGCAAGCGGATAAACAAGATCGGCAGAATGTATCAGGACTTCTCTGGCCTCAACTTCGGATTCTAATACGTTATCTCTAAGAAAGAATTGAATACGTTATATCCCGACTCCCTAACGGGGGTCTTTTTGTTATGCAAAAAAATTGGAGGTTTCAATATGTATAAACCATTAAAACTAGTAGATGCGCAGGAACTGCTGCTTACTCCGCTTAATGATCCGGGATTCATCGTTGAAGATCTGATCCCGGGTGGTGTAAATGTGCTTGCCGGTGATGAGAAATCCGGAAAGAGCTGGATGATGCTTCATATGGCAGTATGCATAGCCACTGGTCAGGATTTCCTCGGACAACCTGTCAAGCAGGGGAATGTTCTTTATCTGAGCCTTGAAGACACATATGTCAGGCTCCAGAGAAGGCTCTTCAATCTCACGAATGAGGTCGGTCATGGAAGGCTTCTGCTCGGCATACAGAGCGGGACTCTGGATGACGGCCTTATGGAGCAGCTTGAAGATACTCTTCAGAAAAAACCTGACATTGATGTCATCATCATTGACACGCTCCAGCTTATCCGCGGCAACGGAAAGGAAGTCAGCTATGCAAATGATTATGCTGACGTTATGATACTCAAGGACTTTGGCAGGAAACATAAACTGTCAGTGTTCGTTGTACACCACACCAGAAAGCAGGGTGATGCGCACAACATATTCAACAGACTAAACGGAACCAAAGGCTTGAATGGTGCAGTTGACACCATGCTGCTTCTTGACAGAGAGAATGAGTACAGCAACAGAGGGACGCTGCACATCAAGGGCAGAGACATCCAGCCTATGGAAGTCAGCATGGAATTCAATGACTGCAAATGGGAGCTCGTCAACATCAGGACTCAGGAAGAGATCGCAGCTGCAAGCACCCCGGAGGTCATGCACAAGCTGGTGGACTTTATCAGGGAAAGGCACTTCTGGAGAGGCTCAGCTACTGAATTACTTGAAGAACTTGGCGATCAGTCGGTCGGCGCCAATGTTATTACAAAGTATGTCAATCAGTATAAGAGCAGTCTCCTGCTGGACGAAGGAATAGTATACAAATACAGCAGAACACATGCTGAGGGAAGAATACTCTCCTTTGAACTCTGTGACAGCTGTGACGGCGGTGACAGTAATGACGACCGCGCCGACTAAAGCTGTCACAGCTGTCACGACCGACACGCTAAGACTGGCTTTAAAGCCTTCTAATGAAGAAATCCTGGAATTCATCACAAAGTCCCCGGACGATTGTTTACAGTTTCGTAACTCCGATGGTAGTATTGACTTGGACGGCGTCGGAGAAATGATGGTAGACATAGAAAGGAAGAAAAATATAGATGACCATCCATTCTCTATCAGCCAGGGAAACGACGGCAGATGGAGAACAAGGGTGTTAGACGAAACTGCAAAAACAGGACGAAGACAAATAGTAAAGTCTACGCGGGAAAATCTGGAAGATGCTATCGTAGAGCATTACCTCAGAACAGATGAGAGACTTACAAGAATCAGAATGACTCTCCGCGATCTCTATCCGAAATGGTTAAAATACAAGGCGCTGCATAATGCCGAGACATATATCCCGAGGATAGAGTCGGAGTGGAACAGGTTCTATAAGAACTCTTCCATAGTGGACAAACCTATCCGCGATCTGAAAAAGCTGGAGCTTGATGAATGGGCACATTCTCTTATCAGAGAAAATGATATGACCAAGACCCAGTACTACAACATGTCCTTGATCATGAGACAGTGTCTGGATTATGCGGTAGATCTTGAGATCATTGATGAAAATCAGTTCAGGAAGGTCAATGTTGATGGCCGGAGGATGTTCCGTAAGCTCCGCAAGAAGAAGGACTGCACGCAGGTGTACTCCAAGGACGAGGTAATCATTCTTTTCCAGAAGGCATGGAACGATTTTGAGTTCAGCACTAGGCTGGTATACAGACTGGCACCCCTGGCATTGATGTTCCAGTTTTTTACCGGAGTAAGAATAGGGGAGTTGTGTGCTCTGAAGTTCACTGATATTGAGAATGGTATCCTGAGCGTCAGCAGAATGCTGCAGAAGGATACTGATAAGGTCGTGGAACACACCAAGAGCCATGAAGACAGGGAGGTCATTCTTACGGATGGCGCTCTGGAACTCGTGGAGATAGCACGGCGATATCAGGAAGAGCACGACTGCAAAAGCGAGTATATATTCTCTATCACGGAAAAGCCTTTGGAATACCGGGAAGTAAATGCTCTCTTGAAGAAATACTGCAAAAGCGCAGATATTCTCTACAGGCCATCCCACAGTTCAAGAAAGACCTATATCTCGTCTTTGATAGATGCAGGGATCAACATCAATACAGTTCGCTCATATGCTGGACATGCAGATGAAAGAACTACTTATTTCAACTACTGTTACGACCGGACACCGGATGCAGAGAAGAAACAACTTCTCGAAAAAGCACTGGCATAAAAGTAAAAAATCCCGGCGGTCACAGCGCCGCCGGGAGTGTAACACTTTTTGCTAGAGTGTAACACTTCTCAGGACACCCTATCTAAAGAGCGAATTAGCTGACGTTGCCCTCCAAAACGTTGAAATTTCAACATGCTGGGCAAATGAAAACCTCCGGTTTCCCGGAGGTCTGTGGTGGATGATCAGGGGCTCGAATGGCATATACTTTTTTCGACGAAACGCTGTAAGCGTTGAAAAGAAAGGAGTTGACATCGTCTAAGGACGCGATTTTTCTGAAATGTACCCAAAAGTGTACCCAGAGCAATCCAATGCATTTTTAACGCAGTCCAACGCATCCAACGCGTTGGAAATTATTATTAACGCGTTGGAGAGTAATTACCTGAACACAAATGCTCAAATTGACAATTTAAAACGATATTTAACGAAAAATCGTCAAATATCAAAATAAAATGCAAAAATATAGCAATTTGATGATTAATAGTAAACTGATGATTGATAACGGAAATGATATTAGTCTTTACATTTCGTCAGAAAAATTATATCATTTTTCTGACGAAAGGGGGCGGAACATGCCAACTAGACCAAAGTATCAGCAGGAAATAACAAGCAGAATAAATGACTATTCCAAGGGAATAGTTTTTTCTGCTGCTGATTTTATGGATGTTGCAGATACAGATGCGATCAATAAGACTCTATCAAGACTGTCCGAAGAAGGCCGGATCCGTAGGATAACACAAGGCTTGTATGATGTTCCTGAGTTCAGCAACTTACTGCAAGAGTACGCGGTGCCAAGACCGGATATGGTAGCGGAGGCGCTGGCACGAAAGTTTAACTGGACTATTGCTCCTTGCGGGGACACAGCATTGAACGCTCTGCATCTGTCAACTCAAGTACCGAATGTTTGGTCTTATGTGAGTGACGGACCATATCGCAAGTATGATTTGGGTAATACAAAACTGTCGTTCAAAACTGTAAAGCAACGTGAGATCAGTGGTTTTCACAGAATAACAGTTACTGTTATACAGGCACTTAGGGCATTAGGAAAAGACAATATCACAGAGAAAGAGATAAACATCTTAAAGAGGGTCCTGACTGAAGACGATAAGAAGATCATTTTAAAAGAGGGGCTTAATGCAACTGCATGGATCGTGCAGATTATAAAAGAAATCTGCAGGGAGGAAGAACAATGATTGGTATTGCCAGATCTGACATAAATGATCGCAGAGTATTGTTTACAAATACAGGTGATAAAACTGGTCTGCACCCGGCAATCATAGAAAAGGATTTCTGGGTATGTTATGTACTGGATTACCTGTTTCATCGCAGTGAATGGAAGGAGGCCCTTGTTTTTAAGGGCGGCACAAGTCTTTCCAAGGCTTTTCATGTTATTAAGCGGTTTTCAGAAGACATAGATCTAATACTGGACTGGAGATTGATTAAATACGGAATCGATGAACCTTGGGAAGAGAGGAGTCACAATCAGCAGGACAAGTTCAACAAGCTAATGATCAAAACAACAGCTGAATATCTTCAATCTGTGTTTGTTCCGTCAGTAACTGAAGGGCTCAGGAAGGAGATCGGGGAAGATATTCTGGCTGAAATGGATCCCGATGATCCTGATCACTGCACAGTGAATATTTACTATCCGCATATTTTCCGGGAAGAATATATAAGGCCAGAAATCAGGCTTGAGATAGGACCTATTGCTGAATGGACTCCTTCACATAAGAGAGCAATACAGCCTTTTGTATCAGAGTGCTACCCTTCAATCTTTGATTCGCCATCAACAGAGATACTCACAGTAGATGCAGAAAGGACATTCTGGGAGAAAGCTACAATACTGCATAAAGTCGCATGCAGCGGCGGTCCGATAGCGAACAGATATGCCCGGCATTATTACGATATGTATATGCTTGGTAATTCAGGTATTAAGGAAGAAGCATTTCGCAGAGTAGATCTGCTGATCCGTGATATCAACTTCAAACAGAAATTTTACTACACAAAGAAAGCATCTTATGATACAGCGGTACCGGGAAGTCTTAGACTTTTACCAGAAGAGGAAACAAGTATCGCTCTCAAGAATGATTATGAACATATGAAAAACATGTTTTATGAAAATGCGCCGGATTGGGAGCAAATACTAGAATACCTGAATAAGTTGGAACATGAGATAAATGAGATAGATGCAGATACAGAGCTTACTGATGGCGATGGATATGGTAATGAGGAGCTTGAAAGACGCATTGCAGATTTGAAGGCTGGGAGAAATGTGCATGAACATAAACTGCTAGAGGAAGATTGAGAATAAACGTATACTTAATAATGCCAGAAAGAAATGGTTCGTATAGCGCTTGCAGAAAAGCAGGCGTTTTTAATTTGATGTCAAGCCGTGCGCGAATCCCATATATTGTGGATGAGGCGGGTAACAGCTACTGTATAGTGTGGCAAAATGCTGTTTTCAAGTCGCAGCGAGGGCAAATCCACACAAAAAAGAACAAATTTTCCGAATATTTGTTCTTTAGCTATTGATTCATATTATCGATTGTTGTATCCTACAATACTCACTATGAGTGAAGGGATATAACTACACCCTTCGATGCACTTTGAAAAATGAATATACAGTCAGTCAGGTACCTTCTCTGGGATATGCGGTTAACACCCGTGAGCATGCAGGGCCGGTGCGCCAAGACCCCGTAAGGGCGAGCGATAAACACTATGGGTCAGAAAGGAAGATAGCAACTTCAATGTGCGATGACAATCCCAGGGGACAATGATACTTCCGTCCAGCCATAGACATCGCAATGGGGGCGGCCGCAGGAGAACCCTGCGGGGGCGTAACGGCCCATGAGGAGAGTAACGCAGGCTCCCGCCTGATCGATTCCCGACGGATCCGGGGTGTTGAGAACAAATATGATCGCGTTTTATAACCAGGCACGCATCGAGTGCGCTCGATGGAACTGAGACCAAAAATAAATATGGTGCCTGGTCCTACATTTAGCAGAGTTGCGTTTGTGATGATTCATGGCGCAATATTCGGGCCCGCTACCCGGGCGTACTGTGTCTATATTGACAAGTAAGCACTCGCGGAAAGAGGCTGTAATGAGACTTTCAAGGGGGTAGTCTACCCTAAAGGCAGAATGTAGGAAGAACGCGGTTATTGTTCTTCAGAAACACGCCGGCTGTTTGGGATCGATCAGATGCTATGTCTGCATGACTGACTGTATATTCTGAGCCGACTTGCTTAGATCAGAGGTGATAAAGCAGGTTGGCTTTTTAAATTGGGGCTATTTTGCCTATACAATCAATTACATATATATAGAAGGACATTTACTATTAATGGGTATCAAAAACTCTGGTGTAGACCAGAGAAATATCAAAAAAACACCCCGAGAATGTGGCACTTTAACGTGCCTATAGCAAAACTATATAAGATAGATCCAGAGGAGCTAGTTAGGAGCGTTATAGAGGATTAGATTAAAACACAATAAGTAGCTGTACATGCCGGTGTTTACCGAATTGGTGACACCAGTTTTATATTGCCCGGGATCACCGGAGAAAGGAGGCATGGTCATGCCGAGACTGAGTAAAAAGTACAAGCAGGAATGGCAGTTCTTCTTGGATGACCGCAATCGGATGAAGTACAACGAACTCTGTAAAAAGTGTGAGAGGGAATGTAAGCAGAGCTTCAGAGCTATCATCATCGATTGTCCATTTGAGAGAAAGAACAGGAAAAAGAAGAAATGAGGTGAAAACTAATGGCAGAAAACTACAACTTAATAAGAGCACCGCTTGAGATGTACACCGCCGCGGATGTCGAGCCGAAAGAAGTGAAGTGGCTCTGGTATCCGTATATCCCGTTTGGAAAGGTGACCTTGATTCAAGGAGACTCCGGCGACGGCAAGAGCACCTTCGCTCTCAATCTCGCAGCTTTCCTTACTAGGGGAGATACACTCCCGTTCACGGGAGTGTCACATGGACCAATGAGGGTGATATATCTCAATGCGGAGGATGACGCAGACGACACTGTAGTACCGCGCTTCATGAAAGCGAATGGTGAACGGAGCCGTCTGTTTTTTATTTCCGAGGAGAAGCAGCGGCTGAACTTTTCCGACGACAGGATCCGCGAAGCAATCGTGAGTACGGGAGCAAAAGCATGCATCCTCGATCCGCTTGCATCATATCTCGGTGCAGATGTCTCGATGAATCTCGCCAATGAGGTGAGGCCGCGCTTTGAGTCATTGATTGAAGTCGCGAGAGAAACCGGCTGCGCGATAATAGTCGTCATTCATATGAACAAAGCTGAGGGGATGAATGCAAAGTACAGAGCGAGCGGATCGGGCGATATTGTCGCAGCAGCAAGAAGCGTGGTGGTCATCGGAAGACCAAGGGACGATGAAGATCCTGATCACAGAGTCATGGCGCATAGCAAGTCGAACCTTGCGCCACTTGGATTATCTATCCTCTTCTCGGTCAGTGATGGAGTCGTGGAGTTCATCGACACAGTCGACATCACGGCCGATCAGCTTGTTGGTGCATATGGAGCCACGAAGGCGAGGGAGACCAAGCAAGCTGTCGCAAGGCGTGAGCTCCTCGACATACTCTCTAGAGGACCACTACCCCAGAAGGAGGTTATGGCGAGGATGAGTGAGCTGGGCATCAGCCAGCGTACTTGCGAATTGGCCAAGGGCACGCTGCCGATAGAAAGTGTCCGCGAGGGCGGATGTTTTGTATGGCGACTTGCCAGCTGGCCAAAAGGCAACAACGCAACAATGCAGGTTGATATCCCATTTTAGATTAATTTGCATTGCAAGTGTTGCCGCAGGGAGTCCAGAGGGAACATCTGGCCCACGTATCTTGCTTGCAAGGTGTAGTGGGTTACACTGCATCGGATGCAGACAGGCTCCGTAATATGCTCCTCGCTCGAAGAGGAGCATATTCGGTGCATGTCTTTCCGCAGTGGCGATCATCGTTTTTGAAAAGATCGCTGCGAGGACTAATGCATCCGGGGCAGTGTATTTTTGTTCTCTCGCACAGCAATTATCTAACGGAAACTCTGCAGTCAGTATCGCAAAAGGGTATCTATGTGCATTGTTGCGGTGTTGATCTGCGGAAGAAAGGAGAACATTTTATGGCAAATTTTGCAATATTACGAATCGAAAAAAGGAAGCTTGGGAGCGTGACGCCGATCAATAATCACCATGAAAGGCTGAAAGAAAAGTATAAAAGCAACGAAGATATTGATCCGGAGAGAACGCATCTCAACTATCATCTTGTCGAACCTGATGGCAAATACAGACAAAAAGTTTTGGCAAGGATCGAAGAAGTCGGGGCTAAAAGAAGAAAGGATAGCGTGGTGATGCAGGATGTTTTGATCACTGCTTCGCCCGATTGGATCGATGCAAAGCCGTATGAAGAGCAGGTCGAATACTTTGATCACGCTTTCGATTTCATCGCAAACCGCTACGGCAGAGACAACATTTTATCTGCTGTCGTTCACATGGATGAGGCTCATCCTCATATGCATCTGGTGTTTGTACCAATCACGCCTGACGGAAAACTCTCATCAAAAACTTTGATGGGTGGACCGAAAGGGATGGAAAAACTGCAGGATGATTTCCATGAACACATGGTACAAAAGTATCCGGATCTCACGCGTGGGATCCCAAAGAAGATCACTAAGCGGAGACATATTTCACCACAAATGTATAAGCAGGCGGCTGCATTGTACGAGCACTATGATCAGATTCTCGGAGCTATAAATGCAATTGGCATGCTTGGAAATGCGAAGGCAAAGGAAGAAGCGGTCGAACTTCTCGGCCGCTATGCTCCGGAACTCGCAACAGTGAAAGAACAGCTTGCTTCTACTGAGAAATATATCGAGTCACTTGAAAGCAGACTGAGTTACAACGAGGCTGTGATCAGGTCAAAGAATAATGAACTCAATGATAAAGAGATGGCGTTATTCGAAGAAAGATCCAAGGTTAATCAGCTGGAGTATAAGCAGAAGATGCTTGTGGATCTGCTGAATAGAATCCCACCAGAGATGCGTAATGAGTTGCTTAAAGGCAAGAAAAAGGAGCGTGATGCAAGGTGAAATCAATACAGATAAAACCTTCTCTGTTCTTCAAACTATATGACTATTTCATATATGGCACTATCGAATACCATGATGATATCCGTAGTGAATTGAAGGAGAAAATGGAGAAGATGCAGCTTCGAAAACTATATACAGACAGCATAAAAGCACCGACCGAAGAAGAGCGCGAGGCAGCGAAGGCAGAATACCTGGCGATGGTCGGCAAATGTAGGGCAAACACGGTAGTTAACTTATATGATTGACGGAGGTGTGTGACACCTCCGTTAGCACCCAGTGAGAAGAAAGACTTATTATTATGAGTATTGGAAAGACGGTGTTGGCACAGAAGACCTTGATATTGTTTTGCAGGGAGCATGGCTGCACCGATATGAAATTCATTGGGATAGATTGTGTGTCTGCTGTAGATCCGAATGGAAAGCAACATCTGCTTGGTGTAAATCTAGATGGGAACGTGATTACTTTTGATAATGCGGAGATAATTGACCAGTAGTCAAATTGCATAATCTTGACGGTATTTCTGTGATATCATAGAAATACCTAATACATTTATAGTAGCCAAGGAGTCTTAAAATGTCTGAAAACAAGGAAAAAGAAATAATTGTGGACATTGGGGATCAGAGTGCTAACCAGGACACGGAGAATACTAGAGATAACTCATCAACTGATGAACTGAAGCAACAGGCAGGAGAACTTCTTAAAGCAGCTGGGGGATTAGCAGGATCACTTGGTAAATTTGCTGTTAAGAAAGGATCTCAACTAAAAGAAAAGCTCGAGGACGAAGAATTTCAAGGAAAAATCAATAATAATATCAAGGCGGTTACGGATAAGATAGACGATTATGTATCTTCGGACTCGGCGAAAAACAGAAAAACAGTAAGTGTAAAGGGGGTAATCGAAGAATCAAAGGTCGAGCAGCCTCAGGCCATTAAACAAACATCAAAACCGAAAGAGGTTAAGAGTAATGAAATAGAGACCTCGTTTGAGGTAGAAGGGAATGAGACTGTTAACTTTGAAACCAAGAAAGCGCCTAAAGGTATTGCAAAGGCCATCGAACAAGGAAAGGCAGAAAGAAAAGCAGCAAAAGAAAAGAAAAAAGCTGAAAAAGAAAGAAAAAGAAAAGAGGAACAAAAGAGGAGCCTTATTCTTGGAGGACTGGGGTTTGTCTTATGCATGATAATGCTGGCTGTAATGGGCCATGGCGGGAATGGACATGAAGGTCAGGTCCACGCACCACTTTCATCGACAGATGCATATGACCTGAATTATGAAGATGTTATAAAACAGTTTGAAGATGCCGGCTTTACTAATGTGGAAACAATGAAAATGGAAGACCTCGTTATCGGTTGGCTGTCGAGCGATGGGGGCGTCGATAAGATTACAATTGATGGAGACGAGGAGTATTCTACAAGTTCGTGGTATGATCCAAACGCAAAAGTATTGGTCTATTATCACACTTATCCACCAGAAGCAACTGAGGAGCCTGAGCCTGAGGCAGTAAAGGAAGAAGCATCATCAGAAGACAAAAGCAAACTTCAAGCCTTTGTCGGTGAGACTGTTGCTGTGGCAGATTCAGAAATCAAGGCTCTAGGGTACGAGCCTAAATACTTAGCTCTTAACAACGGCGCAGACATGACAAGTGACATCGAATACAGTGACAATAAAGATGCCTGGAAAATCAAATCTTTGGGTGAATTTGATGCGTCAGCAAAGACAGTTTCCTATATGGTCGCCACAAAGGAAATAGAAGAAATAGTAGAGAAAAAAGAGTCTGCACAGTCAAAGCTGTCGAATAACGAAGCAAGGGATATTGCTTATAAATGGATAAACAATAACTGGTCAAGCTCCTTCAGAATGAAAGACATACCACAATATTCAATTGTGGATGGAAAAATAGCGATATGGAGCCTGTGCACATTCAAAGATAATTCTGGCAACAAGTATGAGGGTGAAGTTATAGCTTATGTTAATCCGGATACCAAGGGAGTGGATTTAGTGGAAATCAGACATCCGAACCTTGGAATAGTATGGAGTTATGGAGAATAGCATGAAGAAGTATTTGGTTGTAATATTATCAGCTTTAATGATTTTTTCATTGACGGCTTGCTTCGGCTCTGACTCAGGTGACGTCGATCAAGCACAAGATGAAGTAGAGGAAATTGTAGAGGATGAAGAGCCAGCACCGGAAGAACCAGAAGTGGTTGTGGAACCGATGATTGACCAGATTGATGGTCTGTCGATGATAAGATCCTATTTTTTGAGCATAAATGAGAATCAGACTTGTAGTGAACTGGAGGAAATTGCTGAGTCCTGCGGGTTCAATGTTAGCACACAATATTCAGGCAGCGAGCTTGAAGTCATTGGAGATGGCGAAGTTGTCACTGTTGAGTTTAGGGACGACCATGTTTATGAAGCATGGATAAAACTATCAACTAACAAATGGAATGTCCAGTTCTCGCCATACGGAAAAGCAATAAAGGACGGAGAGATGATAGACGTTCAATTCTACGAAGTATGCTTCGGCAACACTCTTGATGATAGAAACAAGAGGTTCGACCTGGATCAAGGAAAAGAAGCATTTGAGTATGCTGATTCACTTGATCCAATCAGCTAAATAAGCAGAAAAATACATAAAGCAAACATCGAGGCCCTAATGAGAAGAAGTCTTTCTGCAAATAAGAGAAAAAGAAAGCTCATAAAATCTATATTCGCGATACTGGCTATTATCGTAGTAACCGTTCTGGTAGCCCAACGGGCAAACGGCAGTAAGAATAATGATTTAGTAAATCTTTCGTATAACGGCGAGATAGCCATTGAGTTAAATAACAATGTTCCGCCATTTAACACAGCCGACTTGAAAAAGGCGCAGAAAGGTTACGAGTCATATAGTAAGTTGGACACACTCGGGAGATGCGGAGTAGCGGAAGCAAGCGTTTGCCTTGATACAATGCCTGACGATGGGGAGAAGAGAACTAGTCTGGGATCCATAAATCCAAGTGGTTGGCAAAGCATTAATTTTTGGTGTAGATGCCATCTTATTGGGTGGCAACTGACAGCTGAGAATGCTAATGAGAAAAATCTTATTACAGGAACTACGCGAATGAATATGTCAGGCATGCTTCCGTATGAAAACTGTATTGCAAACTATCTCGAGGAGCATCCAGACGATCATGTTTTGTACAGAGTCGAACCGCTTTTTGATGGGGACAATCTAATCGCGAGTGGAGTGTGTCTTCAGGCTGAGTCAGTTGAGGATAAAGGTAAGGGCGTATGCTTCAATGTGTATGTGTTCAATTATCAGCCAGGTTTCATAATCAATTATAATAACGGGATGGTATTTGATGATCCGGAGCACCAAACAGTTATCACGCTCTCTGATAAAAAAGCAAAATACACCGGAGAGCCTATCAAGATAGATGAGGCAAATATTGATGGCAGTAGTGGCTCTACAAATTATATTTATTACACAGATATAAATGCCAAAATCAAGACCACGGAGAAAGAGGGAGCGCTTGACAGGGGAAGTGCTCCGACAAATAGAGGCACATATTATGTGAGAGCAGTTGTCAGTGGAGACAATTGGTTCCCGACAGCAGTAAGCAATATTGCAAAATTAGAAATAAATTAGAACTGGTACATATATGAAGAACGTTGAGGTCACACATAGTTACAAAGCTATATATAGAGAGAACCAAGGTTATTACACTATTTCTTTCCCAGAATTAGATGTTGATGCAATAGGTTTTAAAAGTTTAGCTGATAGCAAGTCGTTTGCTAGAGATCTACTTGCGGAAATACTGATTGATCGCGAAAGAGGAGAAGCCAGACTTATATCTCAACAGCCTATTGTGGATGAATCGATGGATGGAGGGATATCTGAAAGTGTTGAAATAAATATTGATTCTTATAAAGAGAAATTCTCAAGCTTTGAAAATCGCACCTTCAAGCGTGATGAAATATCAACAGAGAATGAAATAAGTCAAGAAAAAACATTAACGGCACACGCAACAGGGAAGTTATCATTATTGGATAAGGTAAGTAAACGTATGGTGGTAGTAACCGCCGCAGCAGTGATAGTATGCCTCATAGCGTGTATCTCTATCATAAATGGTATAAATGAGCGCAATTGGGAAAACGAGATTCAGGAGACAATCCAGGTAAGCCGGAATCATATTTCATCACAAGAATACGAACAGGGATATAGATCTCTGGATAGCTTAAGAGATAATCCTGAAACAGGGGATTACGCAGTCGAAATAGAAAGTTTATATGATTATGCACTGTT
>Ga0256404_1007211_pt1 | contig 17767 bp, 8 predicted proteins | sample RumenRJG_01DNA_FD_185990 | JGI IMG/M metagenome (GOLD analysis project Ga0256404, IMG submission 185990) | Bovine rumen microbial communities from Lethbridge, Alberta, Canada - RJG_01 | ecosystem: Host-associated > Mammals > Digestive system > Stomach > Rumen | place: Canada: Alberta | collected...
CGTCGACTTGGTTCAAAGGAAATATTTTTCAGGCTGACTCGCGAAAGCGGGTCTTTTTCTATGCCGTGCCCGAAAAACATTTCTTGTTAATTAGTACATTTTCAAAACGAATACAATTATCTGATCGATGCCTTCCGCTTGTTTCAGCTGCCAGCATTTCTGTATATAGATCACCCCTCATTAAGTCAACAGGGAGAACAAGCGGTATACTTTGGGACAGATCTATATCTGCAACATCTGCTATACTCCTGCTGATAAGATTCATTGATGACCTATTCTGCAGATATCCTGATAATTGTGTCAGCATGAGTACAGATACCGGGTGCATCGGATATATGCCTTCAACTACAACTTTTCGGTATTTATCATAGCTGTTCCATAGCCCGGTTGTCAGTGTCCATTTACCAATCTTTTCAAATAATCCCTTCCATTCTGGCTCATTTTTATTCTGCCATTCGATGATTTCACGGAATGCTTCTTTGTCTTTTCTAGAGATCAGATTTGCAAACACTGTTTCCAAATTTGATGAAATCCGATACTTGTCACTTTCGTCATAGCGTCCTATATACCTGCTCAGATTTCTATTGGGATCAACCCGAAGCAAATAAGTTTTAATATCCGCCTGTATGAAGTTAATAATGTGCAATGCACCTTCCGCATTTTGGGACACTTCGAATAGTTCTTGGAGTGCATTATCACCACATCTCCCCCCATCGGTTCCTGAAGCATACTCCAAATAACGTCCAAATTCATCAAACAAAATTACAACGCTATCAAACTGCCCATTCAATCCACAGTAATTCGAAAGAAGCATTTCAACTATTGCTTTTGCTGATATACCTTCTTCCCAACGTATGCGCTGCCCTGTCGTCATCTCATAGACATCATTGACTATTTCAAACGCTGTGTCATCAGAACCTATATCTTCTCTGATTCTTGAAATGAGTTCATTTCCTTTTAGGTGCCAGTTTCTGTTGCTCGCTGCTTTTTCAAAATCTTCTTTACGAGAATCGGCGTTCAATTCAAAAAAACGATTTGCCGTATCGATTGTATGATTTAGTCTTTTTAGATCAGCATCATCAATTCCATATAATCGCATACTCTTTCGAGTTGCTTTTAAAATTTCAGAATGAAGATTAAAGTCACGGATGCCATTGAGCATAATGACAAAATTGCGTTCATTACAAAGAGTGGCAATTTTCTTTGCCGACTCAGAATCAATAGTTTTAATATTGCTTATGATCCTCGCATATGTCTGAGGCATATATTGCGGACCAGAAAAAAGCTGTGCCATAGTTACAGCCAAGTGTGATTTACCTGTTCCATAATCAGCAATTGCTAAAGATCTTGGATTACTTCCGCTTTTTCCGATCTTGCCCGCTAACTCCATGACCAGACTGATTGTGTCAATACTGTCTTTCTTTTCATCGGCACCAAAATAGTCTTTACCATGAAAGACAAAGTTTTCCGCCACCTTTGCTGCCTTCTTCTGATCGTAGAACCAGTCTGCTTGTACTGCTCCATCAAAATACAAGTCTTTGCGAAATTCTATTACATTCCCAAGTTTCATATGCATCTCCTGCCTTTAACAGAGTTCGCTATATAGTTCCTCAATCAATTCCTCTTTTGTCATCGCCTTACGTACCACAAATGGCACCATCTGACGATTCAATGCAATTATTCCTTTATCATGTAATCTCTCAAGTGCATAGTATTCTTCTTGTTCTGACCATCCGAATGGATACCGGAATTTTGTCTCCCAAAGTTGAGCTGCGGTTATCTCTATATCAGAAGCCATATTTAGCTCTTTTTCCGACGTGCTCATCTCTCTTAGCCATTCGTCCCAGTACTCATAGAGCACTAGACCATAAAGAAAAATAAACTCATCATTATACAGATGCTTATTCTGCTTGTACCCCTCGTCTGAGATACTGACTAAATTCAAGTGTTCAAACAAACCTGTATATGTCCCATTAAAGGGGGAGACATTTACTTTTTTCCCGTATCTAAGCTCTAATTCGTTCTCAAACGTCTCTTTCTTTATGAATCCATTATGCATAGGCAACATTGTATTAATAATGAACGCCCATAATTCTGCCCCCCGCGTCATTCTCGTTAACATAGAGTGCATAAGTAAAAGCGTCAGATCTTCGGTTATCCCCGGATCTTCTTCCATTATCTTATTTCCAAGTTCTGTGCAATCAAGCTCATACCTTGAATCAATAACCCTGCTTTCTATTAGTCCCATATAATTCAGATAATAGATACTAGGAACGACCTTTCCACTACTTTTCCCTGTTGGTATTCCAGTGATTTTAGAAATCTCCTGTGCATTTTTTCCTGTACAGTCAGGAATAGAAGTCAGAAGATTACACAGGCAAGTCCTTTCTGGTTTAAATGTCTGATGAAAATCTAAGTTTGTAAAATGCTTTCCCATATTTCAATCTCTTATTCGGGGAGCATTGCGCTCCCCATTTTTATCTCTTTTCGAAAGGAGTCACTCTCGTAACAGTAGGTTTTCCAGCTTTGAATTTCCCATCCCTCTGTATCCTGTCTCCGACAACAATGCATTCACCTTTTTTAAGATTAATAAGCGGATTTTTCCACTCATTAGCATCACTAGGATTCAATTGTTTTGCCATAGAAGTAACTTCTGCTGCTGTAGGTTTAAAATTAAGCTTGAACGCTGCCTGCATCAATCTCGTAATCTCATCGTCATTCAGCACTTTGAGGGATTGTGTTGCATACCACGCCGACCATCCGAACTTGCGTCCTTCAGTTAAAATAAGTCCACTTGGTGAATTAGCCGCATGTGAGAGGTTCTGTGCTTCATCAAGTACAACTATAAATGGTTTGTCTTTATTTCCGTTCTTTTTCGTGTAATGCCACATATCCCAAAGCATGAATTCGGTGATTATAACTTGAATGTCTCGCACAAAATTCGTTAATTGGAAAATCGTTAATCTTCCCTCTTCGTTATATAGTATGTCATTCCAATCGCATTCCGTGCTTGAAAAGTCAACACTATTTACAAAAGGCTTCATTTTAGACACAACACTTTTCGCCGACTTATTTTCGCTAGAATTAAGTTCTTCTTCAAGCCGCTTCATGGACATTAAGTCCCCGTACTTTTCAAGACCGGTACTGCATGCCTCATATATGGCCGCAAACTGCTGATCGCCAAAATCATAAACGTGAGATAGTGTTGATGCTATTCTTTGCGCTACATCTGATATTTTTTCTGGTGCCCGCATTCCTGCAACTTCTATTTCATGCCTCTTAAACGGATTAATCGGAACACCCACAAAATATACCACTCGATTGTCAATTCTTCCCTGCATCTTATCAAGAAATTTCTTTTCGAGCTGATCTTCTCTAAAACCTTCTGTATAATCAAAGACAACCGTGGATATATGTGTCTTAGAAATCTCATAAAGCATTGTCTGAATGCCATAAGTCTTTCCCTGACCAGATGTCCCTGTTATTAAGAGATGGCGGTTTGATAGGCCTCTGTTTCCAAACTCCCAGTAAACGTCTGTATCAAGTCTGTCTTTCCCAATAAGAACACGAATGTCTTCGATATTATTATGTTTTTTAATTACATCTTGTGCGCATTGTTCTTTCGGCTCAGCATTATTATTTTCAGCGTCCCGAACTTCTTCTTTCTCCGTTTTTTTCTCAGGAGCATGTTCCAGATGCTCAACTTTTTCCCCCTGCCGCTCTTCTTGTTTCGTATCTGAACGCTTTGTTTCTTTTTCAACAGGCTCTTCAGAATTTCTGCTTCGCTTGCGAGTGAGGATCTTTTCCTCTTCGCGTCTCATATTTTCCTGTGCCATTATATGACGTGTATTATCATCGTCATCTTCTAGAGTCTCCATAAAAACGGGGTCTAAAGCAACATAAGCTGTCTCTTCTGAACCAAGAATAATATTCTGTATCCTTTCCTGAGGTATATGATGGATCGTAATACCATCTATGTTCTGAACGACTTCCTCTTTCCCCGGTTTATCTATCCAATAACCAAGAATATCGTAGTCCCATTCAATTTCAAAGTTTCCGTCGAGTATTGCCCTGAGCTTTTCCGATAGTTCTTGGTATTCTTCACTATTATTAGTAAACGTAACTTGTGCGAATACAAGCGCTCTATACAATTGAGCAAACCAATACCTTCTTTCAATTGACTCACTTTCAGGATTGAAAAGACTACTTAACTGTTCCTTTCCATGCTTGACTTGAGTTAGAGCTTTTTCAATATGAATGTCACTATTATGGTAGCTTGCTGTTTTACACTCAGTAATTCTTGCCCTCAACTTAAGCTTTTCTTTAAAATCCTCTACGGAAAGTACAAGAAAATCCGGTCTTAATGACGGTCCTTCTGTACGACTCTCGTAAAACCAATGCTTGTAGGAATCAAGATGTATAATCACTCTTAGAGCAGAATCTGCCGTTGCGTCTCTTTCTCGAAGGGAGGTCATAACATATGCCATAAACTCATTTATGTTTGTTCCCTTTTGATTTACAGCAGAAAGAATACTTATACCATCAAGACTTCTTGCCTCTCCCATAAGACGATCGACTGCATTATCAAGTATCTCTGGTTTCCATTTAAACAATCTGTACAAACGGTTTTTCAGCTGTGCCCTTATAGTTGTATGAATTGAGTTTCTTGCAGTAATTGTAAGGTTATACTGACCGTACATTCCCTTTCCAGTACTAAAGCCAATAATTGAGTAATTATCATCACCAGACTCTGATCTAAGTAACGCGCCATCCATTACACGGTCAATACAAACCACCCAGTATGCTTTTTCATGGAGCATAGAGATAATCTTTTTTGTTTTATCATCGACCTTCGAATCCAGCGCAGCAAGAAAACTGCCTTCCGGCTTGGTGTCAGCATGATGTTTATAACGAGCAATTTGTGTATGCTTAAAAGATGCTGAAAACTGCGGCTGCGATAACTCAATCTTTCTTTTAATAGACGTTTGGGAAACCGGGGATGGTTTATAAACAATTGGAAATCTGCATTCATCAATTCGGACGCCCGCCCCACCTCCGTAGGGCGTAAACCAAAAGCTTTCCTCATGCATGATGTCCATGTTAATTACAATGTCATTATTATCCGTTAGAAGCTTTTTTAACTCGGTTCTATCTTTCCATACATTAAGAAATACTCGTACATTAATTCCTTCATCTTCAGAAAAATACTCATTCATCCAATATGTCAGATAGTTCTTCCCACCCTTGTTTTCTGGTCTTACCAAAATGCTAAGCTGCATATCAACTCTGCTGACTTCGCTATCATTGCGCATAGTTTCAGCGTATTTAGAGACTGCTGCAATGATCGGTTGCAGATTAGAGGGATTAATAAAAACAATGCTGAGTTTATCCTTAACAGATGGCATAGCTTTGATGTAATCCATAAAAATATCAAAGAACATTTTGGCATCTTCATTCATCCTTGTTAAATCGGATGTCCTGAATTCATCGTCAAAGATTGCTTCCTTACGGATAATGTCTCTTATCCTCATCTTTGTTTCGCGGATATATCGGGTATCACCATAAAGGCAGAAGTTTCCATAACTGCCGATAACTCCTATGTATCCGCCCCTGGTCGTTGGGAACAGATCTATCGCAGATTGTATCTCTGTCATCTGCATAAAATGATCGACAAGCTGTTCTACATTTAGTTTTTGGAATTGTGTACGGTTGTATGTTCCTAAGGCTTGGCTTAATCCATCCACGATAAACTGCTTTTGATCTGCTATTTTCTGCAAGGCTGCCGGGTGCCACGGAGGAACGATAACACAAGAAGGATCTTCCTCCCTTTCTATGTAATTATTCTTCTCAAGAATTACAAATGATTGTAGAAATGCATCCATCAACCAGCGTTCATTTTCAGCAAAATAGTAATTAACAATTTTATCAGCGAGCTGATTATATTGTTTTATCAGATTTGATCTGCTTTCACCGATTAAACAGTTGTAAAATCCCTTCTCTTTCAGGTTTCTCGCAAACTCACAAAATGCTCTTCCAAGCTTCTCGAACAGCATTTCCATTTCTATAACTTGTGCATTTATTGGATTTACTCGATCAGACACATATTTTTGCATGTCAAAATCCAATAAGGGGGCATTCTCATCGTATGAATCAAAAAATTCCTCATCGCTTTTTGAGAGCAGAGTACTGCGGATATGCTCCATTGTCCCAACTGGTATTCTTTGTGATCCCAAGGGATACTCTTCACCTGTCAGATCCCGGAAATCATAAAGCCAACTAGCATCATTATCAAATTTCCATTCATATTCAACTGACAGTTTATGCGTTATACCATTTTCTTCAACTAGAATAGGGTTATCTTCACCATCACAAAGAGAGACTGTAAATACGATCTTATTGAGCGTATTTGTTGCTGAAGCAGCATTTACCTTGTTCTGAAGGAGTTCACCGGCCTTTTGAGGATCAAAAAAATCCTCTGTGTCACATATTATGCAGACTTGATCACCACATATCATCCAGTTGTTTCTGCTAATAAACTCGAAAAAGCCGTTCACATGAGAGCATAGGTTTCTCCATGTTCTCAACAGTGTCGCTTTTTTTTCATCATCATTTGCATCTGTATATCCTGTAACGATCTCAGCATGCTCAAAGTTGAAGCGCAATTTAGAAATGCCTTCTACTCTTGAAACCACAGCTTGCTTAATCATTTTTATAGCAGCATTTAATAATGCCTCCATAGGTTCACCGGTTACCGACGCCTTTGCCTTTGTAATTGGGGGAGTGGGTCCCACTTCTTTGATAAGCTGGATCTTCTCGATAATCGAATAATCAAAAGTCAAAAGCCTTTTACGATTTTCCAGTACTCTTTCACCACATACAAAAGAAAGCAAGCACTCCTGAAAATCGACATAGTCCCGAAACCCGTATGCATTCCAATCTATTTCCTCTGCTTCTGGATATTCTGCAAACTTCTCTAGTTTATCTTCAAGTGATTTGTAAGACCTTTGAGTTAATCTTTGGAACGCCTTTCTGGTGATGAAATTATAGTTATCCCTTAAGAATCCCTTCTTTTTAACTATCCGAGGGCTCAATGATTTACTAAACCATCCAGGCAACTCCCATTTATACAGATTCTTTCCGAATTCTTCACAAAAATCATTAATAGTGGACAAGTGCCCATTCCAACTGTCGGCTGTTCTGCTTAGTCTGCATATATCTATTGGAACGTATGTAAACAATGCCCCATAGGCAGCATTTATACAGCTCTCATCCTCAGGCGCCAGTTCATCAGTAAAGCAGTCTCTAAATATATCAGAATATCTTCCATTGATACTGCTGATCATCCAATCTGGGTCAATAGTAAAGCAGTTTTTCAATCCGCCCGTATCTTCTTCCTCCTCTGTGCCAAGCAGAATGAGGATGTTGGCGTCATGCAGGTTTCTATAAAATGTGACGCTTTCTTTTTCGGCTATCCATCCACGTGTCTCCATTAATTGAATCGTCGTAGGATCAGATGCTTCCTTAAGCTCATCCCATTTCTTCTTTGCGAGTTTAATCCTGATTGAAAGAGGACTATTCAGGTAAAGCGATTCAAGTTCTCGACAAATCCCTGCATATACAGAAAGGTCTTCAAAGCCATTTATTAAAATGATAGCCTCTCCACCAGGGGCAGGCTCCTTGTCCTTTATTAACCCTACGATCCTTTTTATAATGTAATTCATCAGGCTTCTCCTCCCACTTCATCATAGGGATTTTCAACGATCGACGTTGCATCTGATAACTCTCTGAGGAATCCCGTCGCCTTTAGAAAATCTTGAAAACTATCGAGGTTTTTCTGAAAGCTGTTTGCTAACATCACATTACCCCTATTCTCAATTCTCCTGTATTCTGTCGGACCGATAATAATACGGTATTTTTCATATAATTTAGCCAGAAACATATCAAGTGTCATTTTCTCTCCCGGTCTGACTAACGCCAGAACAAGAAATCTGATACAGTCTTCTGACAAGGAAAATCTCTCATTTGGTCCCGCTGTAGGGACAATACACTGCAGTTCCTTTCCTTTTGATTTGAAGATATCGTAAGAGTCTTTCCTGGCCTTACTAATCTTTTTCAACTTTTCACCACCAGCTGTTCCTCCAATGCTTTTTCCAATAGCCGTGGTAAAAGAATCTCGAACAATAACAAAATGGTTCACTGCCGATTTTTTTACGACAGCCTCAAGGTCTCCATTCATATCTATAATCCAAAAGTCTCTCTGCTCATTGAGATAATTCGTAGAGGCAACTGAGAGCATCCTCATCACTTGAAGCATTATGCCTTTTGCTAATAGTTCAATCTTTTGGACTGGATGCATCTTACATGACATGAAGCTGATTAGTTCATCCACGGCATCACCAGCAATATCAACATATGCCCCCTCAGGGATACATGAGATAGGCATTCTTTTTGTCAGCGGTTCATCATACTCCATATATTCGTCCCATGTGTTCTGAATAAACCCAGATACTAAGGATATTTTTTTCCCTTGATCGACGAGCTGTTCTTTTAACAAATATTCGAGCTTTTCCCTCTTTTTGTCCTGTCCTTTAAGCCCCTGCAGAATATGAAGGTAATAAAGTTCTCCTCCTCGTGCCAGGAAATTTCTTTTATCAAAGTCAAACTCACTGTCTATTTTCTTTTCGTCTCCATCATGATAGAGCTTCTCCCAGTTCAGTGTTACTCGCGTCTTACTCTTTGGCATTGCCTCACAAAAAACAAGTTCCGGACAAAGTGGGAGCATCGCCTGCGCACACCATGCACGTTTTTTTAAAACTACTGCGTAGCCATGCAGCAGATCCTGAAGCGCTTCGATTACTTTCGTCTTTTCTTCTTCATCACCATCAATTCTTTTCTTCAACTCTTTTATCAGCTCATCATATGCCCTACGGTCTATCTCAATAGACTCCGTTTTTTTATTCCGGTCAAAGAAAATGAACCTTCTTAGCCCCATACGCGGTTCCACTGTATAATATAGATTTCCTTTGGCCTCTGGATTGTGAAAAGCAAGCTTCGACTTAGGGTTACTGCTATCATCATCTCCAGAGACAAATATGAGAAGGAATTCAATAAGATACTCATATAATGTTTGATCGGCATGGAATCGGTTCCCATAAATATCTGCCGTCAACATCATTTTGTTGGGATTACGGAAAACATAACCCGAAGGATAAGTTTTGAAAGTATTTGCCATTATATCCTCCTTCACCTCACCATGAGCATTCCATCTTCAATATCTATAGACATAAGTTCAGGTTCACCTGTATTTGTCATCATGCAGATCTGTATGCCATAATCATCAATATTTGCCTTTGACAAAAGAATTGCTTTAAGCTTTTCAATTCCGTGTGTAAGCTGAGGGTCCATATTAGTTTCAATAACACCATTTTTCAGATCTTCAAAATAGTCCAGCATCGGAAGGGTTAGTCTTATAACGTTCTTTTTGTTTATCTGTAGCATTAGGTTATACTTTCCGCTATTAAAAACATTGTCCTTCTCTTTTTCAAGAGTGATCTTTGAAGTATATATTTCCCCTGCTACAAGTTGAACGCTCTGCATAACTCCGCTCTCTGCACTCATTGTTATCTGGACCACGCCGCTATTATTGACTACAGTACCTAGGTACATCATTCGAAGTGCATCAACAACAAGGTCTTTCATCGCCCGAACAGGTTTCTCCCCGTTGTTTCTTACTCTGCAATATGGGATGAACTGCTTTGAGAACAGGTCCTCTGTATCCAATCGATGCTGCTCATCGCTTTCAATATTCATAAAAATGTATATTCTTCTAAGTTCATCATCCCAGGCCTTTAAAAGTTTTGACTCTTCGTCAGTCTCACTAATGATCATTTGTATATCATTTCCAAATAAATGTTCATAATCCTTCTGTATCAGCAGCTTTTCATCAACCCGCATCCTCTTTTGATAAATCCTGCTTTGCTTCGCGGCCCTTACTGCAAGTACGCTGTCTGCTAAAGAATTCGAAACCATTCCTTCAAATCCAAAGAACAGGTTTGAAAAGAGCAATTTGTGAGATTCGCCTGGTTCAACCATGTCGCAATCAAATCCGCCTGTCATCATATATGACAAGTGCTCTGTAATGCTTCTGATGGTCAGACGAGTCCCGTATTCCATTTGCCATGTATAATAATCTGTTATGAATTTGCAGACTCCATCCCTGTACTTTTGTATCAATCTACAGTTCCGCCAAACATGGCAGTACTCTTTCTTTTGACACTTTTCGCAACTAATCCATAGGCTACTATCTGTAACTTTCTTGAGATACTGCTCGGCAAAACCAGTATTCTCAATAGACGCCATGTTAATAATGGCAATCCTGTATCCTGAAATATTCTTAATCTCCCCATCATTTGAGTCCATTGCACTGATCATGTCCATCTTGGCATGATCTCTATCTTCTCCTTCTGGGAATAGGCTTCCAAATGTATTAATAAGCGGCCCCGTATTGGCCACCATAAACACAAATCTTCCTTCTTCCGGATACTTGATAATCTCCTTTAGTGTCTCTAATTTCTTCGTATCAGAGAGCTCTGAAAAGTCCTTGATAAAGCAGCATTCGTGTCCATTACCTAGCCGCGTATTATAAACAGGCTCCGTAAACAAGGGGTTCGTCCCCATGCTTTCCAAAACTTGAAACATGATACTTGTTTTACCGTCACCAGCATGGCCAGTTAATATGATCATATGCGGTTCTTCGTCTTTTAGAAGTTTTACAATATGATCGCATATGTCGATTTTTACCATGGTTTTTGCATAATACTCACTTTGGGCGTTCCGCTCTCCGTATGCATTTTGATTCTGTGCGTTATAATTATGCAGTCCGTTTAGATATGTGACAAATTTGTTCATCGCCCTCTCCTTACAACGTAGATAACGCCTCAATTAAAGCATCAATATCTTCTTCCGTATTGAACGCCCCTATTCCCACTCGGACAGTTCCCCCGTTTGATATATCACTTAAATACTCGTGAATATATGGTGCACAATGAAAACCTGTTCTGACGGCAATATCATACTCATCATCAAGGATCATCCCTATTTCGTCTGCTCTGTATCCATCTACTGTAAAAGATATAATCCCAATGGTATCAGCAATATCATGAGTACCCACAATCTCTAATTTATCGATTTCAAGGAGCTTCTTAACTAAATAAGCCGTTAATTTGCGCACATTAATTAAGTGTTTTTCTTGATTCAGTCCTTTCAGCGCTGCGTTCAGTCCTGCAATCGCAACAATGTTTTGGCTAGATGCCTCATATCTTCCGGGAGCTGCATCTGGCATATCAAGACTCAACGAATTGCTTCCGGTTCCGCCTGCAAACACAGGAATAAGGTCTACCCCGTGCTTGATTGCAAAACCACCTATACCAAATGGTCCCTGAAGAGTCTTGTGTCCTGCAAAGCAAATAATATCGGCACTAATGATGCGCATATCGATATCGATCAGCCCAGCAGCTTGTGCTGCGTCTATAACAGTCACGGCTCCACTTTCTTTGGCTAGCGTACATATTTTCTCAATCGGCAAAATATACCCCGTCACATTGCTTACGGCGTTCATAATCACCACGGAAGGAGCCTTCTGTTTAAAAAGAAATGCCATTTTATCAATATCAATCCGCAGGTCTTTCCTGAGAGGTATAAAATCGATAGAAAAACCTCTAATCTTCTGATAAAGGTGCAGCGCCCTTGCAACAGCATTATGCTCATAGGGAGTAATATAAACCGTATCCCCTTTGTTAAGGGTGAGCCCTCCGATTACTTGATTTAAGGCATGGGTAACGGAGGATGTAAATACTACCGCAGTGCTTTCATCCGCATGAAAGAGCCCTTTGATAAGACGTTTTGTCTCATCGATCAGTTCAGCCGCTTCTATCGCCTTTTTATACGCACCTCTTCCTGCGTTGAAAGCCAATTCCCGGTTGGCCTTATCCATGGCATTATAAACTTCCTCCGGTTTAGGAAAAGTTGTAGCAGCATTATCAAGATAAATCATAGTAAATATCCCTTTATCCCATCAGCTTACGAACCAGATTCATAAGGATTCCGATCTTTTCACTGGTCTCAAGCGTATCTCCATATTCCTCTAAGACATCGTCAAGAGCATTCTGGAAGAAGTGCCCCGTAGATGACAAGTTTTCCGGATCAAAATCAATGAGCCTTTCATCAGGTGTCCCCCCGTCTGAAAGAGAGATCCGTTCCATATCACTTTCCGGCCTGTTACCAATCTCACTGATCTCCTCGGCCATACTGTATAACGCTGCCGAGAAGTCATTGATCGTTTCGTCTCTCCAGTCTTCGACAAAGAAGTTCACGGCAGCCTTCGAGATCTGTTCCGTGATCTCTTCATTGTCAGTGACCGATATGTCCCTGATCGTATTAAAGATCCGCTGGCTGTCTGAAGACAGTACGCTTCTTTTGGCTTTATCGGGGACCGCTTCATACCATGCCTTGAGGCTTCGGTAAAAATCATCCGACAAGGACAGCCCGAGGGCTGTCCTCACAGCATTTTCCGCAGCCTTTTTCAGGTTATGGATATGATCGTCGATGACCTTCTTCGTTCCTATAACGTCTTCAAAGACATCTGCAAGCGGTGCGTTCCCAAAAATCTTCGGGATCTTTTCAAAAATAAGTTCCCTCGGGTTCGGGTTGTCAGAAAACAGTTTCCTGAAGCGGACGATCTTTTTCATATCCTGAGACTCATCATCCGGTTCCTTATATGTAACTGAAGTCTGCGGGAGAGACCTGTACCATGCCTGCATGATGCAGGTAAGCCTCGACAGGCGGTTCCTCTGCTCTATATCCCTGCAGTACAATTCATAGTCAGCGAACAGTTTCTCGAGGCCTTCGACATACTCTAGTTTTTCAATCGTCCCTACTTCAACATACAGTGCATAGTCCTCGGGAGATGACGCAATGTTCGCCAGAAGCTGCGGTTCGATGCTTATTTCTCTTCTGCCCTGATATACGACAGGCATATCCTCAAGAGCCGTCAGCTGCTCTGCAATATAGATCGGTATGACGCCTCTGCGCATCCCGATCGGCGGGGATGTAAGGATGCCGAACAGTTTCGAAAACGGTACCTTATTTCCTTTGCTCTCATGTATAAATGAGATGATCTCTGCCCGGACACGTTTGAGGTTAGGGTCATCCGCTGTATGAACTTTCACTGCCCGATATACTGTTGATTCGGCGCTTGTACCTGCCATATATTGTGACGGATCACGGAAATGAAGGATATCATCGATGATCGTGTTCCGCGCTTTGGAGACCTGTGCACTTATATTGTGCCTGTTGATCAGTTCATGGTTGATGACCGGAGTCTCGTTGTAAACAACACTGCAGATGTCACTGACGACCCTGTTAAGGCCCATGTCCCCGACAGCAAGCTCCCCGGCATTTGTAAAAACCGTGGAAATGCTGTTGAACAGAGAGGATGCCCACCCGCCGAGATTATCTGCAAGTTCTGCCTCCATCTTCCTTAATTCAGGAAGGACGATGTCGTTTTCCTCAATAAACGCTTCATCCCCAAGAAGCTTCCTGCAGGACAGGAGCATTTTTGCTTCTTCTGTATGGTCTTCGGATATGACTGTACAGCACGTTATGACCGTCGGGTCACCTATCTCTTCTGTATGTTTTCTGACCCCTGCAATCTCATCATTATTATTGCAGAGCACAAGGAGAAGATGCCCGTCAGGGTCATGTTCTGAAGAAAGGTAAGCAGCAGATGAAAGTGCCATGAAAGCGTCAGCTCTGATGGCCCGGACGCTGAAGTATCTGGTCATGCAGTACTCCTGGTTGTACTTTTTCGGGAGTATGTACGGCATACGGTTTACATCGTTTAACAAAGCCGCCATGTCGACATTTTTAAAATGCCTTTCGGCACAGTCGGCAAGTTTATTGTCAACATCAACCCCGACGCTGCTCTTAAACTCATATGCCCCGGTTACTTTCTTAAGCGTGACCAGGCCTGCATCTGCAAGCCTCCTAAGCGCACTTTTATAGGCGTCCTTTTCCGTCCCCAGCGACATATAAAGATAGGATTCTGCTGCGGGAAGGATGTCCGGCAGGTTCGCCATCCGAATGACGGCAAGAGCCTTGATCATCCTGCGTTCGTCACTGTCTTCAGTCTGAGTGAGGGCATACTCTGCCTTCAGCCATTCCGTATGGATCTCGCTGTTCTTGTCGGTCTCCATCAGGCCGCTGAAATAATCATAGATCAGGTCAGCACCGGCGAATTCCACCCTGCCAGATCTCTTGACAAAAGATGAGAGGCTGTGGACATCGTCTTCTGTGATAAATGTAAAGATCGTGCGTTCATTCTGTGCGATCTTCTCACATATATTGAGGAGCAGCATGGCCGATACAGGTGTAAGGGGGAATGCACCGGCACCTATGATCTCAGTGAAATCATCTTTGTTAAAAAGCGCCGGGAATTCGGCCACTCTGTATGACTCAGATATAAACCGGGTAAAATTCGGGTCTTTCTTCCACGTATCAAAGGCATCTGTTTTCCTGATGGCATCAGCGACCAGTTCATAATTGTTCTGTGATGATACGACAAAGCGTATTTCCTTAAGCCTGCCTTCGACGCCCCGGAACGCATTACGCACCGACCGTGACAGCAGGTCGCCATACGACCTTATCGCTTTATGTGCGACACATGTCAGATGAAACTGTTCGTCAACAGATGAATTGCAGAGTTCACAGATATCCTGAACGATCTTCATATCCGCAGAGAATCCTTCTTCGGTATGGCCTTCGATATACTTACTGAACTCATCAAATACAACATAGATTCCCGAAAAACCATGCTTCGTGCAGAGGACATGGTTCACAGACCTATATACAGAGATAACATCATCTTCTACAGAAGGGTTAAATTCGCTTCCCGATGTGAGCCGGGGATACAGGCTGCGGAATATGACCAGTGCGTCATGATCCATCCGTTCGAGGTCGGCAATAAGCGTATCAACGTCAGTATCCACAAGCATCTTCTGCAGAGCAAAATATGTATCGGGATAACTATCTTCCCAGAGCCGGATAATCCTCACCGCCTCCGAATAGTAGCTGTCCGGAACGACGTCATCCATTCCCTCGCTCTTAAGTGCTCGGATCAAGCTCTTTACAAACGCCTGTCCCAGGTCTCCGGAACTGGTGCTGATAACTACCGGAAGAAACTTCTTATCCCTGTTTACAGCAGTTATCCTTTCGGCTGCGTCCTTGTCGATCGAGCCGATCCGGTTTATCAGATTCCTGATCTCTTCAGAATCCCTGCCGGACAATAATGACAGCAGTACAAGGAGGAGGTGGCTCTTTCCTTTTCCATAAGGCCCGATCAGAATGTTTGCACGGTCTCCATGGAAATCCGTCACTTCCTGCAGATAGGACAGGATAAGGTTGATCGACGATCTAGTTGGAATATATAATCTCAGTTTTTCTTCATTATGAAGATCAAGCAGCAAATTGACGGAACGTTCAAATCTGCTGTCGATCCTCACAAGATCTGCAAGTCTCATGTGAGAGTTTTCCTTTCAAAGTATTCTCTGATGATCTTTGTCCTGTCGTAGTCCATACAGTCAGCCGGATATATGATATCCAGTCCGGCTGTCCTCTCGACCGTGATCATCTTCTGATTCTGCAGGTCATCAAGATATCCGTTTACAACGATCCTGTTCAGGTTCAGGAGTTTTCCGGGCATATCTCTCCCGTCAACAACGTGGTCGATCTGCATGCTCCCGTTTGCGTTGAGTTCGTTGATGATCACATAAAGGATGACGAGAGGATCTATAAGGTCTACGGGCGGCCTTTTCTTTGTGTATCTTCCGCCGGTACGTGATATCAGCCCAAGGCTTTCAAACGGGCTGGTCTTTTTCTCTTCCGGATCATCTTTTTTTCCTGATCCACCGGAATACATCTGGAGCATCACACCGCAGTCGTCCCTGATCGAGCGTACAGACAGTTCCTGCTCACCAGTATACTCAGTAAGCGCCGCCTTCATCAGTTCGAATAAGTCTTCTCTTGTAAATGATGACCGTATTCCAAGGTCATTAAAAAACAGGTTCCATGACGTTGCGAGTTTTATATTCGCAGCAATATTGATGTGGATGATCCAGAGGCTGAACACATCTTCAAGATACGGATCATTCTCAAAAACAGTGCTGCCTAATTCTGTAAGGATGACGCCCTTTGCCGATGAATCGGTTACGAGATTTGCCGCCTTGAGCCAGTAACGGATCGATTTTGCCATATTGGTACCGACACCGAGTGCGTCCGCACCGGAGTTGACCTTAAACAGCCTGTTGTCTTTATAAACTGCACTCATGCCTTTGGTGAGCCAGCCGTCACGGATCGCAAATGATTCGTGTCCTTTTATCTTATAAGAAATACTACCCATATTTTCCTCACTGCCGCTTTATGCACATGGCTTTGCGAATGTAACAGCCGCCGTCATAATGTGTGATGCAGTGCCCGCATCTTACGCATTTGTCGTCTTTGATCTTGTATGACACAAGTCCCTGCCTGTTTGTCACGATCTCGATCGCGCCAAACCTGCACGCACTCTCACATCCCAGACACCCCATACACATCTGGTATTTGGTGATCTGGTTCTTGATCTTGTCTTCAACAGCCTTAACACTGTTACTATGCCCTGCCTTTTTATTCAGGACGCTGACTTTTAATGTCTTAGTTCCGATCTTCCCCTGGAGTTTTAAAAGTAGTCCTCCATCGGGTCCTGTTACAAATACTTCGCCAAGGCGTTCATTGCCGAGAGCCTTATTGATACTCCCGAATGGCTTGAAGAGTTCAAACAGTTCTTCCGTGATCGGTCTCTGGAGTTCAAAGTTGAGTGTATTCTCCTGAAGAGCACACGGTTCAAATGTCAGTACTGAAGTCTGCGCATATTCAACGCCAGCTCCGCCCTGTCTTGCCTTCCATTTCCCATCGTTGACATAAACTTCCGGATCGGGTTTCCCAATCTTCTCTGCGAACTCCACAAGGAAAGAATGCCATTTCGCATGCTGCTCCGGCATATATACTTCTGATAGGAATTCGGACCACCGGCTATTGTTCGGGCAGCACCAGCATCCCACTCTTGTATATCCGAGACGGTACGCCCTATTGAAGTCTATACCAGTCGTCAGCAGATATAACCAGATGTCGAAATCGAACCAGTCTATGATTGGGGAGATTGTTCTCTGCACTGCGATCTTAGGGCTGTCAGAATCTCGGTCATACTTGCTTCGTGAGACGGATTCACTCCTTCTAATGCCATAGAATGTCAATATCCGTTTTTTATTCTTGAACAGCGTCTGTATCTTCCGCTGTATTGCTCCGGTCTTGAAAATAGTACAGCACCAGCGCATCACTCTCGAAGGGGGTCCGAGCTGTTCGCAGAGTTCAAGAAAATCCTTATCCTTATTCTTCGATGTGATGACCGGCGTCTTTTTATGTTCCTTTTTGAACCTTGCTACATATTCCGCTGATTCTGGGAATTCCAGTGTAGTATCCCCGTATATGTGAAGGACCTGCTGGGTGCCAAGCGCCCTCATTACAAGATCTGAGACCACTGTACTGTCTTTACCACCACTGAACGATACGAACATTTCCGTAAGATCTGCATCCTTTGCCGCTGTCCGAATATAATCCATTGCCTCAGAAGATATGTAATCATATCTCTTCCGGTTTGCGATCAGGAACTTTCCGATGT
>Ga0256404_1007215_pt1 | contig 17747 bp, 20 predicted proteins | sample RumenRJG_01DNA_FD_185990 | JGI IMG/M metagenome (GOLD analysis project Ga0256404, IMG submission 185990) | Bovine rumen microbial communities from Lethbridge, Alberta, Canada - RJG_01 | ecosystem: Host-associated > Mammals > Digestive system > Stomach > Rumen | place: Canada: Alberta | collected...
TAGGCATCACTCACAGGAACAAAAAAGCCTATATCTGCTTCAAGTGCATCAATGGCTTCCCTCATCAACTTGTAGTGAGCCAATGTTGGTGGGTTAAAACTCCCACCCATAACAACAATTCTTTTACCTTCTTTCATCATATCTTGTGTAATTTTTACGCAAAATTACAAATATTATTTTAAACTTCCAAATTTTTCTGCGTAAATTTTACACAAGAGCATGATTTTTCTTGTTTTTAACCTCCTTTGATCGAAAAAATGTTCGTGATAGACGGATTTATACGCATTTACAACGATTTTGGAGAAAAACTAATTTCAACCTGTTTTTCAAAAACCTGTCTAACCTTCTTGGCAAAATCATCAGTTTTCACAAGTCCTCTCAATTCTTCAAATGTTAGACATGTTGAAATTGGGATAGTGACACTGAGTGCATGATTATACCGCCCCGCTGCTAATTCAATGCTGACACCTAGAGAAAAGGTTGGTGAATCGGACTCAATCCGCTCGACAACTATTCCCATGTTTTCTACAAAAGAATGGTCATAAGCATTTCTTTGCCTTATTTGCGTAAACTTACCAGTTGGAAGCAAAGCCTTTATTGCCTCTATATATTCTTCATGGGCAAGACACTGGGTCACATAACAAAGAAAATGCTCAGTAATACAATTGACAGAATCCTTCGTTTGCTGACATGTTTGCACTTTCCTTTGTTCGTCTGTGAGTTCTTTCATTCTCATTTCTCCATAATTTTCATCAATTTAATCTCTCAGACAATCTGCCAAGGTTGCATAGATATCGCACAGTTTATCAACCAAACCTCTATCACGTAGTGCTGAAAGGATTTCATCTTTACAACCTCCAAACACCAACATCTTAGCCTTATATGCTCCAGTCGGTTCATAGGCGCAAGCCTCGATGTATCTCCTTTGGGGGTCAGAACTTACATTTTGTGGAAGTTTTAAAATGGTTAGTCCATACATCCCAACGATATTTTGCGACACAGTGTCCAAATTTGGAAACATCTCATGCACAGGAATAAAGTCGCAATAATCAGGAATTTCTCGTTCAGTACGCATGAGCAATTTCTCAAGCGTCTGTTCAACTTGTTCCTTAAAATTTTTTGGTTTTTTCAATTTGTCCTCTTCATAACTTTTCTCATTTGTAAGGATCTTCTACCTCAATAACATTTCCATGATGGTCGATAAATACTTTATTCATGCGACCTTTTGTAAAATCATAAAGATTTGTCTCATCCTGTTTGGCAAGATACCCGACTAGTGCCCTTCCATTCTCAAATTGCTCGGCATATGCATAGCGGAACGGAATCTTTACTGTTCCATAGACATTTATGTAGCCACAATAGTCACCATTCCATGCCGGAATAAGATATTCGCCTTCGTTAAACGGCTCGTAGTTAATACTATCATATTCCAATCTCATCGTCTCTTTACCTTGCCTGTCCACCAAAACACTTTTACCCTCGCGGTATGCCACAAGATAGTCTGCACCGTTGAACCACGGGTATTTGAAATTGCATTTTATCTTTTCGTATATGCACGGAACAACCAAATGGTTCTCCTTAACATTATAAAGACCTACCTTCCTAACCTTATCCTCTCCATTCCCATCCTTTTCATAACGAACGATGTATGCCATGTCATAATAGTATTGGAATGGTCTGTCATGCCAGCTTCCCCAAATCGCACCACATGGTTGTTCACAATATATCTCATCAAACGGTTCATCTAGACATGGTTTGCCATACGAATCAAGAGGCATGTAGCGGTTCTCTTTTATAGCACAGAGCATCATTACACGCTTCCAAGTGGTATCCACACAGCATGAACCTGCATCATCCAACTGGACTTCCTCTATCTTATCATATTTCTTTTCAAGAACCAAATTCCCCTCACAATCAATTGCACCGAGAGAACCCTCCTCTCCAACTACTAGTATCGCCCTCTCAGCACGAATAGCCTGATATGTAAATGGCGTAACGATATTGCCCTCATAGTCAATGCGTCCCCACAATTCCTTGCGCTTCACCCAACAAAAACCATCTACAAAGCTTCCTATATCGTCATATCCCGATTTTTGGCAGAACATTCCATTCTTGTTTAGTAGCCTGAACTTATTTCTATAGAAAAGCCATAAATAACCATCTTCATTAAATTCCCCGATATAATGAAAGGTAAAAGGAAATAACATCCTGTCTTTCTCATCGAATAGGCCGTATCTATAGTTAATCCGTTTCCTGCGGAAACCGAATCCAATCTCCTCTTCCTCTTCTATCAGGCTCTTTATTTTTTTACTCTTCATAACCAGTCTTTCCGTTACTTCCTATTTACTTTTTCTTCTGCTTCCTTCCTCATCGCCAATAAATCCTCATTACTATTAACAGCTTTGATTCTTGAAAGAATTCTACCTTTCCTATCAATAAACCCATACATAGATTTCTCAGAATTCAATTGCCATGAGATCTCTGCCACACCATTTCTATATCTACATATGATTGGAGGATAGCGAAAACTTAATCTATGAATAGACTCTTTCTCCTGTTCTGAAATGCCTAAGATTGTTACCCACTCTACATCATCCGCAGATATTGTAAGGTATTTCCCCTGGTCGTCTATGAATTCATAAGCTCGCTGAGTCTTATCGTCCATCAAGAACTTAGGCATCATATAATCCATGAGGGTTTCTCTCACAACAGTCATACCCTCTCCCAATACCTCATATTCAACAAGATGATTAGTAGAAGTGGCCTCGTCCAAAGAATTATAGAGCATTTCTGCTTTATTCTCTTTTCCTAATCCTAATAGTTTATTGATGAACTCTCTTATTCTCATTTATACATTCTTATCTTAACCTCCGTTTAGAATCAAATCTTCTTCTAGATAGTTCTCGGCAATTTTCTCCGCTATGATTCGCCCCTGTACCGTCGCCATCTTATCAGGATTCGGGGTTATTCCTACTCTTCCTAAATCAAGACGATCTGCATCAAAGCAGGCATTCACCGTAGCATCTTCCGTTCTCCACGTTGTTGTGTGTAGCTCGCAAGCCTTTTTTAACTGACGAATCTCACCATCATTGAGAAAGGCGAGTTCAGTGTCACGTATCTCATCAACAAGTGCCGCAGCCCTTGGACCATGTTGAAAGTCATAACTATCGTCATCTCTTTCCACATCATGAATATAGGCAAAAACTTTCACGACAAGCAAGTCAACATCGCTTGTATTCAAGAGATCTGCATTTTTAGCAACTCTGTCCCAATGGGCTATGCCATGAACAGAACCGCTTCCCATTTTTGAATGCTTAATCGCATACACTCTTATTTTCTCAATAAAAACTTTCATTCAATGACACATTTCTTCACATTACCTATACATGGAAAGGCTTAATAAAGAAGCCGTCTTTTCCAATCAAACCACTCATATAGGTATCAGGCTCTACCCCAAATCCGTCTTCATCTCCGAAATCTTGTTCTATACATTCTTCGAGATAAAGATTTCCTTCCTCAGTAATTCTTGCCTCGATAGACAAAAACTTTCGCTGTTTAGCTTCCCATATACTATCGTAATTATATAAATCGCCAAAAAGATCTGGTGTTACCCTTAGCTCTATCCAAACAGGTCTTCCATGAGATTTTTTCACCCTTTCATAGAGTGACTCCCAACTTCCATTACGAGGAATGGCCTGAACTCTCTTTTCTTCCATGACTTCCATGACTCTTTTCTCATTATATAATAAGATTCTGCAAATATATTGAAATAAATCCAAAGTATGATTGTCTAGGGTTTACTCTTAACTTCATTTAAGTTCATTGTGTCAAATCAATGGCAAATCCGAGAGTACAATTGATATCAAATACCACTTTATGACCAAAGACAGCATCTGCCCCCATTGAAATCGATAAGAAATCAAAAAGAATAATACTTGCACCAACCTCACCTTCAAATCCACGGGTATAGTTGTTATAATACTCTATGAGACCTTTGCCTTTCTTCTTTCCGTTTGATCGCTGCGAGCCATCATCGCCATAGCCGGCTCCAAGATAAAGATAGACTGGATAATCTCTACTGATGACACCGTACTTAATGCCGGCCATATACGAGTTACGTATGCGACCAACATACGATTTCTTGCTTATATCCACTTCATCTGATGACTCTTCTGCATTAAATCCTCTCCTGCTAGTACCAAGCTTCACTGACACATAACCACCAAACCTCTTACCTACACTCACACGGAAACCGAAATAGTCTTTCAGCCTCACTATATCCATTTCACATGTTACCCACATCGGATAGTAGTCGAACATACGGACCTTATATTCATATATAGACTGTCGTAACTCTCTTCCCGCACCAGGCACAATAATCTCACGATCTATCGTATATGGTGTATGCAATACAAATCGGCGATTAAACATGGTGTCACCACGTTCCCGCTCATACCTCAAATCTACATATTGCGTCCATACATTGTTATAATCACAACCTTTTTTCTTGTAGATAGTATCAGATGACATACCGATGATAGTCAGACTATCAAAGTCAGACTTGAACACGATAGTTGCCACATCAGTAGCCTTCGACTTCTTTCTAACGCCCTTGATGTCAAGCCGCTGAGCATTTGCTTCGTTACAAATCAACAACAAACTCGCAAATAACAATACTACACCCTTTAAAAACTTCATAGCAACTTATACTTTTACCAACATCATATACAACACCCCCTTGACTATTTATTCACCCCTCAACCAGATCCATCATCCAGCGATACATTGACAAGAACATCAATCCAGTACCAATGCTCATTTCCCGTATTCTCAATACATTTTCACGATGGACTTCATTCGGCAGTTCCATGCTTCCTTTATTGATAATTGCGATACTGCAATCTGGTCGTGTTACTCCCAATAATGCTGCTGAAGGATTTGAATTTGGTGCCATGCCGACCACCACAAACATATCAGCCTGCTTAGCGACGCTTATTGCTCTTGCTTGATTGGTTTCTTGAGAATCAAGATGGACAACCAACTTGCAGCCCGCTTGTTCTGGATGCTTCTCGGAGCTTTGCGTTATAACTGCCACATCGGCACTTTTCCTAAAACTTACAATCCTTCTATAAAGATGAATGCACTCGTTCGTATTGCTTGCAATGCTCTCTCCTGTCAGAAATACAATCCTTCTTGCCATACTCAATCCTCAATAAGTTCATACATTGTGTACTCTGGAAACCACCTGTCAAGAATATCATCCACTTTTGCCTCCATTTCCGGGGTAATATTCTTACAAACACGGTTATACGTGACGGAGAAAGAGGCAATCTCGTCGAGCCATCCGAAAAACGGCAACCTTTTGGCATCCAATATGTCTATTGGCAATACCAGATACGACAACGTTGAGAATATCAACATCTTGTCGCTGCGAGGTGTATCTTTCGAGCGCAGCACATAATACAACAGCAAAACGGGTCTTGTACTCATTCTACCTGCCTTCCTGGCAAACTTACTGATTCTGTCCCAAAGAACATCATAATTGATAATACTTGTTCTGCTCATAATAATCTCATTTTATAGGGTTCCTATGTTGGTATAGAAAATCATTCTCCAGAATACCTGTCATTTTCGTCTTTCTTCTTAGGCATGGATATACCGATGAACAGATTATTCACCTCTGCCACGCCAACCACACCAATAGTCTCTGGTTCCTCCCAAGAGAAATAAGTAAAGTATTCTCCTTCAAACTCCTTGCGATAGGCGTACCATAGATATGAATATTCTATCCGCGTTACGTTCTCATGTTTAATGAGATCGAAGATACCACATTTACCATCTTTATACACCACCCCATAATGGTCTGTAACATCTCGCGCCATTAAACTATCACACTCTTCCAAAGGAATTTGTGGAATAGGAGGATTCACACTGTAAATTGAATCAGCACAAATCGTGTCGGTCACCAGCGTAGAATCTGCATAGTAGACAACACCTGTCTCTACGTCAATAGAATCTACTACTTTTACCTCACGCGCTGATACAGCAACAATTGGCATCAGAATGCCAAATAACAAAAATGTCTGTTTCATACTCACTTTGTTTGGTCTTTAGTATTATGGAGTATGAAAAAAACAACAACCTATCAACAAAGTGAAGATTGAAGAGAAAAAAACACAGAATGGCCATAATATTGATATTATAGCCATTCCTGTTTCGATATCTAATCCTCTCTAAACTTTTATTCCGAACTCATTTTCTATATCTTTTATAAGTTCATCTGTTTTGGCAATAGATGCTTTTACCTTTGCGTCCATCATTTCATTATATGCCTTAACAGGATCATCTGATTCATAAAGACAATGAAATAGTTCTTTTTGAGAATAACAATGCGAGGAGCCATAAAGTATGCTATTAGCAATATGGTTACTAAAACCTGCATTTCTAAGCTGCTCAAAAGTTGGCATTGGGTGTTCTGCATCAAACCCTGACTCAAATGGGGAACTTTTGGAAAACACACTATCTAAGTCCCCCTCTTTTGTAGCCATCTCTGGGACTGAGTCATTCATGTCGGATGCCAATTGCTCCTTAGCTGAGACAAGTCCTTTCTCTTCGAGCTTCGCCAAAACGTCATGAGCAAAGTTACGAGCATCTATTTCAACTGGCTGATAATAATATAATCGATAGTCAACATCATGAATGGTACCGTCGTGATAAGGTATGAGGATCTTCTGAGTACCGCTGTGATAATACTTATACTCAGGATTATAGAAATTCTCATACCAAGTTCTAACTTCACTGACCGACTCATGAATAGTCTTAACATCAGTGTTGTAATGTTGATAAGCATGACGACCTTCATGAATAATTGTATCTATGACTTCACGATGCTGATCACGACTATTTGCACCTACATACAAGGTGTTCAGAACAATTTTGTTTTCTGCTGCGCACTGATAGCCAAGACTTCGAGGCTTCAACTGCTCCAATTCAACTTTCAAAGCCGGTCTGTGTTCAATGGCTGCAACGTTCTGTTCAATCCTGTTAAGGACCGTAGCTCTTTCCGAAAGGGACAACTTACACCAGTTCTCGTATTTCAGTTCGTCAACCGTCTCGAGATATTCAGCAATACCTTCCGTCATCTCCAAGTCAGTAACTATCTCGGTCATCTCATACCGAGATTGCATAGACTCTATATCCTCCTTGGTATCTGTCAACTGTTCTTGTGGGTCATGAGAATATTCCTCAATCGGTTCAACAGGGTCATTGACAACCTCATTTGGAGATATGACCTCTATTTTTTCTAAAGATTCCAACTTCATTTACTTGTGATAATTTGATCCACAATTTCCTGAACATGTGCAATTGCCAAAACTATAGTTTGAACCACAGCCTCCTGTACACGTGCAGGTGCTCATTTCTATGTTAGGTTCATTCACACTTTCTGGGGTCTCAATATCCCCAGTATGATCCTCCAGAGGAGTTACTTCTTCTGTACTCTCCAAAGCGTTAGCCTCTATTTTCTCCAATTTTTCATTGGACTCCAACATTTCCTTACTCATATCTATTAATATTTTATGAAATTCTGTTTATAACGCTAATAATGTCTCTTACTTTACTCTCATCACTATTTTGTTCGGCCTGCATTAACCTGAAACGGCAATTTGCAGCAAACATGATTTTGAATGCACTACAGTGAAAAGACGAAGGTTTATTAATATCATCAGTACACAAATAGTTCATTCCATAACAGTGACTACAGACACTGTTAAGCATACACTTTACACATGTCTCAGAATTAAACTGACTATGATTAGAAAAATCATATATTTTATTACTTCTCTCTGCCTTGTCTTTAGGTATAGCTACAGGTGAGAATAGATGACAGGCATATGTCTTTCCTGTCCAATCAACACAGACCATGTTCTCTCCACAACTGCATGTCTTAACTTGCTTTCTCTTCCTGAAATTGCTAGGAGTAATCTCCAGACGAAGCATTGAGAAAGGAATCAAATCAGGGTTCTCCATATAGAACATGACAAGTTTTCTCAACTCCACTTGAAAATCTTTTAGTGTAGAATTATTCCATGAAAGATTTGGTCCCATTGCAAGGTCCGCAGAGATATACTTGAATCCCCTTCTATGAAGATAGATGACACCATCTGACAAACTCTTAATTGTTTCAGGCGAAATCGTCATCTTAACACTCTGATCTGGCCATGTCTTTACAAAATAGTCAACATCAACGCTCCTATAAGACATCGATCTGTTGATGTCCTGCATATTCTGGTCACCATCGAAACTAAGTCCGAGATTGATGCGATCCTTGTTTGCGGTGAACCACGATTTCATTTCGTCATTTAGGAGTGTACCATTTGTGGGGGCAAACAACACCATGAGTTCCTTGTTCATAGAAAGAGACCACAACCATTCTGAAACCTCCTTTATTAGAGGGAACTCAAGTAATGGCTCTCCACCCATGAACTGAATCTCCACAGAATCGTAATCATCACCCAAAAGTGACAACTGCTCCGAAATGATTTGTTTAGCTTTCGTTGCACTCATTCGGAAATTCTGTTGTTTCGGCTCATAGCAATAACTGCAATGTAGATTGCACTTATATGTTATGAGTAGCATGATGGTCTTCTGTCTGCCCATGCGTTGAAATCACAATTGTTTACCTTCCTTGAATTCTGAGATTCGTCCATCCATTGTGAACATCATCCCTTTGTATGGCTTATTGTCTACAAATAATCCTTCGAACCAATTCCCACTTGGCCAGAATAATTTTCCATATCCATTGTACTTGCCGTCTTTCAGTTCACCATCGTAAAGTTCACCGTTAGGTTTGCGAAATACTCCACGAATCATCTGATCAAACTTCCAAACTCCATGAAAAACGCTACCATCGGCAAACCAGCAGATGCCATCACCAGTACGATGGTCATTCTGCCACATACCCTGATAGACATCATGATTTGAATACTCCATTTTACCTTTCCCTTCTCTAACTCCATGATTGAACTGGCCTTTGTAGGAGTGGGTATAGCGCTCCTTAGCTTTATTCCAAAATTTGTACCTGCCCATACCATGCATAGAGCCTTTATCCCAATCGCCATCATAGATGTCACGATTGATGAAGGTCATCACACCATACCCTTGACGGACACCGTTAACAAGTTCGCCGGTATACTCGCCGTTTTCTATCTTACAGGTTCCATATCCTGTGAATTTTGTTTCTTCTGCCATATTATGTATTCTTTATGCTCTGATAGAGATGCGGAAAAATCCGCATTCCTATCAGAGGGGTAATTATTTCATCTTGTTAATTTGGGCCAAGTAGATGTCGGAACTATTAGCAGACATCACATTAGCACTGTTAAAGCCTGCCAAAACGGCCTGTCCGATAGAGAGCTTGGCAATGACTTTCTGTTGTTCAGGTGTCAAACCAATACATTCTGCAACACGCTGAGAGTCATCGGATGCAACGAGTTTGTGAATTATCTTTACATTTGTATTCTTGATGGCATCTTCTATCAGTCGTGTTGGGACCTGATCAACCACCATCATACCCTGTCCGTAGGCTCGCACCTCAGAAAGGAAATTGCTGAACATCATTCCTGACTTATGTTGCGGAGACTCTGGGTTGTCGTTCCGTCCCATAACTCTATGGGCTTCTTCAACCACTACCAGATGGCGACACTCGTTTGAATTGAAAGACAGTCTGCCAGCCTCTGACTCTGCTATCCTGTATTCATACAAGAACTGGAGAAGCATGGACATAATGAAAGCCCTATCTTGGTCATCGCCAGCGTATGACAAGTTTACGACAACTGGTGAACCGAACAATTCGTCCCAAGTCATACCTGTCAACCTCGGATTGTTAAGCAACTCGTTTTTCCAACCATACGTGAGACTTTTGAAGCGTGTGCGAAGTGCCGCGCTGATATTCTGTGTGTTCTCTCTGGCATACCCCATGTCAGTCATCAGATCGTTAATAAATTCATCATCAATAGAACTAAGAGTTGGGAATCTTTTATTTTTTTTATTTGTCTTAGTAGCATCTTCGCCATCATCAAGTAACGGGCATTTGTCAGTAAATAATTTATAAAGGAGATGTTCCATGATGACAGGTAATATATCCTGCATAGGAAATGCAGAAGCAAAAGATGATTTCAGTCGGTCGATATGTGAAAGCACTCTCATCTCACCCTTATCCAATTGTATTACCTCAAATGGGTTTATTTGCAGTACATCAGGAATAAAACCGTTTTCATATGCCTTTATCGGTTCCTTATTTTTGTCAACAAGAGACTTTGCCTTTAAGTAGTTACTACATCCAGGAATAAAAATCTTAATTTTTTTCTTAGGATCTTTTACCGTCTCATTATATTCCAATGCCCAATCAACATATTCTGTTTTAGCAGGCTCAATGACAAAAAACGGTCTGTTCTCCCTCATAAAGCCTTCAAGGATACTCAACACGGTATTCGTTTTTCCGCTACCATTAACACCACAGACGAGAGCATGACGAGATAAGGTATCTATTGGCAGACTAACGTTTATATTGGAACTTGACCCGCTATAAACTAGGTGTCCGACATCTATTGTCTTGTCAGTATCCTTGAACTTCTGTGGTGTGAGGCTGAAATTGACGGAATAGTCAATCACGGATATTCCCGGTACACTTTTTTGAGGTAGATTAACAAGGCAAGACAACTCTTCTGTTGTCAGATAAGTTGTGAGATTCTCAACTTTATCTTCAAAGTTTTTCTTCATGACCACCCCATCCTTTGAAACAAGCTGCATATTCGGAATACACAGATCTGCGACCGCCGTCTTCAGTAATACGGCATCATTGCTGTTTCGCTTGTTCATGAGAACTGTAAGGTCATGAATTCTAATGGGTTCTAGTGAGGTGTCCTTCCCGCTTATGACAGCCTTAAGCTGCATGGCTGCACTTTGTCCTACGTAAGAATCCTCAGTTAAGAGATAAACGCCTGTCTCCCATAAACCAGTTCCCAAGCCTTTTTCGAAGCGTGCAGCATGTTTGCTCATCACGCCAGCTGCGTGTTCTGCACTCTTATTAACCAAAGTAATGGAAGTGCTGACAGAATTTCCTAAAGTGTCGGAACGATTCTCATTATGATTAGTTGTCTCCGAATTACCACTACTTATAGTCTTTGTCGACTGATCAACAAAATCTCCCAAACCGATGGTACACATGACTTTTGACCAAAAATGGTGTTTCTTACCTTTCCTGTTGACAGCCGTAGAATGATTCTCCGTGATAGTCTGGGAAAAACCGTCACTTTCTCCTATGGTAGTAGAGGCATTATAGGTTTCTGAAACATTTGTTGTTTTGACAGACTCCAGTTTTCCAGTCATTTCGAGGCACTTGGAGAATAACGTATTTGCCTCATTCTCGTCTACGGGGTCAGCTACGACGAAATACACGAACCTTTTCTTGCTCAGAGGTCCAATAATGGTATCTATAGAAGACATTGACTCCTCCCCGTCTTTACCTAAAAAAGAAGGGATGCCCGTGAAAGCATAGAGATTTTTGAAAGCCCTTTCCTTTATTTTTTCCCTAATCTCATTACTAGACTCATTTACGTTCCCGATATACTGAGCATTAGTTCCTGGCAAGATGTCGCTGACAAATGAAGCCAAGCCATTCACCATGGCTTCGCAGTTATCACCGTCCATCTCCAATTGCCGTATCCCCATATAAAGGGTCAGTTTCTCTCCATCGCCATAAATCATATAGACGAACTGGAACGAATCCGGTTTATGACAGGAAAGCAGGACTTTCTGAATTGCACTATAATACTGATGGCTAGTAAATTCATGACACAGGCCGACTTGGCCTATTTTCACCCATTCAACCGGGTAATCTAAATACTTCGCATCTCTACACGCCAACGCGAATTCAGATTCTCGCATGGAGATATCGGCAAGTATGTCTCTTTTTGCAAGGTATTTGACACCCTCAACAAGGTTTTCCGCCACCAGAACTTTGGGAATAGGATTCTTATTCATATATCTAATTAAGCATTAATCGAACTTGATTGACTTGTTCACGGATATATTTGGTAGTCTCTTCTATAAAAGCCTCATTAATTCGTGATTTTAAATCATTCTCCGATGTTAGGGATGATGAAATCTTTTCCTGAAAACTTGTTATGTAGGTATCTCTATTCTCGTTAAACTTAGTATATACAACCTGACGTTGATCCCTAGATAATTTAGTGTCTTTATCTCGCCAACTGGGAGCAAGCGCACTGCCTACATTAACAAACACCTCGCCTGCATCAACATTCCATTTATCAGACTCATCTTCCGTAAAAGCATCATGAATTTCACCAAAGATTTTTCCTACTGCGGCCGTAGTCGCAGCTACAGCGGCACTTGCAAGCGTGCCAACAACTTTTGCAGTACCCTCTAGAAATCCTTCGGATATAGAATCCACGCTATCTGATACTATGCTGCTGTAATGACTGTCATCGATGGTGAACTGAACGGAAATTTGGCGCGAACTAGATATATTCTTTATCTTTTCATCTGGGAAATAGTCTCCGACTATCAGATTCAATGCCGGAAGAATATTGTGATTTACCTCAGTTCGTAATATCTCTTTAAATTTGTCTGATAAAATCGTAGAGAATGGGATACTACGAATTGCACATCCAATGTCATCTCCGAGACTTGCGATATTTTTATTTTCTTCTGAGTTGGAGAAATATTCATATTTCTTACTGATTTTTTCTACTATGGCATTTGCCATTTCAGTAGAAGCCATTTTTATTACGTCTATAGATACATCTTTATTCAAAGAATCATCTTTCTCTAATTTGGCCATTAAAGCGGAGGAACGAAGATCTGCCCTACCTGCAATAGCGATCCCGTTTGAGATTGTCAATGAAGGATCGTTCTCACGATAGAAGTCCCCTTCGTAAGAGAACACCTCCTTGACAATATCCTTGATAAACTCCATACGAGATGCGCCACCAGTCAAAAAAACTAACTTGATTGGATGTCCTTGGAGGTGGTTGTCACGATATTCCTTAAAACAGTTCTCAATGCTTTTCTTATAATCCGAGAGCATGGTGTTCAGTTCCTCTACAGAATAATTCTGCTCAATATGGCCTTTTACCTTTCCCCTCGTCATCTTCATGGCATTAAGGTCTATTTCTAGTTCAACGGGATTGGTTCCATAGAAATTTTCTTTGGACTGTCTAATGCCTAATTGCAACGCTATCTCAGCAGATTTGCCAACGCTACAGCACTCTGCTGCGAGCTCATTGTCCTTTTTCAGGTGTTCAAAAATCTCCATTTCTATCTTTGATGCACCACAATTATCACCACCATCTTCAGGACTATCCATTAGTGAAGAATAGTAGGTCAAATCCACCGTACTAGACCCGAAATCAATCAGCAAAATACCTTCTTTTACTGCATATTTGGAATTGGTATTTTGCCGTGCCTTGAGAAATGCTGCACGTGACTCTCTAATAATACCAGTACTTTTATCGTCAATCTTAACTAAGGGTATACCTGCATCCAAAGCAATTTTCGCATACTCAGACATTTCTTGGTCTGTCCATTTCTCCGCATCGGAAGGACAGGCAATATATACGACGTGGTTGTCATCAGTCAATTCCGTCCTCTGTTTACGTATCTGTAGGTAGATTTCCTGCATAAAATGCATCATAACATCCCGATCTTCAGGGGACATCAATGAAGGAACCTTCTTGAAATATGAAAAGAATGCGATACCAGTAGAAGGGTCGTCACCATTCTGCTGTTTAACATTCATATATTTGTCTATCGCCTTTTCACCCACATAATAACGGCAAGACATATTACCCTCGATATCCGTACCACGTTCTATCAGTAAGACAGATTTCGTAGCTTTGTGATTGTTGAAAATCTCTATCGACTCAGGATTTTCTAATTTCATGAAATGGTCGTCCCACTGAATATTGCAAATATCAGCAGAAGTTTCCCCATGTCCAAAGTCAATGCCGACGATGAACTTATGCTTCAATTTGTCTGGCTTAATATAATCACTCATAGTTATTTCTTTATAGGCATTAAACATTCTCCTTTTACAAGGAGGCGACCATTCTCAAGAATGGCTGCCTTCAACAAGGTGCATTCGGCTATATTCTCACTATCAATTATCTCATAAAACTGAGAAGTAGAATCCGAATAATCGACAATCTCATAATGATAATTTTTCAAAGTTTTGTACAGTCTATTTATTTCTTCTTGTACATCCTTTGGTACAGACATTCCTTTCAAAGCAGCATACATAGACGCAAACTTGTCGAGCAGCGGTCCATATTTTGTCGCAAGTGTAACGGGCGACTGATTCTCGTATGATTTCTTGATGTTATTGATGCTTGCCCGATAATTGGAGATTATCTCGTCAACACCTCCGCAGATAATCTTCAATGTCTTAATATATTTTGATGCATCAATTTTTGTCTGTATCTTTTCACCGTGAACAGAGCGTCCTCTTTTATTCATATATAATCCGAGCGCACAAGCTGCCACTGTAAGCAAAACGCCACCCCAAGTATGTCTGAACAAGATAGTCCCGATTACTCCGCCAACACCAGTGTAACCTAATGTGGTAAAAGTTTCTTTTGACAGAATTTCATCATTAGATGCTGGCTTGGAATTACTCTCCACAAAGGAAACTCCAGAAGACTCAAACAACGGCATTTGAAAAGGTATAAGTTTTAATACGGAATTAAGCATTGCCACTTCACCAATGGTAAGTTCTTTCTTATATTCCTCAACACTCACCTTGTCAACGAAAAAATCACTCAGAAAGTTTTTTAACTTTTGTTCGTCTCTAGGCAAAACCATTTTTGACAGTTCTGAATAGAAATTCGACTCTTCTTTTTCAAACAAATTTAATAATGTCTGTTCCATAATTATCGAATATTAATATTGTAATCATTAAACTCACTTAATTCATTCATATCATCTATCGACTCATTGAACTCGTTTCTTAACTCGTCCATTCCGTCAATTGAGTCAATTTCATCCATAACATCAAGCAAATCAGAGAAGCTATCATTATTGACTATCTCATCCAGCACTTGTTTGTCTTCTTGTACCGTAGAAACACCAGCTCTAAAAGCTGCCAGTATGTTATTACTTATGCTCATGACTTTGCCTTAAAGATTTTGTTTTTAACTTCTTTAATTGCATCTTTCTTAAACTTTTTAAATTGAACTTCTGTTATCTTTAACTCAGAACAAACTACATCGTAGTCTTTCTTTTCGATGAATATAGAAGATAGAATAAACCTATTTCTATCATCAGAAATCAATTTTATATATTTTTCAAGATTGCAAATCTCATTAGAGAAAAGAGCGACATCTCGGAGTTGATCCAAACCTCGACTCTTTATATTATATATATTCGAAACTGGAGTCCCCATTTCCATGGCTAACACTTCTGGAGCCTTATCATCTATAAACAATGCCTTTATTACTTTTCTATAATATTTGTTGGGCATCGCATCAAGATATTGGTAAACATCCAAATGTAATTCCTGCTGAGACACCTCATCATTGCCTAACGATGAATCATACTGTGAATCAATATCAATCTCCACAACTTCAGACTTTTGAAACAATACTGAGTAGTACTCAGGATATTGATTCTCAACAATTGACTTTAACTGTTTAACTGCTTTTCTAGACAAAGCTGGAAGTTGTGTGCGCTCTAAATTCAGTTTCGCAGCTATAGATTCATCATCTAATAATTCTAGATACTTAAAGCACATAAACTTTCTGTAAACAGCCTTACGTAGTTTAGAAAACATTTCTTCTGCCATACCAGACTCGATAATAGTATCTGGTATTATAAAAGACTCCTTACTTGGAGTATAAAAATGCCTAACAGCTACCGTTTTTATCCAATCAAAGGGGCTTGTCCTATAGTCATATGTCTTTAGGGCATGCCACATTTCCCCATTACTATCAGGTTTTTTAAGAACTAAGTATAGTTCGTTAACCAACTCATCATAGTCAGCATTATTTCCGTACAATTTCCATAAAATCTTGCTAAAAAGAGGTCGGCACTTTTCATGGAAAAAATGATAGGCAAAGTCATCGTCGCTACAAATCCTGTCGATTAAAGCTTTCCACTGCTTCTTCGACTCTTCAAAAGGCATCTTATTGTCTTTATTTTGCGACATATACGATTCTACCTTTTATCTGTAAAGTCCCCTAACAGATTTCATTTTCAAAATAGGTTCTTAGGATGACACAAAAGTAAGCATAGGGACTTTTAATGCCTTCTTAAATGTCGTTTTCTCTTCTGTTAAGAAGATAATTTGGGTGTAAAGTTATTAAAAAAAAACGACTTTGACGCGTTACATTTAGAATTATTCACAATTTCGGGTGTTTTTTTCGACTTTTAGTAACATAATGGCACAGAAATACGTTTTTGTGCAGTCATTTTGCAATTTGAGAAAGCTTCAATTTCATTATATTTAACTAACACAAAATGTTTCTCTTAAGAATAGAGAATCTGGCTGTAAAAAAAACTAATTCCTGTGGTGCATAACAGATGCAAGACATAAAATATAGAATAAAACATCCTATCCATTATTGACTACAATTCCAGTATAATTATCTTGGGAACTCCTCTCACAGAGGAACTGGATTACATCCGCAATTTCTTCTGGAGTCTTATCATCCATGAGCCTATCAGCGAGAATACTTGGATCTAAGTATTGATAAACACCATCTGTACAGAGAAAAAGCCGATCTCCCTGTCTCAACTCAAACTGACAAATATCCACCTTTGCACTCTCTCTCTGATAAGAGAAGAAACTCTTGTCAATGAAATCACCAAAGATACTATGATTAACGTGATCTTTAGTTTGATGGATTACCCCTTCTCCTGGACGAAGGAGATAACATCGACTATCACCTGCATGGGCGATCACCACCTGATTCCCACAGATAGCAGCAAGAACCATTGTGGTTCCCATCCCCACATGATTAAGTACATCGGCTTTGGCATCAAGTGCATCGGAGGCCTCTTTGAAAGCGGATTTCAGCACATTCTCAACACCATCGTCAAACGAGGCCTGTTGCCAGCAATTGCAGATGGTCGTACAAACGACATAACTTGCTACCTCGCCCATGGCGTGGCCACCCATTCCGTCGCACACCACAAAGAGGTATCGGCCTTCGTCAGGATTAGCGACTACTTTGCTATAATCCTCGTTTTCACGACGAACACCACACTCCGAAAACGTCGTATATCTAATCTTTCCCATATTCATAATGCAAATTTACACATATTTTTCATTTTAGAGGTACAAATTATGAAAAATCTATCTGCATCGGTACCGATCATTCCATTCTACCCTTCTTGTTGTCCACTTCTTACTATCTTCTTGCTCTACCAAAGCATTACCAAACATTCTCGAACCCCTGCCTAACCTCTCGGCCACCTCATGGATCTGTCTATGCTATGCCTATTGAACGCCTATGGTATGCCCTTGTTTGAACTCACTTCGTCTTATTGTCGCGCCAAGACGGACTTTTGAAGGTGCAGCATAGTGCTATGACTGCGGTTCTTGCGTAAGGGGATGGCATTTAGAAGCCGTTGAGTCGCGGGTACATCTTTTCACGAAACGTCGTCGGTCTCGATGGAAGAGCATGAAATGCACATCCATCGTTTCTGGGACAAGCCGCAGAAAGCGACTG
>Ga0256404_1007216_pt1 | contig 17746 bp, 12 predicted proteins | sample RumenRJG_01DNA_FD_185990 | JGI IMG/M metagenome (GOLD analysis project Ga0256404, IMG submission 185990) | Bovine rumen microbial communities from Lethbridge, Alberta, Canada - RJG_01 | ecosystem: Host-associated > Mammals > Digestive system > Stomach > Rumen | place: Canada: Alberta | collected...
CTGCTGGGTAAACTCGACACAAAAGAGGATCGTGAGGCGTTCGACTTCAAGGGCAAGCTGGAATCGGTCAGGATGGAAGACTTGAAAGACTGGAAAAACATGAAGCTGCTGGACAACTGGCAGGTTCAGAGAATGCTCACCTTCAAAAAAGCTATTTGAAAAGTGAATCAAATTTTTGACACCCTAGATAATAGATATGGCCCAGACAAACTTACGCTGATAGAAGGTGGGGGTGATTATACCCCTGCAACTGGCACTTGGGTAGGAGATGCAGCGACAGTCGTATTTAAAAACACAAATACCAAACGTGTTCAACTGACGAAAGTTGAGGTGACCTATACCCCTAGCGGCTCCGGTACTCCTACCGAGAAGCAGGATCCTGGTTATTCCTTCTCCAGCGAAACGGCCACCGCTCTTCTTGGCTACACTGGTTACTTCCAAGCACCCCAACTGAAGGGTGTGCCAGACGGCTTGGACGTTAAGTACTCTTCTTCCAATCCTGAGGTAGCAACAGTTGATCCTTCAACAGGAGCCATATCCTTTACTGATAAAGCTGGTGAAACCACAATCACAGCTTCTTCAGAAGAGAACGACTCCTATCTTGCAGGAGAGGCTCAATACACCCTCACTGTTAAGGCGCTCACAGGTGACGGAACCGAAGCTAAACCTTACAGCGTATCCGACATGTATACTTTGGAGTCGATGGAAATGCTTCCATACACCTCTACTTATATTAAGGGCACAATCACTTCTGTGGATATGTATAATAATGGCCAAATAAGCTACTACATCTCAGACGATGGCACGGCATCCAACCAACTGACTATACATGGCAAAGGTTTAGCCAATAATAAATTTAGCGCATCCACGGATTTGATGGCTGGCTCGAATGTCATTTTAACAGGCTCTCCAAGTTCAGGCCATGAGGTGTATAGCAGTTATCTTACCAGCATCGACGTTCCGTTCGATGTCTTTGACGATGGCTACGCTACCCTTTATTATGGTGGCTTCGCTCTGAAGATTCCAGCAGGTGTCACTGCTACGACCTACAACTATGCTGACAACAATCTTAAGGCGAGCAAGACATACACAGAAGGTGACGTCCTTCCTGCAAAGACAGCTGTCGTACTGAACGCTGTAGAAGGAACCTATTACTTCCCCGGAACTACCGAAACAGGCGAGACTCCTGAGGCTACCAACCTCTACGGATACGACAAAGCTACATTGACTGAAGCAAAAGGTATGGGCAAATACTACATGTTGAGCCTGAATGCAGAAAGCGATCCCAACAGTATCGGCTTCTATTGGGGTGAAGCAGAAGGTGCAGCCTTCAGGAGTGGAGCTCATAAGGCCTTCCTCGCCCTGCCCGCAGATGCAACCGCCAAGGGCTTTGCCTTCAACGATGTCGCCAACGGCATCTCTGCAAAGACTATCACGGCTGAGCAGGACAATGCTCCCGTCTACTCTCTCACGGGCATGCGCATGAGCGGCAAGCTCCCCGCAGGCATCTACGTGAAGAATGGAAAGAAATTTGTTGTGAAATAATAAACCTTTAATATATAGAAGATGATGAGAAAAAATTATATTCAGCCAGTCATATTCAGTAAGAACCTGAGAACGGAAGCGCTTATGATGCTTACCGGTAGTGATATTCATGACACTACGGGTGATGGAAAACAGCATTCCAAGGGTGCCGACTACGACTCGGAGGATGCAACGGGCACGCTGCCCAAGAATAGCATTTGGAAGTAATCCCTTGGTCAACAATCCTGACGAGTTATAGAAAGCGGGGGCGAACGACATGGGGTTCGGCCCCCGCTATATATTGTGTGCCGAATAAAACACTACCTACTCCGTTATTCAATGCCATCTGTCTACTTACCCACATCAAAGTCCTTCGGCTTATAGAAGGTAGCGGTTTGAGGACGATGTTGAGGAATGTGCGTGCGGAAGATCACGACACCGTTTCTATGGCGGCAAGTTTTATCAACTGAAATATAAAATTTTTAAATGAAGATATCTATCATAACCTCATGCTATAATAGAGTGAAGACCATACGGGGTTGTATAGAAAGCGTGTTGTCACAGGACTATCCTGATGTAGAATACATAATCGTGGATGGCGCGTCAACTGACGGCTCAATGGATGTTATCAATGAATACCGCGACCGGATCAGTAAGATCATCTCGGAGCCCGACCATGGCATGTACGAGGCCATCAACAAAGGATTAAGAATGGCAACAGGAGATGTGATAGGACTCGTACATTCTGATGATTTCTTATTTACCACTCACACACTGTCTGATGTTGCCGCCGAGTTCGAGCGCAGTCAGGCCGATTTTATCTATGGCGACGGATTGTATGTGGATGCCGTTGATACCTCGAAGACCGTGAGAAACTGGATTGGCGGCAGCTATTCCAAAGGCAAGGTAAGGCTGGGCTGGTTGCCGTTGCATCCCACTTGCTACATGCGGTCGTCGTTTGTGAAAGAAGTGGGCTTTTATAATGAAAAATACAAGATAGCCGCCGATACTGATTTCCTTGTCCGTGCATTGTATGAGCATTCTCCCAAGGTGGCCTACCTGAAAGAGTACATCGTCCAATTGCGGATGGGTGGACTGAGCACGGACAGCGCTAACCGCAGAGTGATGTGGAAGGAAGACATCGACATCTATTCGTCGCATGGCTTTGCCGCCCTGCCTACAAAGCTCATGAAGATGATGTGGAAGGTGCCGCAATTCATCTCTGCCAAGTTCAAGTAGCTCTGCAGAATCAATTATAGTTATTCGAAAAGATACCCCTGTCGCCTCTTAGGCAGCAGGAGATTTTCGTTTTCTTGGTAGGAGGGCCGTCATTCCTGACGGCCAATAACTGCGGGGTATTTAATTGATAGACCGTTGTTCGTCGTCAGGAATGACGACGCTCCTACAAACATCATTAGTTATCTAACCTACATTATTCATGGAGATTATTTTTCACACGAATATCCATAAATTATCCATAAATTTCTCATGAATATATTCATTTACGAATAATTCATGGGTAATTTGTGATAATTCATGTTCAAAAAAGTAGCGTTTAATGTTCATGAATAATGCAGGCTAACGCTTCGCTACGCGGAATCAAGAATAATAACGAATAAACCTTATCAGGCATTGTTTAGTATTCTTCCCGCCAGAGATAGGATATGCTAACTCCACAAAATCCTCAGAACTGAATCTTGTCTTGCGGGATGATGTCCTTGTCTGTGATCTTGCGGATAACTCTTGCCGGCACTCCAGCCACTACGGAATCGGCAGGAACGTCCTTCAGCACAACTGCGCCAGCTCCAATCACGGCATGATTGCTAATCTTCACACCACCGCAAATGGTGGCATTGGCACCGATCCATACTCCTTCGCCAATCGTGATGGGTTTCGAAATCTCCAGTCCCTCGCCGCGCTGACGTGCATCAACGGGATGCGACGCGCACGAGAGAACCACGCCTGGGGCGATAAAACAACGGTCGCCGATGGTTATCGGACTGGTGTCGAGGAAGGTTACGCCAAAGTTGACGACGGCCATGCCGAGGAAATGCGTGTTGAAACCGAAATCGAAATGGACTCCATGCTGTATGAACACCATGTCGTTGTAGGTGCCGAGAATCTTTTTCAGCAGTTCCGTCTGCCGCTTCCTGTCGGATGGGCGTGTCTGGTTATACTCCCATACCAGGTCCTCAACAGCCATCTTCCGGTCGTTCGGTATTCGAAGGGCACTGCCCACGAAGCCGTCGGGACCCATGACCAATTTCATAATTTCTTCTTCTGTCATTTGCTTGCTTCGTTTGTTTGGGTTGTCCGAAAAAGTTACGATATTTTCGGGGAATAGAAAAATGTGGGATTGTCATCATGCCTTAGTGTCCTCACCGACTATCCGCTGATAGGCCAATCGCTCACCGCCGCCATCCTTCAACTGGATGATGCCGCAATAGTGGAAGCCGGCGCGTAGGAGGCAGTGCTGCATGATCTTGTTGTCGCGATGGGTGTCGATGCGGATGTTCCTGCAATGTGAGAAACAATATTCGAGGATGTCGGTCATGACGCCATGCGCCTGAGGAAGACTGGCCACGCGATGGATGACACAGTAGGGCTCAACGTCGTCGAACCATGCTCCTCCACGGATTGAAGCATAAGAGGCGTCGGGTCCGGGGATGAAGGCCCACGTGGCAATGGGCTGCCCATGGTCGAGCAAGAGATAGCTCTCGCCCCGAGCTACGTCACGTTCTAGTTGCTCTGCCGAGGGATGATTGCTGTCCCATTGATGCGGGTTGCCACTACTGATCATGATTCTGCGGCCCGACTCTATCAGCTGCATGATGACGGGCAGGTCGGCTGCCGTAGCCTTTATTATGGTTCTGTCTTTCGAAGTCATTTGTTTTTTGTTTGCAAAAGTAGTCTATTTCATCGGCATGGCAAAGAAAAGTACGATGTTTTCTTCGAGGGGCGGCGGCATTCCTGACCGCCGAAGGAGCACTGTAGGTAGGAGCGTCGTCATTCCTGACGACGAAGGATTGCTGTGTAGGAGCGTCGTCATTCCTGACGACGAAGGATTTACTTGTGATGAGTAAGCGGACTTTCTTTCTTGGTCGTCAGGAATGACGACCCTCCTACTTGTGCTCCGATGTTCGCTCCCTTCCCTTCGTAGGGAGGGGTTGGGGGGGCTTCTCTTTCCCTCTGGTCTTAAAGAAGTGTACTAAGAGTCGATGAGTGCAGACTGCTCAACACCACGTTTTTTCCTATTAATTGTTAAACATCACGTGAATTTCCGTTGGTTTATTGGAATTTTTATAATTTTGAACGCTAACTAAAACAATATTACTACAACAACAATGAAAGAATATTTTCTCCCATTGCTAAAACGGCCGTTCCTTGTGTGGGCGGCGTTGCCCCTCTCACTGTGCCTGGCTCAGCCTATGCAAGCCCAAAGTGGCCTTGGCAGTCAAGACAGTTGCGAGGTGATAGTTACGGACGCATACCGTAATCTGCTAAAGTCTGGTGCACTCCGCGTGCCTTCTCACTTCGACGATGCCTCTACGGCCTCTGTCATCAAAAACCGAGGTAAGGTGTACACCTTCCGACTGGCCACTTGCATTCTGCCAGAGTACAGGCAATCAGGCTTCGGCAACGCATCCGGCACTGCGACAGATGAAGAGATCAAGAAGAACGTGAGAGACTGGTGGGATCAGCTCGAGGTGGAACTCAACAATTGGTTCACCAACGACGTGGGCATCAAGTTCGAAATCATTCGCGACGAGAAGCTCATTCTGTCCGGCTATAATGACTATGATCTCAACCTCTCACCGTATCCCACGAATGAATCGCGCCTGTACCGCAGCAAAGAGATCATCGACAAGATTCTGGGCAACACCGACCTGTACGACATTGGTATACTCATCGGACAGCCCAATGCCAGCCGCAACGGTGTGGCAGCACTGGGCAGTGCCAGCGACGTCAATCAGAAGGGTAGTGCCTGGACCATCAGAAACGCTGCAACCGTGGCTCACGAGCTGGGTCACAGCTTCGGAGCGACGCATACCCATCAGAAGAGCGATGCCACCAACACCGAGCCCGGCGACGGACGGAGCATCATGAGCTACGGATCGCCACGCGACTTCTTCTCGCTGCCCAGTATCTATCAGATGCGCGGACTGCTGTACAACATGAACTACTGTACGGATACCGACCGGAAGAATGTGGTGGAGGTGATTCCTGGAAACACTACCGTAGCTCCTTACGCCGTTGACGAGCAGGGATCGGAGCCGCAACTCGACCGCAGCCGCATCAAGAAAGAGTACACCGTCACTCTGGGCTCCAACTTCCAGTTCTATCTGCCCACGTCGTCAACGGCCAACGAGAATTACCTCTATAACGTCAACGGTTTCGATATGTCGCTCAACGACATGGAGCATGCCAATGCCCTGCGACCCGCCTACAAGGAAAAGAAGGACAACTGCGTCATGTTTAAGCCTCAGTTTATCGATCCCGCATTGCTCTCGGAAAGCGAGCGGAAAGACGGTCAGAACCATTATGAGCAATACACTGACGACTCTCGCCTAGGCACTTACACCTTCCTGGCTGCGGTGCACGACTATTCGAGATACGATGCGATGAGGGTGAAATTGAACATTGTCGACGGTGACGCTTTCAAGATCAGCAACGTTGCCTTTGCCCACCGACTGAATTCTAACTATTACGCTGGACGTGACGTCAAGATCAGTTGGAACCCATGTACTGATCTTTACGGGAAGGACAGCAAGGTGCGCATCCTGCTCTCCGACGACTTCGGACAGACCTATAAGTATATTCTGGCTGACGACGTGGACAATACGGGCTCTTGCACCGTGACGATGCCTTACCTCAGTATTGGCCAGACAGAATACAACGGTTGGCAACTGAAAGAGAACGGCGGAAGACTGAAAGTGGAGGTGAAGGGCGAGGCTGCCTTCGACGTTTTCCCTGCCGAGGAATACACCGTGCAGGGCGACGGCGCTGTGGCCAAAGGCTTCACCATGGATCCCACAAAGCAGCGTGTCTACTTCAGACCGAAGAACTCGAAGGACGAGATGCCCAAGCCGATGGTGTGGGTCAGCTCCATCGACGAAATTCCGGAGCACATCGAGCTGACAGCCTACAATACCAACTCGCCCAGCACAGAGTATGCGTGTACCTATCAGGGCGATGTGGCCCAGGGCTCCATTGTGGTGCGCAGTTATAAGGCTACGTACAACGGTACAGATTACACCTTCACCCAGACGTTCATGCTGCCCGAGACGCTCTCAGGACAAGACCTCGTGCGCTTCGAGGTACACAAACTCTACGCCATGGCCCAGCCGCTTCACGACAACATGGGCGACATTGGCTATCCCTATGCTTGGCTGGAGACGTCGAAAGCTTTCATGGAGGCCTACGACAAGGTGTTCACAGGCAAGGAAATCAATCCCGAGGCTACAATGGCCGACGTGAAGGATCTCAACGAGAAGATGACACTGCTCTCGCAGATAGATGACGACGAGGTGGCAAAGCCTGTCGACGGCAACTACTATCAGATTCGGGCCTACGTCAGTCCCTATGGCCGCGACTCCTACTTCTATCTCGCCGACGACGAAACAGTGGGAGAGTACCTGACCGCTGATGCCTCGAAGGCTACCAAATGGCGTTGCTACGTGAAGGATGGCAAGTACCACTTCGTAAGCGACAAGAACAATGAGCTCTTCAGCGACTATACTCCTAAAGGTGCCACCGAGCACAACATTGTGTTCGACTCCTATAACAATGGCGGTGCGGAGCGCAAGCTCGTGCGCGGTTACTCCTGGGGCTCGCTCACCGTACTCAACAGCCAAGGCTTCGGCGCCATGGTGAGCACAGAGGGCGTTTTCTCCACTCTGCGTGGGGCCTCCAACAACAATGGTCCCATGACTCCCGACCAGCGCTGCAACTGCGACAATGGCATCAGAGTCTCCACCGACTTCCAGTTCCTGCCTACCGGCGATGCTGCCTATGAATATGGTGTAGACTCTCTGCTCACGGCCATTGGTTCGGGCACCAAGGCAGCCGTCGATGGTACGACCACTTGGTATGTGCAGGAGACCGACGGAGGTGTGAACGTCGTATATGTCAAGGGCTCTTTCACCCCAGGTGACAATGGTCGCGTGAGCCTGAATGTGCCCGCTGTGCTCACCGTGAACAACGAACAGAAGAACGTGGTGGGTATCGTGGCTAAAAACGTGAGGACCAAGGCCCGCTACGACTACAACTATACCTATAGTCTCGGTACGGCCATGGGCGACTTCGATTTCGACCTTGTCGTTCCCGCCAGCGTCAAGACCATCGGCGATAATGCCCTCGCAGGCGTCGCAGGTCTCCATAATGTGAGTTTCGCCGCCGGCAGTCAGCTCTCCGTCATCGGCAATTCCGCCTTCAGCGGCAGCCGCAACATGCGCTTCGCCCATACGAAGCTCGACGCTCCCTCTCTTAGTGCCATTGGCGAGAATGCTTTCAGCGGAACAGCCATCCGTCGGCTCTCGCTCAACAGCAGTCTCAGTGCTATCGGTAACAAATCGTTTAGCGGAGCGAGTCTGCTCGAATGGCTCGACCTCAGAGATGGCCGTGGATCCGCCGTCGTGACACGCTCCAAGGCCGGACTGCCCGTCCATACACTCGTGTTTACCAACGAGGGCACCAAGCAGACGGGTAGCGACGAGATCAATGTGGTGCGCTTCAGCGCTGGTAAAGGCACGTGCGAGCATCTTGCCCTCTACGACATCACAAAGGGCGATGACGGCTATGTGACTCATGGCATCTCCGTTCCTGTCTACGACAGTGGTGAGGGCATTAGCGACGGCACCTTTACAGCCCAGAAAGTCACCTTCGACCGTTCTTTCGGCAAGGGCTACAGCACGCTCTGTCTGCCTTATGACGCAGAGGTGCCTGCAGGCATGCAGATCTATGAGTTCGCTGGTCGCTCGGGCGAGGGTGGAAACTATGTATATACCTTCACTTCCGCTGCTACGCTGAAGGCCAATGTGCCTTACCTTGTGTTGTGTACTCAGGAGGGAGTTACCATCGGTGATGTGGACAATGCCTTGGTGAAAGCCGCTACACGCTATACCATCGGCGATGAGGTGACAGGAGATGCCGTAGACGACGGTTTCGTCGGCTCTTTGGCTTCTCTTACCCACGGTGATGCCTTAGGCCACAACATCTATACGCTCAATGCTACACAACAGCGGTGGCTGCATATCACGGATCTCAACGGAGTGATCAACGCCAATGCCTTTGTGGCGCCGTTCCGTGCTTTCTTCACCGATGCCCTCAACAACAGGGCAAAGGATGTGGGCTTCACCACAGATGGTACAACGACAGGCATTGATCTTCTTCCTTCGTCGACGAGAGTTGCTCCTACGGGCATTTACACGATCGACGGTCGCAAGATGGGCGACAACAACGACCGTCTGCCTAAGGGACTGTACATCATTGATGGCAAGAAAGTAATCATCAAGTAAGCGAGAACGATTCATGGATAAGAAGAAAATCTATGTAGAGCCCTGCATATCAGTCCGCCAGTTGAACTTCAAAGGTCTACTTGCAGGTTCCGGTCCCCAGACTGTTACCATCGAGGCTGATTCCAATGGCATACAGGATGAAGTCTCGGCAGCGAAGAGACCTTCTATTTGGGACGAAGACTAAGGCTTGTAGACTGAACTTTTAAAATAGCCGCAACCACCTTCAATGAGCGTGGCTGCGGCTTTTTTTATGGGTAGGAATGCTGCTGCTCCTATAACTCCGACGGTAGGGTAGAAATAAATCGGAGGCAAAGCATTGGAGATCCTAATTTTACTAGTAATTGCCTAGAAGACGATTACACAGCCTTTCCTTTCGGACACTTTGGTAAATCCTTCGTTGGCATGAATGCCGCCAGTTCCGGAGGAAGACTAGAACTAATCAATCAGCCCAGAAGGGGTTGACTCTCGGTAACCCCAGTCAAGCGACGATAGGAGCGCAGACTGGGGATACAGATCCACTTCTCCTTGGACTCAGTGCCCCGAAGGCGGCACATCAGCACGTAGTGCGCAAAACCGATTCCCGAATATTTTCTTTGGTTTGGAATAAAATGTGTCAAGCTACATCGAGAGATTTATGTTTCGTGACGGCTGTCACGAACGAACGTGACCGTATCGTCGCATCCGTAAAACTGCACAATATATAATATCCGGTGAGCCCAAAAATGAAGATGTAGGTGAGTGCTTTGCCTCATCAGTCTCGTCGCTGATCTGTAACTTGTTAAATATTTATTAACATGAAAATCCTAATAAATGAGGATAATAAAGGCCGAAAAGCGACAAAATACTGCAAAATATTATTAATTTTATTTTCTCGGGCTTAAAAAGTGTTACATTTTCATGGGTTGTGTACAAATAAAAACTAAATTTGAAAACGAAACCAATCCGTTCTCCTATGACCGTTCAACAATTATGGAATAATTTGAAAAGGTTGGCCAGCCGATTCGTGCAGTCGCTTTCTTATTTGCAGAAAGTGCTGTTGACCATCGGGTGTGGCGCCCTTTTCGGATTGTTGTTGTATTTCGTATATCTTCTGAGAATGCCCGACTATCTTGGCAACTCGCCTGCGGCATGCGTCAACTGTCATGTGATGACCCCATATTATGCCACCTGGATGCACTCCTCACATGCACGGAACACTACGTGCAACGACTGCCATGTGCCCCACAACAATATCGTCAATAAATACTTTTTCAAGGCTAAGGATGGTATGGGTCACGTCTATATGTTCCTCACCCGCAGCGAGCATCAGGCGATCATGGCCAAGGATGCCAGCGCAGAGGTGATTATGGACAACTGTATCCGCTGCCACAAGCAGCTCAATCAAGAGTTTGTCAAGACCGGCCGCATTGACTATATGGAGGCCAAGCGAGGTGAGGGGCACGCCTGCTGGGACTGTCACCGCAACGTGCCGCACGGAGGTATGAACTCCCTGGCCAGTACGCCTGGAGCGCAGGTGCCGCTTCCGCCGTCGCCCGTGCCCGAGTGGCTGCACGGCATGCTGAAATAAGTTTAAGTAAAAATCAAAATCGAGAAAGATATGGCTAAGCAATTGAAACGTTGGCAAGGATGGCTGTTGTTCTTCGGAGTGATGGTCGTCGTATTTGTACTGGGAATGACGGTTTCCTCTTTGATGGAGAGGAGGGCTGAGGTAGCGTCTGTCTTCAACAACCGAAAAGTGAAGATGGACAGTATAGAGGTAGACAACCAAAAATTCAAGGAGGATTTCCCCTTGGAATATGAGAGTTGGGCTCAGACTTCCGATACCACTTTCGAGAGCGAGTTCAACGGCAGCCAGCGGAAGGATGTACTGGCTCAGCGGCCTGAGATGGCTATTCTGTGGGCTGGCTATGCCTTCTCTTGGGACTACAACACGCCACGCGGCCACAGACATGCCCTGGAGGACATGCGCGAGATTCTCCGCACCGGCGCTCCCGGGGTGACTCCCGGAAAGGAACCGCAGCCCGGAACGTGCTGGACCTGCAAGGGACCGGACGTACCCCGGCTCATGGCTCAGATGGGTCCTGCGGCTTTCTATCAGGCCAAATGGTCGGACTGGGGCAATCAGGTGATGAACACCGTGGGATGCTCCGACTGTCACGACCCGAAGACCATGGACCTGCGACCCGCCCGTCCGGCTCTCTATGAGGCATGGCAGCGTCGCGGAATGGACGTGAAGAAGGCCTCGCATCAGGAGATGAGGTCACTCGTCTGCGCACAGTGCCACACGGAATACTACTTCCAGAAAGGCACCAACTATCTGACCTTCCCGCAGGACAGCGGCATCACCGTTGAGGCTATCGAGAAATACTACGACAAGATTGGATTCTACGATTATATCCATGCCCTCAGCCGCACGCCAATCCTCAAGGCTCAGCATCCGGGATATGAGATCTCGCAGATGGGCATCCACTACCAGCGCGGCGTGTCGTGCGCCGACTGCCACATGCCCTACATCACCAAGGGCGGCATCAAATACACCGACCACCACATCATGAGCCCGCTGGCCCATATCGACCGTACCTGCCAGACCTGCCACCGACAGGATGCAGAGACGCTCAGGCAGAACGTGTATGAGCGCCAGCGCAAGTGCAACGAGATCCGGGATAGGGTAGAGAAGGAACTGGCTGCCGCCCACATCGAAGCCAAATTCGCATGGGACAAGGGTGCCTCTGAGGCAGAGATGAAGCCCGTGCTCGACCTGCTGCGCAAGAGCCAGTGGCGCTGGGACTTTGCCGTTGCCTCTCATGGAGCCAGTTTCCACGCTCCTCAGGAAGTCACTCGCATCCTGGGTCATAGCCTAGATTACGCTCAGCAGGCTCGCCTGCGCATCTCCAAGATATTGGCCCGCCACGGCTATACCGGCGACGTGCCTCTGCCCGACATCTCCACGAAGGCAAAAGCCCAGGCTTATCTTGGCCTGAACATGCAGCAGAAAGTCAATGACAAACAGAAATTCCTGAACACTGTTGTTCCCTCGTGGGTGAGACAGGCTAAAGCAGCCCACCGCGCTGTAGAAATGTAAGTTAAAGATGATGTGGAAAAAGCCTTGGTCTCTTAAAGAGGGATTCACAATTGGAGCAGGCCTGATATTGGCAGGTCTGCTCCTGCACGTATCAGCCGGCAGCATCGTTTGGGACGAGATGAGCTTCCCCGCCAATCTCGTCCTGTTGGCGATATTCGTTGTCAGCACCGTCATCGTCTACTCGCTGCGCGACAAGGTCTATGGCTTCCGGTTTCTCGCATCCTACGCTTCAGCCGTGCCGTGTCTTGTCTATGCCGTGATTCTCACGACTATCATGGGGCTCACACGACAAGTGCCGGTCGAGATGCCTGTGACCGATCCGCTGGGCATAAGCCACATGCTGTCGTTTTGGCCCTTCGTGCTCATCTATCTGTGGATGGCCATTATCCTGTCGCAGGTTACGCTGCGTGCCATCTTTCATTTCCGACTGAAAGAATTGCCCGTCATCGCCTTCCACTTGGGTCTTCTCATCGTACTGCTCTGTGCCACATTGGGCAGCGCCGACATGAAACGGTTGAAGATGACGGTCAGAAAAGACGCGCCTGAATGGAGAGGAATCGACAATCGCGGGATGATTCACGAACTACCCATTGCCATACAGCTTCTCGACTTCAATATTGAGGAGTATCCGCCTCGATTGCTCCTCGTCGACAACGATTCTGGGGCAGTTGTGAAGGCCGACAACCTCATGGGGTGGCAGGTGAAGAAGGTGAAAGTCGTCAACGAGGCTGCTCCGATGATGGCTGGCGACACCACCTATTATGTTAGCTGGTATGATGAAGGCAACGTCAGGGCGTGGCTTGTCAAGGCTACGTCGCCCGATGGAAAACTCACGCGGCAAGGCTGGGTGACGTGCGGCAGTTATCGCTTCCCGATGCAGCTGCTCAAGCTCAACAAGCAGTATAGCCTCGCTATGGCCGAGCCTGAGCCAGCGCGCTATGTCTCCAAAGTACAGATTCTTACAAAGTCGGGCAAGAATATCATTACCGACATCGAGGTCAACCATCCGTTCACGGTTGACGGATGGAAAATCTATCAGTATTCCTACGATGAGAAGATGGGCCGTTGGAGCGCCATCAGCGTTCTGGAGCTCGTCACCGATCCGTGGCTGCCGTTCGTATACTTCGGCATTTTCCTGTTGGCTATTGGCGCCATAGGACTGTTCTTCACCAGCTCTGGAAAAAAGCAGACTCAGCCACAATCGATTAAAACAACAGAATGAGATGATCTGGAACCATTTTATATTATTTTCTCTGATAGCCGTCGTCTTCTGGTCGGTCGGCTCCTATGCAGCATGGAAAGACAAGCGGAAGATGGCCGTAGCTGCCACTGTTGTCGGACTGTGCGTGTTCATGGCTTTTATCGTTTTGCTGTGGACCAATCTCCAACGGCCGCCACTTCGCACGATGGGAGAGACACGTTTGTGGTATGCCTTCTTCTTGCCATTGGCGGGAATCATGGTCTACTGCCGTTGGCATTATCGTTGGATACTGTCGTTCAGCACCCTGTTGGCCTTTGTGTTTATCTGCATCAACATCTTCAAACCTGAGCTTCACAGCAAGAGTTTGATGCCGGCCCTGCAAAGTCCCTGGTTCGCCCCTCATGTCATCGTCTATATGTTTGCCTACGCGCTTTTTGGTGCCGCCACGATGATGGCTCTCTATCAGCTGATAAAGAAGGACAAGTCGACGGAAGTGGAGATGAGCATCACCGACAATCTCGTGGATATCGGCTTCAGTTTCATGACCTTAGGCATACTGATGGGAGCATTGTGGGCAAAGGAAGCCTGGGGACACTATTGGAGTTGGGATCCCAAGGAGACATGGGCCGCCGTGTCGTGGTTCTCTTATCTGGTCTACATCCATTATCGTCGGTATCCCCAGACGAGGCTGAGCGTCAGTCAATGGATTCTCATCATCAACTTCGTCATCTTGCAGATGTGCTGGTGGGGCGTCAACTACCTGCCTTCAGCCCAGGGCATGAGCATCCATACATACAGCATGAACTAAACTAGGAAGACAGAAGCCCCCCCCAACCCCTCCCTACGAAGGGAGGGGAGAGTAAAAAGGAGTGCTAACGGGGATGTCCGCATGATAGGAGGGTCGCCATTCCTGACAACCAAGAAAGAAATTCGATTGTGCATTATAAGGGAAATCATTCGGCGGCAGGAATGCCGCCGCTCCTACCGCATCATTCTTCGTTAGAAATGACTACACTCCTAATAGAAGCGCGCATGGGAGTATCACCTCATAAGCTATTAATCGGAGAATGCCAATGAGATGAAAGGCGTTCTATGTTCCGATCATTGTCCGTCTGTTTGGAGATGTCTCTTTATTTTATCACCGCATTCAGGTTTTGCACGTCTTTCTCCAATGTCTCTTTGTTTTTAGCCCGCGCCTTCATGGCCGACCGGTAGTTGTATACCGTCTGTGGCGAATAGAACAGCACGGCTGCAATCTCGCTGCTCTGCGTCACGCCAAGTCTGATGAGGGCATAGACTCGCTGTTCTGGCATCATCGTGTATTTTGTAGCCGGTATGGGGTAGGGCTTGACCAACAGTTCGTTGAGTTCCTGCAAGAAGTTGGGGTATAGCTCCAAGAAAGACTTGTCGAAGCGACTGGAGAATGTCTCTGCGTCTTCTTCTGATAGTTTGGTAGACGTAATCGATCTCAGCAGATCATCGGCCTGATGGGCCTTTATCTTCCGTTCAACGAGACTTTTGTAGCGGTTCAGCCTGTTGATGAATTTGGCACAAAGATCAATGTAGAGTTTTACGAGTGTCTCACGCTTGTGATTCGTATCAATAAGTTCCTCATTCAACTGTTCCAAACGTGTGTTCAACACCGTGAGCTGAGCATTGCTGTCGGAAAATTTCTCCCTATTCTCGCGTAATCGCCCATTCTGTCGAAGTATATAGAAAAGAAAGATGATACAGACAATGATTAGCACCGTCACGAGAATGAGCATCAAGGTTAATCCGCGGTTAGAGGATCTGATGTTGTTCTCATAGGCGCCGACAATGGTAGGCAGTTTCTGCGCAATCTCTATCACGCGCAACCGGCTGTTGTAGAACTGCGCATCATTCAGAGCGGTGCGGATGTAGTTGTCTGCTCGGTTGATCTGCTTGCCACCACCTTGTTTCATAAGCCAGACCGCCAATTCTTGCAAAGCCAGATTCTCCTTTGTGTTGCTCAGCACATCGCTGATGGCAGCTTTAGTCAGGTACTCTGCATATAGTTGCTGGTTGCCATTCGCGCCGTAGTTTCCGGCTATGGCAAAAGCGGCCATGGCATAGAAACGGGAGTTTTCGGGTACGGTCTTCAGGGTTTTGAAATAATAATGCAGCGCCTTGCTGTCGTTGGGCTCCACATAGACATAGTATTCGCCGAGGTAATAGTCATGTCCGGGAAGGTCTTCGGTGAGGTGTTGCTTGGCTCTGATGAAATATTGTTTTGCTTTCTCCTTGCATTGCGGTGAGAACTTGTCGTTGCTGTAGTAATCGCTGAGATTTGAGTAAAATCTGAAGTAAGTGAAGTAATAATAGAACTTGTCTATATTGTCATGAAGCACCTTGACGGAGTCGAGCAGAGACTGTGCCTCGCCATAAAAGCCCACGGTACTCAGCAGCGAGGCTTTTTGTATCATGCAGCGGCTGACCCTCTCTTCGCTGCCAATGCGCTGGGCACATTGCAGTGCTTTATCTACGTAAACCAAGGCGGAATCAAATTGGTAGACTTCGAACTCTTGAAATAATGACTCGTATATCTGCAGTAGGTTTTGGGGATCTTTGACCTTCTTACTGTAGTCTGTAAGCGCCTTGATGCGCTGTTCCTTCATGCTGCAGAGTCGTTCTCGGTCGACCAAAAGTTTATCCATCCTCGTTAGAAGTTTATCGTTTTCAACAGATGCCAACGAGCAAGGAACAATCACCATCCAGGCTATAAAAGTCATTAATAATCTCATCGTAATCCTATTTTTTGCAAAAATAACAAAAAAGATTGAATCTAGTATATCTACTTCAACAAATTTCAGAATATTATTTAATCAGTTGAAATATAAATGGTTATAAAATACTGGTAAATATAAAAATCTACTTGAGTGCTACATATCGCGATGTCTTATCTTAAAATAAACTAAATTTGCAACGAAAACCAAAAACAAACAACATAAACCCTATCGTATGAGACGTTCAGTTATTAAAACGAAACAGCGCCTGCTGTGTGGTTTGCTCGGAATTCTCTTCCCCGCATCCCTGCTGGCGCAAGGTAAACAAGTACATGGAGTTGTTAAAGACGAACTGGGCGAGCCTGTCATCGGAGCCACAGTGAAGCAGACGGGTTCTACAAATGCCACAGTAACCGATCTCAACGGCAACTTCACACTTTCAGTTCCCGACAATGGGAGCCTTAGTATCTCCTATATGGGATATACCACCAAGGAGGTGAAGGTCAACGGCAGCAGTGAGCTCCAGGTTAGCCTGACTCCTGCGAGCCAACAACTCAACGAGGTCGTTGTGGTGGGCTACGGTACGATGCGCAAGAGCGACCTTACCGGTGCTGTAGGCTCTCTCGGCAGTAAGGGACTCAACGAGCAGCCGGTGGCCAATATCGGTCAGGCCTTGCAGGGAAAGATTGCCGGTTTGCAAATCGTGGATGCAGGTAAGCCGGGCGACAATGTGTCCATCAAGATCCGCGGATTGGGATCCATCAACAACTGCGACCCTCTGGTTGTGATCGACGGTGTGCCCACAGACCTGGGGCTGAACAATCTCAATACTATGGACGTTGACCGTATCGACGTCTTGAAGGACGCATCTGCCACGGCCATCTACGGTTCGCGCGGAGCCAATGGTGTCATCATGGTCACAACCAAGAAAGGAAAAACAGGAGAGGGAAGGCTTTCGCTCAACCTCAGCGCCTCGTTCCAGAGCGTCACCAACACGCCCAACCTGCTCAATTCGGCCCAGTATGCCGCTCTCAGCAATGAGATGATGCAGAATGCAGGCTATGAGTCCAACCCGCTGTGGAACAATCCCACATCGCTCACCCAGAGTACCGATTGGGTGGATGAGGTGTTCCGGACCGGCTGGCTGCAGAACTACTCTGTGAGCTATTCTGGCGGATCAGACAAGGCACATTATTATTTCTCAGGCGGTGTGCTCGACCAGAAAGGTACCGTGAGAAGCGTGAAGTACCGCCGTTATACCTTCCAGTCGAACAACGACGCCCAGGTGCAGAAGTGGCTGAAGGTGAGCACAAATCTCAATTTCTCTGCCGACGAGAAGAAGCAAGGCAGCTACGACTTGGGATCAACCTACCGGGCTCTTCCTATATATCCCGTGAAAGAAGACGATGGAAGCTGGTCTGGTCCTGAAGGCAACGCTCTCTGGTATGGATCAACGAGAAATCCTGTTGGCCCTACGGAGACCGACCTGAACAAGACCTACGGGTATAATCTCTTGGGCAACATAACCGCAGAGTTGAGTCTGACGAACTGGCTGAAGTTCAAGTCAACTTTCGGCTTCGATGCTAAGTTCTGGGATTATGACAACTTTACTCCAGCCTATCCTTGGAAACCGATTCCTGTGGAGGAAGCTTCGCGCTACAAGGGCCACAATAAATCG
>Ga0256404_1007217_pt1 | contig 17746 bp, 12 predicted proteins | sample RumenRJG_01DNA_FD_185990 | JGI IMG/M metagenome (GOLD analysis project Ga0256404, IMG submission 185990) | Bovine rumen microbial communities from Lethbridge, Alberta, Canada - RJG_01 | ecosystem: Host-associated > Mammals > Digestive system > Stomach > Rumen | place: Canada: Alberta | collected...
TCATGTCAAGCGTTTCTAAGCCTAGAGTCAGACAGAATCGTCACAAGCAAGGGCTAAATCAGACACTCGAAAAAATATCTGCGGATTTTAGGTTATATAGTTTTTTGGCCTTTGAACGGAAAAAGTACATCATGCTGAGTGCAAGGATAATGACGGCAGCCAGCGATACAAATACAAGCCCGTTTTTCCAGTCTTTGGCTTCCTGCTCCTTTTGTTTGGCCATCTGCTGATGGCGGCTGTAGTCGTACATCGCCGAAATTTGGTGGACTTTCTCTTGGTTTACGTGCAGAAAATTAGAGTCGTTGGCTGCCGCGAAAAGTTTGGCGTATTTCGCAATGGAATCGGAGTTGTTTTTCTTTTCATAGACGGCAAGGAGACCCCTATTGCCAGATTCTTTCCAACCTCCTTGGAGTGTCTTCTGAAAATAGTAGCGTGCAGAGTCCGTTTTTCCGACTGCCAACAGATAACGCCCTTTGTCATAATAACAAAGTTCTTTTCCTTCCAAAATGTTCCCATCGGAATCGAACCAACCCGATTCTTGCTCAAAAATGTCGAGATAATGTTTGGCTTCTTGAATCTGCTCACGGTCGAGCAAAATGCTGATGGTGCCTAACATCGCCTGGGCTGCTTCTTCTTTATATCCATATTTCAGGTAGCGTTCTCTCGCCTTCTTTTCTATAAAAAGCACACTGTCTTTTTCATTCTTTAAATAGTATGGACGAATTCGCAAATGAAAGGCAACAAGGGCCGCCAATGTGTCACGGTCTTTCCATGCGATTTGTTCGGCAGTTCGTAATGCTTTCATTTCATTGTCGGGCAGGTATTGCGCTTGGAAAAGGTCTGCCATCTGCCCATAAATGGCAGTGAGCGTGTGCAGGTCGCAGTCGTCGCGTGTGGTGTCGGCTTGCTCGGTGGCACGCTGGTAGGCGTCGAGGGCTTGCGGTGCTTCGCCGAGGTCGTGGTGGACGCGCCCTTTCAGGTAGTAGACTGTCATCCGCTCGTTGGCCGTGCCGTGGCTGCTGAAGTAATCGGCCAATGAATCAACCGTCGGCTGCCATTCCTTTGTGAAAACAGATTCGGCACTGTTATAGTCGGCAACGAACTGAAGTCGCTGCCGCATCCGCTTTCCTCCACAAGCAGTAAGCAGGGCGAGGAGCAAGAGCAAAACTGCTAAATATGTCTTCCGATGGTGTTTCACGCTGCAAAGATACATGATTTTTCCGATTACAATTTCAATTTCTGCCGAATTTCCTCGATGCAGGTGGCGATTTTCTCGAAATTGTCCATGCGATTGACATCAATGACATGTTGGGCTTGCAGATAGTAGTGTTCGCGCTCGGCGAGTTGTTCGCGAATGAAGTCGAGGGCTTGCTCGGGCGACTTTTCGAGCAAGAGCGGACGAATGCCCTTGCCGAGCGTCAGGTGGTATTGCAGCACTTCGGGCGTGGCCTTCAGATAGATGGTTTCGGCCTGTTGGTTCATATACGCCATGTTGTCGAAGAAGCAGGGTGTGCCTCCGCCGCAGGCAATGACGACGTTTTCGAACTCCGCCACTTCGTGCAGCATGTTGTGTTCGATTTGTCGGAAGCCTTCTTCGCCTCGCTCGTCGAAAATCTCCTTCACGGTCTTGCGCATCCGCGTGGAAATATACCAGTCGAGGTCGTAGAAGGGAACGCCGAGCGCCTTGGCAAGTTCCTTGCCGACGGTGGTCTTGCCGGCTCCCATGTAGCCGATGATGATGATTCGAATCACTTTTTCACGATTTTCATGGCCTCGTCGTAACTGAGTTCAGCGGCGCGGGCATGCAGGTTCTTCGGCAGTCGATAGTTCTTGCCGTCGTAGGCGATGTAGGGGCCGTAGCGACCGTTGAGCACCTCGAGTTTCGGGTCTTCGGCGAAGGTCTTGAGATGGCGTTTTTCCTCTTGCTGACGCTTCTCTTGGATAAGGGCGACAGACTCGTCGAGCGTGATGGTCATGGGGTCGGATCCTTTCGGCAACGACACGAATTTCTTGTCGTGCATGATGTAGGGGCCGAATCGACCCACGCCGATGACCACGTCTTTCTCCTCGAACTGGCCGACGGTGCGGGGCAGTTGGAACTGGCCGAGCGCGTCTTCGAGGGTGACGGTTTCCATCGACTTGTCGGTGGGAAGTTGGGCGAAACGGGGCTTTTCCTTGTCGTCGGCAGCACCGATTTGCACGACGGGGCCGAAGCGTCCGATTTTCACGAACACGGGCTTTCCGGTTTTCGGGTCGATGCCGAGTTGTCGCTCGCCGGCCTTGTGTTCCGAACGCGACTTGATGACTTTCTCGACGGTGGGTTCAAACTGCTTGTAGAACTTCGTCATCATCTGGTTCCAATCGGTTTTTCCTTCGGCGATTTTGTCGAAATCTTGCTCGACACGGGCCGTGAAACCGTAGTCCATGATGTCGGGGAAGTATTGAATCAGGAAGTCGTTGACGACGATGCCAATGTCGGTCGGCAGTAGGCGGCCTTTTTCCGAGCCAGCCATTTCCTTTTTCGTCTTGGTTGTGATTTTCTGACCTTTCAGCGTATCGACGGTAAACTGCCGTTCATAGCCTTTTTTGTCGCCTTTCTGGGTGTATTCGCGCTGTTGGATGGTGGAAATCGTGGGCGCGTAGGTCGAAGGACGACCGATGCCGAGTTCTTCGAGTTTGTGGACGAGCGACGCCTCGTTGTAGCGCACGGGACCTTGGCTGAAACGCTCGGAGGCGGTGATTTCCTGACGGATGAGAACGTCGTTTTTCTTCATCGCGGGCAACTGAAGCGTCGATTCGCCTTCGCCCTCGTCGTCGGTCGATTCGCGATAGACTTTCAGGAAACCATCGAATTTCACGACTTCGCCGTTGGCGACGAAAATGGGTGTTGGGTGTTGGGTGGTAGGTGTTGGGTGATGGGTGGTAGGTGTTGGGTGTTGGGTGTTGGGTGTTGAAATGCCGATTTCGACGGTTGTTTTCTCGATTTCGGCATCCGCCATCTGCGAGGCGGCGGTGCGCTTCCAAATCAGTTCGTAGAGGCGGCGCTCCTGTGCGGTGGCATCGATGGTTGCCTTGTTCATATAAGTCGGGCGAATGGCCTCATGCGCCTCCTGAGCACCCTTCGAACGGGTCTGGAACTTGCGCGGACGGCTGTATTCGGCACCGTAGAGACGCGTGATTTCGTCTTTGCTCGTTCCAATGCAGAGGTTCGACAGGTTCACCGAGTCGGTACGCATATAGGTGATGTGTCCGCTTTCATAGAGGCGTTGCGCCACCATCATCGTCTGCGAAACCGTAAAACCGAGTTTTCGGGCGGCTTCTTGTTGCAGGGTCGAAGTGGTGAAAGGCGGTGCCGGCGTGCGTTTCAAGGGCTTTTTCGTGACGCTTTGCACCGTGAATTCGGCATCGCGACACTGCTCGAGGAAGGCCAGTGCCTCGTCGTGGGTCTTGAAACGGGTCGAGAGCGAGGCGGTAATCTCCTGTGGATTGTCGCCGCTGCCCGAGAGCACGAATTTTCCGGTGACGTGGTAGTAGGGTTCGCTCTTGAAGTTCTGGATTTCGCGCTCGCGCTCGACAATCAGCCGCACGGCAACGCTCTGCACGCGACCTGCCGACAGCGCAGGCTTTACTTTGCGCCACAGCACGGGCGAAATTTTGAAGCCCACCAGTCGGTCGAGCACGCGACGAGCCTGCTGCGCGTTCACAAGGTTCATGTCGATGTGGCGCGGATGCTCGATGGCGTCGAGAATCGCCGGTTTTGTGATTTCGTGGAACACAATGCGGTTCGTATTTTTCTCGTCGAGTCCCAGCACTTCGCAAAGGTGCCACGAAATGGCTTCTCCCTCGCGGTCTTCATCGCTTGCGAGCCAAACTTTCTCGGCTTTCTTTGCGTTTTGTCGCAGGTCTGCAACGATTTTTTTCTTTTCCTCGGGAATTTCGTAGTCGGGCTGCAATGTGCCTGAATCGATACTGATTTCCTTCTTTTTCAAGTCGCGGATGTGGCCGTATGACGACATCACCTTGAAATCTTTACCCAAAAAACGCTCGATGGTCTTGGCTTTCGCCGGACTCTCTACGATGACTAAATTTTTCTGCATAATAATGGTATCAAACGCGGGAAAAACCCACTTTTTTTTAATGAATGTTTCAATTTAGGGCGCAAAAGTAATCAAAACTTTTGCTTATACATTATTATATAGTGGTTTTTTCAGTTTTTTTAAGAAATACGGACGATTTCTGATGAAAAACCTACAGTTGCTTCAGCCGATGGCGACATTGTTCGAGAATATCGAGAAGTTCGTCGGCAGATTCGGCACGGAGCATCGCGATGCGGGTCTGACGGAAGTCGGGAATGCCTTTGAACACGGGCGAAGCGGCGAGATGGCGGCGCGTGTGGAGAATGCCGCGATATTCGTTGGAACGGCGTTTTTTCGTGTCGTCCTTCGTGCCTTTCATCTCGCTGATGCGGTCGATGTTGATGAGCAACTGCTCTTTGAGAATGTCAATTTTTTCGTCGATGGTGAGTTGCTGGCGGCTGAAAATCCACGGCTGACCGAAGGTGGCGCGTCCAATCATCACGGCATCGACGCCGTAGCGGTCGAAAGCGGCCTCAGCCTCGTCGAGCGAGCGAATGTCGCCGTTGCCGATGATGGGAATGTGGATGCGCGGATGGGCCTTGACCTCGCCGATGAGCGTCCAGTCGGCCTCGCCGGTGTACATCTGCGAGCGCGTGCGACCGTGAATCGTCAGGGCTTGGATGCCGCAGTCTTGCAGTTGCTCGGCCAAATCGGTGATGATGAGGTTTTCCGAGTCCCAACCGAGTCGAGTTTTCACCGTCACAGGCGTTTTCACGGCTTTGACGACCTCTCGCGTGATGTCGAGCAGCAGCGGAATGTTGCGCAGCATCCCTGCGCCGGCGCCTTTCGACGCTACTTTTTTCACGGGACAGCCGAAATTCAGGTCGATGATGTCGGGATGGGCTTCGTTTTCGACGATTTGCGCCGCCTCGACCATTTGCGGCACGTCGCGACCGTAAATCTGGATGCCAACGGGTCGTTCCTCGTCGCTGATGGTGAGTTTGCTGACGGTTGATTTCACCGAGCGGACGAGTGCCTCAGCCGATACAAATTCAGTATAGACCATCGCCGCACCGAAACGCTTGCAGAGATGGCGGAACCCGATGTCGGTAACATCCTCCATCGGTGCCAGAAACAGCGGTCGCTCTCCGAAATCAATCGTACCAATTTTCATTTTTACTCCCTTTACTCCTTACTCCCCAACTCCTTTTCACTTTTTCACCTTTTTACCTTTCCTCGGCTTCCTCAGCGCCCAACCATCCTCCGAAAAGTCAGGTTCATCGCCCTTGAAATCCCATTTTTTCGGCTTCATCAGTTCGCGCCAGTCACCCGTCGGTGCTGAAAAATTATCGATGAACCGTCGGTCGCCGTGCGAAGCAGTAGGCAAATCGCGTTTTTTTGACGATTTTCGAGGTTTTTGCCAACCTCCACCCGTGAAATCCTTCGGATAGGCTTTTCCGAAGTCTTTCGGGGCTTTTCGGTCGGTGTTTCTCGATGAATTTCTCGATTTTTTGGTGTCTTTCGGCGCATCCTTCGGCGATTTTTCATCGGCAGGATTGCATCTGACCTCCCGACCTTTATACATTGTTCCCGTCAGCGAGTCCATCACGTGCTGCGCGTCCTGCGTCGGCACTTCGAAATAGCTGAATTTCGAGAAAAGGTCGATGTGCCCCACCGCCTGCCGACCGCCCACGCGACGGTTCAGCATCTGCATCACCTCGCCCGGATAGAAACCGTCGGCTTTTCCGAGGTTGATAAAGAGGCGCGTATAGCCTTTTTCGGGCTTTCTCGCACCGCCTTTCTTCCTTTTTTCGCCCTCCTCCTTCCGCGACGACGACGGTTTTTCGATTTCGGGCGCGTCGGCGTAGTAGGCGAGGAATCGACCGAAGGTCATCGACACGATTTTCTTGATGAGGTCTTCTTTATCGACATATTCGAAATGGCGGTTGATTTCCTGCATAAACGGCGCAATCTGCTCTTCATCGACATCGACTTTCTCGATTTTGTCCATCGCTCGATAGAGTTGCTTCGTACAGATTTCCTGCGGCGTGGGCAGTGTTCCGTCGATGAAATCCTTGCCGATTTCCTTCACGATTTGCCGCACCTTATGTTTTTCGCGCGTGTGAATGATGCTGATGGACGTGCCTTTCTTGCCTGCGCGACCCGTTCGACCCGAACGGTGGGTGTAGTTTTCAATGTCGTCGGGCAGTCCGTAGTTGATGACGTGGGTGAGGTCATCGACATCGAGGCCACGCGCCGCCACGTCGGTCGCCACAAGCAGTTGCACGGTGTGCTGACGGAATTTCTGCATCGTCAAGTCGCGCTGGTCTTGCGAGAGGTCGCCGTGCAGTGCCTCGGCGTTGTAGCCGTCCTTGATGAGTTTGTCGGCGATTTCCTGCGTCTCGACCTTCGTGCGACAGAAAATAATCGCGAAAATGCGCGGATGGAAATCGACAATGCGCTTCAGGGCGAGGTATTTGTCCTTCGCGTTCACGAGATAATAGATGTGGTTCACGTGTTCGGCGCCCTCGTTGCGGCTACCGATGACGATTTCGCGGTGGTTGTGAAGGTAGGTCTTGGCGATTCGCTCGATTTCGCGGCTCATCGTCGCCGAGAACATCAGCGTGTTGCGCTCCTTCGGCAGATGCTCGAAAATCTCGTTGATACTCTCCGAAAAGCCCATATTCAGCATTTCATCGGCCTCGTCGAGCACGACCTTATGCACTTGGCTCAAATCGGCTTTCTTTCGATTGACAAGGTCGATGAGGCGGCCCGGCGTCGCGACGATGATTTGCGCTCCGCGCTCCAGCGACCGCATTTGCTGCACAATCGACGTACCGCCATAGACGGGCACGATGTGCACACCCGGCAGGTATTTCGCGAAGTCTTTCAGGTCGTCGCTGATTTGCAGACAGAGTTCTCGCGTCGGACTCAGAATCAGCGCCTGCGTCTGTCGGTTGTCGGTGTCGAGCGTTTGCAAGAGCGGAATGCCGAAGGCAGCAGTCTTGCCTGTGCCCGTCTGTGCGAGGGCAATCAGGTCGGAAGCCCCCTCCAAACCATTTTCCGAAGGAGAGGCTTCAAGTTCGTTGCTCCCCTCTCCTTCTGTGGAAGGGCTAGGGATGTGGCTACCTAACAAATACGGAATCACCTGCTCCTGCACAGGCATAGGCTGTTCGAAGCCCAATTCGCTGATGGCGCGTCGAATCTGTTCGCTCACGCCAAGTTCTTCAAATGTTTTCAATGTGGAAAAAGTTTTTTATTTCGGGTGCAAAGGTACGAATTTCTTTACGAAATTTGTGAATTTCAAAAAGAATTTTTACCTTTGCGACCATTATGGTACTGAATTACATTTGGATTGCATTTTTTCTGATAGCATTCGGCATTGCGCTGATTCGATTGGTGTTTTTCGGCGACACGGAGGTGTTTCCTGCGTTGATGAACTCGACGTTCGACTCGTCGAAAAACGCGTTTGAAATCTCGCTCGGACTGACGGGAATGCTTGCGCTGTGGCTCGGCGTGATGAAAATCGGCGAGCGCGGCGGTGTGGTGAACCTGTTGGCGCGGCTGTTGTCGCCCATTTTCACGAAATTGTTTCCCGACATTCCGAAAGGTCACCCTGCGACGGGCAGTATTTTTATGAATATTGCCGCGAATATGCTCGGACTCGACAATGCCGCCACGCCGCTCGGACTGAAGGCGATGGAGCAGCTGAACGAGATTAAGGATGAAAGAATCAGGATGAAGGCTGGTTTGAGCGAGGCCGAAACCGAACGACTGCGACTAACGGCCTCGAACCCGATGATTATGTTCCTCGTGTTGAATACGTCGGGCTTGACGCTCGTTCCCGTGTCGATTCTGGCCTATCGTTCCCAGATGGGCGCGGCGCAACCCACCGACGTTTTTGTGCCGATTCTTCTGGCGACATTTTTCGCGACATTGGCGGGTATCATCGTCACATCGCTCTATCAACGCATCAATTTGCTGAACCGTACGATGTTGCTGACGATGTTGGGCGTGAGTGCCGTCGTAGCAGCAATTATCTGGGGTTTCAGCCGTCTTGATTCGGCGATGATGAACACGGTGAGCATTTCCACCGCGTCGATTCTGCTGATGGTGATTATCGTCGGTTTCATCGTGGCTGCGATGCGGAAAAAGGTGAATGTCTATGACGCTTTCATCGAGGGTGCGAAAGAAGGTTTTACGACCGCTGTGCGAATCATTCCCTATCTCGTCGCCATCCTCGTCGCCATCGCTGTTTTCCGTGCTTCAGGAGCGATGGACGCGCTGATGGACGGCATCAAGTGGTGCATCAACCTGACGGGTGCGAACGCCGAGTTTGTCGATGCGTTGCCGACGGCGATTATGAAACCGCTTTCGGGCAGTGGAGCACGCGGAATGATGGTCGATGCGATGACGCAGTACGGTGCTGATTCGTTTGTGGGCCGTCTGTCGTGCATTTTCCAAGGCAGCACCGACACGACCTTCTACATTCTCGCTGTCTATTTCGGTTCTGTCGGCATACGCTACACGCGCCACGCCGTTGCCTGCGGCCTTCTGGCTGATTTGGCAGGCATTGTTTCGGCCATCTTTATTGCTTATATGTTCTTTGGATAATCGACTATGGCAAATATAAAATCCTTAGCCCGCGACACTGCCATCTACGGCCTTTCGAGCATCGTCGGACGCTTTCTGAACTACCTGCTCGTACCGATTTACACGCAGAAAATGTCGGTGGAGAGCGGCGAATATGGTGTTATCACCAATGTTTATGCCTATGTGGCACTGTTGCTCGTCATTTTGACCTACGGAATGGAGACGACCTTCTTCCGTTTCGCCAACAAACAAGACGAAAATCCCGAAAAAGTTTATTCGACCGCGCTTTGGACGGTGGGAGCGACCTCGTTGCTGTTCATCGTCGTCACGATGCTCAACCTGCAACCCATCGCCAACCTGATGCAATACGGCGACCACCCCGACTACATCGCCTGTATGTTCACCGTCGCCGCCATCGACGCATTCCAGTGTATTCTCTTCGCCTATCTGCGCTATCAGAAACGACCGATTAAGTTCGCTGTGCTGAAGTTGCTGTTCATCTTCGTGAACATTATGCTCAACCTGATTTATTACGTCGGAATGGGCGGCAGCGACGCAGGAACGGCGTTCTACATCAACCTGTTCTGCACCTCGGCGATTACCTTCTTTTTCTGGAAGGAAATGCAGGGATTCCGCCACGGTTTCGACGCAAAACTGCTGAAGCGGATGCTGCACTACGCCTGGCCGATTCTCGTGCTCGGCATCGCTGGCATCCTCAACCAAACCGCTGACAAAATGCTGTTTCCCTACCTCTATCGCGAGCCCGATATGAAGCAGCAACTCGCCATCTACGGCGCCGTTTTCAAGATTGCGATGATCATGGCGATGATTACGCAGGCGTTCCGCTTCGCCTACGAACCCATTGTTTTCGGCAAGTCGCAAGACAAGGATTCGAAGGAATACCTCGCCATGGCGATGAAATATTTCCTGATTTTCACGCTGTTGGCCTTCCTCGTGGTTGTTGCCTACATCGATCTGCTGAAATTGCTCATCGGAAGCGACTACTGGGTCGGACTGCGCGTCGTGCCCATCGTCATGGCCGCCGAAATCATGATGGGTGTCTATTTCAACCTGTCGTTTTGGTATAAACTCATCGACAAAACCATCTGGGGTGCCATTTTCTCGGGCATCGGCTGTGCCGTGCTCTTCGCTGTGAACATCGTGTTTGTGCCGCGCTACGGCTACATCGCTTGTGCGTGGGGCGGCTTTGCGGGCTACCTCACGGCGATGCTGCTGAGTTATATCGTTGGCCAGAAATACTACCCCATCGCCTATCCGCTCAAGTCGATGGCCGTCTATGTCGCCATCGCCGCCCTTTTCTCGGTCTTGATGATGTTGGGCCGCGAACATCTTCCCGTCTGGGCATCCATCATTCTGAACACCGCGATTCTTGGGGCTTTCGCCGCACACATCATCCATCACGATTTGCCTTTGGAAAAGTTGCCCGTCGTCGGAAATTATATTAAAAAGAAAAAAAATGACGTAAAATCGACAGAAAAAGGCTCTTTTTCATAAAAATACCGTAATTTTGCAGCATAGAAATTATTTAACAATTCAAAAAACAATATGAAAAAAATGATTCTCTCGCTCATCGCGCTGTTAGCCATGAGCAACGCCCGTGCCGACGAAGGCATGTGGACGATTTACAACCTGCCGCCGCAGGTGTTTGAACAAATGAAGGCCGAGGGCTTCCAGATGACCTACAATGACCTCTACTACGGTCCGAACTCGCTGAAAGCGGCCTGCGTGAACTTCTCGGGCTATTGCTCGGGCGTGGTCGTCAGTCCCGACGGACTGGTTTTCACCAACCACCACTGCGGTTTCGAGGCCATTCGCTCGCACTCGACCGTCGAACACGACTACATGCTCAACGGCTTCTATGCCAAGACCTTCGAGGAGGAACTGCCGAACCCGAACATGTTCGTGTCGTTTATGATTGAGCAGGAAGACATCACCGACCGCGTGATGAAACTCGGTTTCGAGCAGATGACGCTCAAGCAACAGGAAGAATTGCTCGATTCTATCGAGAATGCGATGTCGGAAGAGGTCAAGTTGAAAGACCCGACGCTGCGCCTCGAAGTCAAACCGTTCTACGAGGGCAACCGCTTCTATGCCACCACCTATCAAGATTTCACGGACTTGCGCCTCGTTTTCACGATTCCGAAGTCGATGGGTAAGTTCGGCGGCGAGACCGACAACTGGATGTGGCCGCGTCAGACGTGCGATTTCTCGGTGTTCCGCGTCTATGCCGACCCGAAAACCAACGGTCCGGCGAAATATTCGAAAGACAATGTGCCCTACAAGCCGAAACGCTGGGCACAGGTGTCGATGCAGGGTTACAAAGAGGGCGATTTCGCCATGACCATCGGCTATCCTGGCACCACCAACCGCTATCTGTCGTCTTACGGAATCCGCGAAATGCGCGATGCCGACAATGCCACCCGTGCGCAGGTTCGTGGCGTGAAACAGGCGATTATGCTGCGCCACATGCGTGCCGACGATGCCGTGCGCATCAAGTACGACTCGAAATATGCGTCGTCGGCAAACTACTGGAAAAATTCCATCGGAATGAACAAATGTATCGATTCCATCGGCATTATCACCCAGAAAAAGCAGTATGAAGACCGTATTCAGAAGTGGCAGGATTCGACGGGCTACCTGAAAGGCAAACTCGACTTCGACAAGATGGCGAAATTCTACGGCGACCGCCTGCAAGACCGCCGCGCATTCATGTATTGGATTGAAACATTCAGCCGCACCAACGAATTCAGCACACGCGCCATGCAACTGAATCGCATGGAGGTGAAAGGTCCGAAAGACAAGCCGAAGAAGCAATACATCGAGTTCCGCGACAACAGCGACGAATGGGACGAGGCACTCGACCGCGAGGTGTTTGCCGCCCTGCTGAAAAACTACAAGGAGAATGTCGATGCGAAGTATCTGCCGGCCTTCTACAAGACCATCCAGACGAAATACGCCAACAACTACACGGCCTTCGTCGATGACCTCTACAAGAAGTCGCAAATCATGAAGAAAGGCAAGAAAATCTACATCAACAAGAAGAGTTACATGAAAGACCCGGGCGTGCAGTTCGGCCTCGACCTCACCGAAAGTCTTGCCGAGATGCGTGCCAACCTTCTCCAGACCTACGACAGCCTTGAGTTGCAGGAGCGCTACCTCTGCGCCGCCAAACTGCGCATGGAGGAAGACATGCCCCACTACAGCGACGCCAACTTCACGATGCGCCTTTCCTATGGTCAGGTGGGCGGTTTTGAACTCGGCGGACAGCCCTCGGGCTACTATACGACTGCCGAATCGATGGTCGAAAAAATGAAGCAGGCCGACAAGAATTTCGAGTATTTTGCCGAGCCAGTGATGCACGAACTGCTTTCCGCCAAGGATTTCGGTCCCTACACCGACAAAACCACCGGCAAAATGCAACTCTGCTTCCTGACGAACAACGACATCACGGGCGGCAACTCGGGTTCGCCGATGTTCGACGGCAAGGGGCAACTGATTGGCCTCGCTTTCGACGGCAACTGGGATTCGCTCTCGTCGGACATCAATTTCGACGCACGACTCGCCCGTTGCATCGGTGTCGATATTCGCTACGTCCTCTTCATGATGGACAAATGGGGTCACGCCGACCGCCTGTTGAAAGAAATCAACGCGAAGTAAAAAAACGGTTGAAACGAAAAGAACCCCGAAAGTTTTTTCTGACTCTCGGGGTTCATTTTTTTAATCAAAAATATTCGGTTCCATGATGTTGCCAGCGTATGGATTGCGGCCCAGATGGTCGTAGGCGAGGCGCGTGGCAACACGACCGCGTGGTGTGCGCTTGATGAAACCTTCCATAATGAGGAACGGCTCATAAACTTCCTCGACGGTGCCAGTGTCTTCGCCGATGGCGGTGGCGATGGTCGAAAGGCCGACAGGACCGCCACGGAACTTGTCGATGATGGTCACGAGAATCTTGTTGTCGATTTCGTCAAGGCCGAACTGGTCGATGTTCAGGGCTTTCAGCGCGATGTCGGCGATGCTTCGGTCGATGCGACCCGTGCCCTTCACCTGTGCGAAGTCGCGGACGCGGCGCAGCAGGGCGTTGGCGATTCGGGGCGTTCCGCGTGAACGACGCGAAATCTCGGCAGCGGCATCGTCGTCGATGGGAACGCCGAGAATGCCCGCCGAGCGCCGAATGATGCGCTGAAGCGTTTGCGGATCGTAGTATTCAAGGTGCAGATTGATGCCGAAACGGGCTCGGAGCGGCGCGGTGAGCAGACCGCTTCGCGTCGTGGCACCAACGAGCGTAAAAGGATTCAGGTCGATTTGGATGCTTCGCGCCGACGGTCCTTTGTCAATCATAATGTCGATGCGGTAGTCCTCCATCGCCGAATAGAGGTATTCCTCGACGACGGGCGAAAGTCGGTGGATTTCGTCGATGAAAAGCACGTCGCGAGGTTCGAGCGAGGTCAGCAGTCCGGCCAAGTCGCCCGGTTTGTCGAGCACGGGACCGCTTGTAATCTTGAACCCCACACCCAGTTCGTTGGCGATGATGTTCGAGAGCGTCGTCTTGCCCAATCCCGGCGGACCGTGCAGCAGCGTGTGGTCGAGCGGTTCACCGCGATATTTGGCGGCCTCGACAAACACCTCAAGGTTATCGACGACACTCGCCTGACCGCTGAAATCGTCGAATTTCAGTGGTCGCAGCGCATTTTCAAAATCTTTTTCGCCCTGCGAAAGTTGTTCGTCGCGAATGTCAAAATCTTCGTTCATGATGGTATATTTTCGTTATTTTCGTGCAAAAATACAAAAAAATCGTCATTCCTCGTTCATCATTCGCCATTTTTTTGTACCTTTGCGGACTTAACTTTATCAAAACACTCATAAAATCTGATTATCACAGAAAGGAAATGACAATGAAAAAATGGTATATGACATGCTGTCTGCTGACGGCGATGACGCTCGCATGGGCACAGGGACCAAACAACACGGGAACTTATTATAAAAATGCCGACGGCGAAAGGGGCGAGGCACTGAAAACGGCTCTGAGCGCCATCATCACCAAAGGTCACACGAAAATCGGGTACGACGGCCTGTATAATGCCTACAAAAAGACCGACTCGCGACCCGACGGAAAGGTGCGCGACTGGTATTCCAATGCCACGAACTACACGCATGTGACCGACAAGGCGGGCTCTTATAAAAAAGAAGGCGACTGCTACAACCGTGAACATTCGCTGCCGCAGAGTTGGTTCGAGGGCGGTGGCAATGCCGATTATTTGAAATGCGACATCGTCCACGTGCTGCCCACCGATGGCTACATCAACAATCAGCGCAGCAACAACGTTTTGGCGAATGTGAATCCAAGCCGCATTTCGGGTCAGTCAAAAAACGGCTACAGCAAATGGGGACAATGTGGCGTAAGCGGCTACAGCGGCACTGTTTTCGAGCCGAACGACGACATCAAGGGCGACATGGCGCGAATTTATTTTTACGTGGTGACGCGCTACGAAAGCAACTGCACAAAATGGGCGAGCAATGCCACGGCCAACGCTGTTTTCACGAGTTCGTCGTCGTATCAGCCGTTCAAGGATTGGTATTACAAAATGCTGGTGGAATGGGCGCAAAACGACCCTGTTGACGAGTTGGAAATCGCCCGAAACAACGCGGTTCATCGCGAACAAGGCAATAGAAATCCTTTCGTCGATTATCCTGGGCTGGAGGAATACATCTGGGGCGACAAGAAAAACGAGCCTTTCGACTACGCCAACTACAATTCGACCGTGGCTGTGCGGACACCGACCTTCTCGCCCGACGGCGGCACATTCACTTCGCCGCAGAGCGTGACCATCAGTTGCGCCACCGACGGAGCCACGATTTACTACACCATCGACGGCACAACGCCAACCGTCTCGAGCACGCCATACACCGAGCCCATCACCGTATCTGAAAGCCTCACGCTGATGGCCATCGCCGTGAAAGACAACGAGCAGAGCAGCGTGGCGACAGCTTCCTTCGTTATTAACGAGGGTGGCGACGACCCCACACCGACGGGCGACAACATCTACAAGAAAGTGACTTCGACGAGCGATTTGGAGAGCGGGAAACGCTATCTGATTGTCTATGAAGAGGGTGGAAAAGCCCTGCTGCGACTCGACGGAAAAGCCGGAACGGGCAGCGTCAGCATCAATTCCGATGCCATCGACCTCAACAACAAGTCGAATCAGGCAATGGTGCTGGTGTTCAACAAGGTTGGCAACGAATGGACCATCAAGGGCAGCGACGGCAACTATATGGCTTTGACATCGAACAGTAACGCGCTGAATACCGCCACGACGGCCGATGATAACACGGCGAAATGGACAATTTCGATTTCGGGCGGCACGGCAACCATCAGCAATGTGCAATATTCGGGTCGTTCGCTGAAATTGAACGAGAGTGCCGACATGTTCCGCTGCTATACAAGTGGCCAGAAAGATGTGACGATTTTCAAAGAAACGACTTCGACCACCGACATTCAAAAATCGTCGATTTCATCGGAAAAAAATCGTGAAAATTACGACCTTCAAGGCCGAAAAATCAGCGGAAAACCCGCGAAAAAAGGTGTCTATGTCAGAAATGGCAAGAAGGTCGTGATGAAGTAAGGATTGGGGATTTAGGAGTAAAGGAGTTGTGGAGTAAAGGAGTAAAATCATTTAATCGAGCAATACTATGATGAAAAGAATTTTTATTGGTTTAGCATTTTTGTTCGTCGCGCTGAGTGTCAGTGCCATTCCAGCCCGACCGAAACAGTTTAAAAACATCAAACTGAGCGACGGAACGACGGTTGTAGCCCAACTCGTGGGCGATGAATTCGGTCATTATTGGCTGACGAAAGACGGTCAGGCTCTGCGCAAAACGAAAAACGGTTTTGTGCCGATGACGAGTAAAAACTTCGGTGAAAAGGCACAAAAACGCCGCGAAGCCGCCAATCGCCACCGCATGAAAAAGCAGGCAAGGAAAATGAATCCGCAACTGATGGCGGTTCAAAAAGTCGGCGAGGTAGGCAACTATGTCGGCAACAAAAAAGGTCTGATTATTCTGGTCGAATACAACGACGACAACAAGTTTCAACCCGAAAACAACCTTGCGCTCTATAAGCGAATCGCCAACGATGAAGGCTTCAGCGAAGGTGAGTTCGTAGGCTCGGTCCACGACTATTTCCTCGCTCAAAGCGAAGGGCTTTTCAATCTGACATTCGACGTGGTCGGTCCCTACACGCTGAAGCACGAGCGGGCCTATTACGGCGGAAATGCCGACACGGAAGAGGCTGAAGACCTGCATCCGGCGGAAATGGTGGCGGAGGCCTGTCAAATGGCCGACAGCGAAGTGAATTTCAAAGACTACGACTGGAACGGCGACGGCGAGGTCGATCAGGTGTTTGTGCTCTACGCAGGTGCTGGTGAGGCCAACGGCGGCGACGATGACACGGTCTGGCCGCACGAATGGACGTTGGCATCAGCGAAATATTTCTACGACGACGGTCCTGGCGCCATCAAACTCGACGGCGTCACCATCGATACCTACGCTTGTAGCAACGAACTTCAGCCCGACTACGATTATTACTCGGGCGAAGCCTCTGGTTGGAAAATCGATGGAATCGGCACCATTTGCCACGAGTTCAGCCATTGTCTCGGCTATCCCGACTTCTACGACACGAACTACCAAAATTCGGGCATGGGCTACTGGGATTTGATGGATTCTGGTGCATACAACGGCGAAAGCTATTGTCCGTCAGGCTATACGAGTTACGAGCGTTGGGTGGCTGGTTGGAAAGAGCCCATCGAACTGACGAAAGACACCGAGGTGACGGGTATGAAAGCACTTCAGGACGGCGGCGACACCTATATTATTTATAACGAAGGCAACCGCAACGAATATTTCTTGCTCGAAAACCGCCAGTGGATGGGTTGGGACGAGGAAATCCCCGGTCGTGGACTGCTCATCCTGCACGTCGATTACGACGAGGATGCGTGGTGGAACAACGAAGTGAATACCACCAAAAACCACGAGCGAATGACGTGGATTGCAGCCGATAATAAAAAGGAATACGAAGTAGAAGATGGCCAGAAATATTACGACTTCGACGATATGGCAACCGACCCGTATCCCTATCAGTCGAACAACAAATTCACGAACACGTCGAAACCTGCCGCCGCCGTGTTTAATAAGAACACCGACGGCTCGAAAAAACTGAACAAATCGGTGCTCGACATCACCCAAAACAGCGATAAAACCATCAGTTTCAAGTTTGAGGCATCGGCAGGCTCAGTCACTCCGACAGGCGGCGACTTCAAACGAATCTCTGATGTCAGCGACCTCACTGAAGATGCAGAATATCTGATTGTTTATGAGATTTCCGATTCGGAAGCTGTGGCCTACGCCGGCTATGAGGAAGCGAAAAATTGTGGAACAAAAGTTGATATTGGTATTCTTGACAATACCACTTCGGGCGACGGTGCTGCCATCATCAAACTGAAGAAAGCATCCGACGGAAATTGGTATATAATGGATGGCGACAACTACCTATATTTCAGAGGAACAAAGAATGTAATCAATGCTTCAACGACCATTTCTGGAACTGGTTTTACGTGGGGTATAACGACTTCAAGCATCACCAATATTGATGCCAATAATCGTAAACTTCAATACAATCCGTCTGCCGAGATGTTCCGTTGTTATACGGGCTCACAGAAAGATGTCGTACTTTACATCAAGAAAGAAACCACCGCGATTGAAAAACCGTCGGTTTCATCGGAAGTTTCGCCGCGTGGAATCTTCGATTTGCAAGGTCGCAGGGTGTCGGAAAATGCTCCGCTCCAACGCGGAATCTACATCGTGAATGGCCGCAAGGTTGTGATTCAATAAAAGATGCTGAACGAGGCTACACGGCAATTCGTCTGCCAACACGGCGACGACGATGTGCGCCGCTTGGCGTTGCAGGCGCACGCTACGCCCGACGTAGATTTGCCGATGGCACTCGACCAGATTCGCGGACGACAGACGGCCCGCCAGAAACTGCCTTCGTGGGCAGCCAT
>Ga0256404_1007218_pt1 | contig 17746 bp, 14 predicted proteins | sample RumenRJG_01DNA_FD_185990 | JGI IMG/M metagenome (GOLD analysis project Ga0256404, IMG submission 185990) | Bovine rumen microbial communities from Lethbridge, Alberta, Canada - RJG_01 | ecosystem: Host-associated > Mammals > Digestive system > Stomach > Rumen | place: Canada: Alberta | collected...
GGAACACCCGTATCTTATAGGTTTCCCGCTTTCATCAAACACAGTCCCTCTTATTTCGACTGTTTGAGCAAGTAGCGAAAAGGTACTGGATAATATGATGAGGGACAGGATTATTCTTTTCATAGAAGTTACGATTTATCTAACTGTCAAAGTTAATCATTATTCTCCAGACCCTCTAGAACTAGATAGTTATTTCGGTCGCATTTGGTCGCATTTCAGAAAATTTGGTCACTTTTGGTCACCTTGAATACCACGCCCCGGCCTTCTCGGAACGATATAATCATCTGAAATCTTTCCAATGCCGCGAATGTGAATCTTCTCTATCAATGATGCATCTTCGTAGTCATCATACAGGTTCTTAAACTTATTCCATCGGCCTGTCACTATCCTTGATATTACGTAGAATGGAGCGTGCATTGAGCCTTCGGCTACATTTAAGAACTTTTTAGGAAGGATACAAAACTGTGACACCGGTTGCGCGGCTTTCCATACCCACCAACGATGAGTGATGGAACCGAAACTATCGTGATAAGTACGGAAAACCACTTTATTGAGATCTCCAAGATTGTCAGACTGCCCATAGCGCGCCCATAATCCATATAAAACACCTCTACCCAGATCTCTGGTATTCATATAGAAATCGACATGATCGTTCACTATTTCCTCTATGGAAGGCTTGTCTCCTACTTCGTAATCAGTTTTAAAAACTCTCACACTCCATGCTCCTAATTGTGAAGAGTCTACGAGAATAAACTGCATATATCGCTTTCTGCCGTAAGGAAGAGCAATTTCGAATATATCTCCGATATGTGCTGCAGGTACTCTTTTACTCTTCACCTGTGGATCTGGGAACTTTCCAGGAAGGAAAAAATCGACTCTGGCTTTGTCTTCTAGAAGGAAATAAACGTGAAACTCCCTGTCTCCACCCTCTGAATCCCATTCTGAAGAAGCATCATAAAGCATTTCCAGATATATCTTCATATCCCAGCCATTCAACGCCGGGAGGGATTTATGGACAATGACAATGGAACGATAATTTAGCCACGACAAATCACGGATAGCATCCCACAAACCATCCCAGTTATCCTTGTCATAGGGGGCGTCCAATGCTTTTTCAATCCTGTCAATAACAGCCTGCTCCGATTTCAACGAGTCATCTACCAAGACAACCCTTGAATTCGAATAATCCGGAATCTCATCGATACTACCGACAAAGTGAATCATATGGATACATTTTTTAAAGGTACGGATTCTTTTCCAGAATATAGCATACGCGATTCGGTCACTTCTGGTCACCGAAATCGTCAGGCACACACCTTGTCGCAAAGAAGCTTCATACGCAATACTCCCTATGGAACCAAAACGCGAACACGGGGTCGGCGAAGTACACACCATCTGGCCTTTTATCAATCAATTCCTTGCCTAAAAGAACATTTTCAATCCGCGTGATATTCGATTTGCTACCCAGGCGGTATTCGTCCAGTACGTCTGAAGATTGGAAGCCAGTGTGGATACCAGCGTCCAAGGCTTTTAGATAGTTCATCTGGTATGCCGTCAGATTGGCCAGTTGACGCATAAACAAAGCCGAGGTTTGTCTTATCAGAAGTTCATACCCACTCTCCAGATTTTGCTCGGTTACTGTTCCTTCTGTCTCTATCATCACATTCCAGGCCAGCTGCTGCACATATGATGAATACAGCTGGACTCTATCACATAGGCGTCCTGCTATTTCTTCCGAAATTTTTATGTTCCTTATGGCAAAGCGTTGAATAATGTATTTGATCCACTCTTCTTTGGGAATAGCCTCCAGAAAAAATATATCTCCGAAATGATAGAATGGCATGGACTTGTCTTGGAACAACTTATCCATCATATGTTTTTTGCTCCCAAACAGACAATAAGAGACTTTTTTTTGCAATTGCCATACTCCCCTCGCTTTCTTTTGAAAACCTGCAGAGTCGGGGAACTCTCCCACCTGCTGAAACTCATCAATGCAAACCACGATGTTCAGGTTTCTCTTCTGAGCTATTTTTTCGGGAAGATCCAGAATTTCCTCAGGTTTCTCTGTCTTTGGGCCGATGCCAAAAGAAACGGAAAACTCCTGCGAAGGATCCGGTGAGATAGATATCTTGGGCGAAAGACGGGACAGAAAACTTTTTGCTAAAGTCATTGCCTGCTCCGCCCTTGAAGCCAGACCTTTTAGCACCGCTGAAGCAAAACGCTCATAGAACTCGTATTCGTCACGGCAATCATAGATATCCATCATCACAATCTTGATAGATGGATCCTGTATTTGCTCGACAGCTTTATATACCAGAGAGGTCTTTCCTGTCCTTCGAGGTGAAATCAAAATCGTGTTTACGCCGGCCTCAAAGTTCATTTTAAGGTGTCTGGTCTCCGTCTTCCTGTCGGTAAAGTTCTCCCCAAATACAGCGGTTCCATATACATGTTTCTGTTCCACAAAATTGTGGACCACAAAAATGTGGACCCAGGTGGCACGAAAAGTTGCACAAAATCAGGACTGTTTCCTGTTTTCCCCTAGTACACACCAACGCATCAAGGGGATGCGGCGAATCACTTCATACAGCAGCGGAGAGAGTGTGAACACCGCGACCGTCAGGATTGCGTACATGGACCACGGCGGTAATTGGGTATAGATCTTCATCATATATCCCAGACTGGCTATTACCAAGTAGTGGACGATATAGATGCCGTAGCTGGAGCGGGTCATATAGGCTGCGAAAGCCCCCGTACGGTCAAACTTCGCCTTGAACCAGCCCATCATGGCAAGGCACATCATCCAGCCGTACAGGCAATTCAAAGGACTGCCCAGATACTGCGGCGAAGTGTTGTCCTGCCCGAAGGTAGTACCGATAAGGATTCCTCCGGAGACAACTGCGCAGACCATAAGCGGAATCCAGGCTTTGGAGAGTTTCTCCTGCACCGCGTCATGGGAAAAGACAAAGTATCCCAGCAGGAAGGGCACTAGATAGAAAAGAGGCTTATACAGGTTCCATAAGCCGTCGAACGACTGAGGACGGGGCTCCATGATGAGTGTTTTCTCGCCCAGCCAAAAGAAAAGTCCAAGGAGGATAATCCAAACAAGGCCATTCTTTCCAGAGAAAGCCTTGCCAGATGCTCCGTGTAGACGGTCCTGCCCGTCAATCCGGCGCACAAGCAGCAGCACCAGGGACAGCAGCCAAAGAACCTGGATGAACCAGAGCGGTCCGGTGCCGCTAAACGCCATAATGAAAAAACGGCCGACCGCGGGAACCCCGTCAAACTCCCCTTGCCTCGTCGCCACTACCGTATTGAAATACCCCACCATCCAGTGGAACACGAAGAGGCCGATAGTCCCCGGCACAAGCAGCTTCCGCGTGCGGGCCTTGAACCAATCCCCGGCAGAACGCTTCTCCAGCGCATAGCGCGCACTAATCCCTGCCAGAAGGAACAACAGCGGCATGAACCACGGATACAGGACATACATCACCACGTCCTGATACTGAGGCACGTCCGGGTAAGCGCCAAAACCACCGATTCCCCCGAAAACGCCCTTATTGTTGTAGAAATAGACTACATGATACAGCAGAACCAGGAGGACCGTCACCCAGCGCAGATTGTCTATCCAATGCTTTCTCATTTCGTGATGTCTCCCATTACCTGATCTACTGCACTCTGGAAGATTTCGGTCTTCACCAGCGCCATACCTTTCTGGTCGCCAAGGAGGAGCAACGCATCTCCCGGCTTGATATCATAGACCTTCCTGGCATCGCGCGGAATCACAATCTGGCCCTTTTCGCCCACCTTCACCACACCGAAGATGTATTTGCCGTCATTCTCTTGCATAGTTATATTTGTTAGAAATTTCATACAAATATAACTATTATTACTATAATTCCAAGCGTATGCAGTTAAAACTAAGTTTTCATTATATTTGTAAAAATGATGTAACCATGACTGCTGTTAGCATACGTGATTATAGAGCAAACCAAAGCAAGTATCTTGGACTGGAAAGATTTTTTTTGTTTCTGCCACTTATGCTGGTGGCATGCAGTCCACGAGTGATAACTTATGAGCAGTATGGAGCGGTGGGAGATGGAGTACACGATGATTTTCCTGCCGTCGTAGCGGCACATGAAGCCGCCAATGCGAAAGGGCTTCGGGTCCGGGCCGATGACGCAAAGACCTACCTGCTCCGTGGTGACGGGATGACAGCGGTGATCAAGACTGACGTGGACTTCGGACAGGCTCATTTCGTAATCGACGACGTCGACCTGACTCACTACAGTACTCCCGTTTTCCGGGTGGAGTCCTGCCTGGAGCCGGTCAAGATCGAAGGGGTGTCCGCACTTTCCGCAGGCCAACCCTCCCTCGGGGTGACCCTGCCTGGGCGCAGCCTGGTCGAGGTGGTAGACAATAGCGAGAAAGTCTATATCCGCAAAGGGCCGAACCGGAACACCGGGAGTGACAAGACAGAAGTCATCGTTGTCGATGCGGCAGGGAATATCGAGGAGAGTTCTGCGCTGGTGTGGGACTATGGAAAGATCTCTTCGCTTATAGCCTATCCGATTGATAAAAAGCAGCTTACGATCAAGGGTGGGATCTTTACAACCCGGGCCAACCAGATGCCGAGTAAGTACAATTACAATCACAGGGGATTTCAGATCGAGCGTTCGAATGTCAGGATCGAAGGATTGACACACCTGGTCGAAGGCGAACTGGAAGAGCACGGTGCGCCCTATACAGGTTTCCTGAACGTGGTCAGGGCTGCGGATGTCTTGATTGCGGGCTGCACGTTTACGGCGCATAAAACCTACCGAACAATCGGTGCGGCCGGCGTGCCGGTCAGCATGGGCTCATACGACCTGAATGCCAACCGGGCTGTCAATATCCGCTGGGAGCATTGCCGACAAACGACGGACATCGACGACAATCGGTACTGGGGCCTGTTTGGATCCAATTTTTGCAAGAACCTCTCGATGGATGACTGCTCTTTCTCCCGGTTTGATGCCCATATGGGTGTCAAAGATGTGACCCTGACCAACTGCACCTTTGGACACATGGGCGTACAGATGGTCGGTTTCGGAACGATTCTGATGGATAACTGCGAGGTTCGTGCGTCCCGCTTGATTGCTTTCCGGACGGATTACGGGAGTTCCTGGAAGGGAGATGTTGTCGTCCGGAATTGTCGCTTCGCTCCGGTCCAGAAATCTCTTAAGGAACTTAATCTCATTACCGGTAACAACGACGGCACCCATGACTTCGGGTATAACTGTTGCCTGCCGGAGAACATTACGTTGGAGGATCTCGTCATCGATGACAGCGTTGTCAAGAACGAGAACTACGCCGGTCCGATGATTTTCGGAACTTTCGGCCGGGATGTGTCCAAGCCCGGCCTTCTTCCCTACAAGGCAGAGGGCCAGATTTTCCTGAACCATGTTACGGTCACTAGCGGGAAGCCGCTGGGCCTGAGCGAAAACGAGGAGATGTTCAGCCAGTACAAGATAAGTCGTTAAAGGTTCATGCGACCTCGCGCGAGGTGCGCTCGCCCTTCGCCTTAAAGGAAGGATTTCGCAGGACAGCAGGCCGATAAGATGCCCATCTTATCCGGCTGATTACGATTTTGGGGGCGAAAACACGGCTCCCGGCCCCCAAGTGCCTTACCAAAGCGCATTTCGGGGCAAAACAAAGGCTTCCCGCCCCCGTTTTTGTTGCCAGAATGATTAAACTGCCGGAAGGAAGTCTGAAACTGCCGGCCGTACACCGGAGAGGAGCCCCGGTGTACAAGAGGAGGCATGAAGAACCGGCCGTACACCAGAAAGGAGCCCTGGTGTACGAGAAGAAGCCAAGCCCCAAAAAACAAAATCACCGACAAAATGCCTGCCTTCCTCTGTGAAAGTCAACCTGGAGTTAGAAAAAAGTTCATTTTGAAGTACTTCCCTAGATACAATCTCTCAAAAAATTATGTAACTTTATAAGATTTTTGCGGATAAGATTAACATTAATAATTATAACCAAATAATTAAGTCGTTACAAATGCGAAAAGCATTGTTTATTCTAGCTGTCGCGGCAATCGCTTGCGGCAGTGCGGTGCGGAACACCTCAGCAAATAGTTGACTCATATTGGAACCTTATTTTTGGAAACAAAAGAAACTGATGAGAATACATAAAATAATTTCAGCCTTGTTCGTCGCCGCCATTTCGGCTTGCGCCTGCAATAATAATGAAGAGCCCACCGGCAATGCCGAAGCACTAAAGGCCGTCCTTACTTTCAAAAATTACAAAACAGAGAAGGGTGTTTCCGGATCCGTTTCCCTCAGTGAAAACGAGCCCGCAGTCCTTATTGACCTGACCTCTGGAGAGACCCTTACCAAAGAACCTCTGTCCGGCGGAAGCAATAGCGGAACCTTCCTTTTCGAGCCCAAAAAGGCTGCTTCCGGGGACGATCTTTTCCTCTATTTCCCTACTTCTTCGAATCCGAAAATCGGTAACGGAAGTGCCGTATTCAACATTCCCGCCACCCAGAACGGAGGGCCCGTCAATCCTGTTTTCGTCGGAGCCGCCAAGAATTCCGGTTCTTCTTACAGGGGAACCGCTGTCACCATGGAGCCGCTCCACACCTATGTGCTCGGAACCGTACAGAAGGGAGCATACTCAATTGTGAGCGCAACCATGAAATCCAATGCCGGAGAGGGTATTGCCGGAGACGTAACTGTTGACATGAAAACGGGCAAGATCACCGGCGCTTCGGCTTCTACCATCACCGTTAATTTTGCCACTCCTCTCAACTGCCGGGAGGAGAATGCCAATGTGGCTATCGAAGTGGCTCCTGTAAGCCTTTCCAAAGGGTTCACAATCACCTTCACCACAGACGGAGGGGATAAGATTGAGTACTCAACATCGGATCCTGTGACTTTCACCTGCGACGATGTATTCCGCACAGACCCAGCAAGTTCCGGAAGGATGCTTATCGCATGCGGCAGCAATAAGGTCTACATCTTCGACGAGGCCCTTGCCAGAGCCTCCGGCAACTACAAGGACGGATTGATCTGGGAATGGGATGCCTCTACGGCAAAGAGTGTCATAGGAGGCAACATGGACCATATTGACGATGCTAAGCCCGTCAATGACAATAAGCAGATTCTCGTTACAAGCTCCTATAACTGGGCCGCCCTCGTAGACATTGCAACCAAGAAAGTCTTATGGTACGCAACCGGCGTAACCGGAGCTCATTCCGCAGAGATTCTTCCCGGGAACCTTATCGCCGTAGCCTGCTCAGGCGAGCATGTAATGCTCTTTGACGCTTCTATGCCGAACAAGAAACTGGCACAGTATGATCTTGGCTCCGCCCACGGTGTCGTCTGGATGGAATCTGTCCAGAGACTCTACGCCATCGGAGGAACAACGCTCCAAAAGTACCGCGTACTGGACAACGCCCTCAGCCTTGACCAGACATTTGATACCAAGAGTGCCGTCACCGGTCTTCACGATATGACAAAGTATGACAGCAATACTCTTGTCATGACGGGTTCAAGAGCCGCCCTTTTCAACGTGAACACCAATACCTTTACGAATATTCCTCATTTCAACGGATTCGTCGGTATGAAATCCATCAACTGTAACCCCGACACCGGAGAGGTCTACTACACCTTCGGAGCTGAAGGTCTTTCAGAGGGAAGCTACACCTGGTCCAGCCACTGGATCCGTTATTCGGACAACTACATGGCCGCTACTCCGGGAGGGCAGACTCTTGCAGTCGATGGTTATATCCGCGTCGAGGATATCAACATGTACAAGGTAAGAGTATTCAGCTGGTAAATCTCTTCCATATGAAGCCAAAATGGGGTCTTTTCGCGGCGTTGCTGCTTATTCTCTGCGCCTGCGGCCATAAAACTGTCAATCTCCTTTCCCTTGAAGGAATAGAGGTCAAGGGGAATAACTCCTCTCTTGTAGAGACGAGGGACGGGGCCGTCTTCTTGAAGAATCAGGCTGACGGGAATAATGGTTTTGCCATCTATAATCCGGTAAAGGATTGGACCCCATACAAGGCGCTCCGCTGGAGCGTCGAGAACAAGTCCGACAAGCCGCTTGGCCTTTGGGTTCGTGTCTTCAATCCTGGGATAAATGACCCGGGAAATGCTATAAAAAAGGGAGTCCTCCTTCATAAATATATGATTGATCCATTCAGCAAAAGGACAATCACAATGGACCTCCCCGCTCCGGCACCGCATCCTGAAGTCCTTGAGGATTTTCGCCTGATGAGAAACGATCCTTACGGCCGTCTGACTGGCTTCCATAGCACGGAAATCGACTATTCGGATATCTGGAAGGTCACTTTCTTCAATGTCCGGTCCTTTAAAGACGCCGAATGGATTGTCTCCGACATCAGCCTTGTCGAAGGAGAAAAATTCCTACCGGAGGCAATGAAACTGCCTCCGGAGGAGTTCTTCCCGTTCATCGACAAGTATGGACAGTTCAAATATGCCGAGTGGCCGGGAAAGGTCCATTCGGAGGAAGATATGAAAAAGGCCCGGGAGGCCGAAGAAAAGGATCTTGCGGCCAATCCCGGACCCAAAGGCCGCTCGAAGTTCGGAGGTTGGGCGGAGGGACCGCGGTTCGAGGCGACCGGCCATTTCCGCGTCGAAAAGATTGACGGGAAATGGTGGATGATCGACCCGGAAGGATATCTCTTCTGGTCTCATGGAGTAGTAAGGGTTTCTCACTCGAGCGCAGTCACTCCCCTCGAAGGGAAGAGTATTCCCAACCGGTGCCATTATTTTGAGGCTCTTCCCTCCGAAGGGAGCGAGTTCGCTCAGTTCTATAGGACCTATGACGCCCTCTTGAAACCTTATTATACCGCAAGGGACATCGATTCCACCTACGATTTCTCTTCTGCCAATCTCTATCGCAAATATGGCGAGAATTATCTCGCCGAGTTCGGCGACATCTGCCACAGGCGTCTTCGCAGCTGGGGCCTCAACACAATTGCGAACTCTTCCGACAAGGATATCTGCCTGATGGACCGCACCCCTTACACCGACCGGCTCGAGGTTGTCTCCGCCCCGATTGCAGGGACAAGCGGATGGTGGCCGGTGATGGATCCATTCGACAAAAGTTTCAATGCTTCTATAGAGAAACAACTGATAGACAGGAAGAAAGAGCTGGAGGATCCATGGTGCCTCGGCTTTTTCGTCGACAATGAAATCAAATGGGGGAACGAGACCCACCTTGCCGAGGTCGTCTTGAAAACCCCTCCTTCGCAGGCCGCTAAAAAGCAGTTCATCTCCGACCTTCGCAAAAAGTACAAAACCATTGACGCTTTGAACAAGGCCTGGGGCAGCAGCTTCGCTTCCTGGGAAGCTCTCCTTCAGAATGATAAAGTCATCAAAACCGACGAAAATAACAGGGACGACCTCCTGGAATTCAACCGCAGCCTTATTCATAAGTACTACAGAAATATCCGCGAGGCCTTCGACAAACTGGCCCCCGGGGTGCTCTACATGGGATGCCGCTTCTCCTCCAACTTTACCCCTGACCTAGTCAGGATCGGGGCTCAGTACTGCGATGTCATCAGCTACAACCGCTATGCTTTCACGACTGATTCGGTGGTCCTCCCCGAGGATGTCGACTTGCCGGTAATGATCGGGGAGTTCCATTTCGGAGCCCTGGACCGCGGAATGTTCCACTGCAGCCAGGTAGAGACTGAGACCCAAGCAAAAAGAGGCGAGGCCTATGTCCGCTACGTAGAGTCCGCCCTCCGTCATCCGCAGATTATCGGGGTCCACTGGCACCAGTTCTCCGACCAAGCGACGACCGGCCGCTTCGACGGCGAAAACTTCCAGGTTGGATTCACTGATGTCTGCGACACTCCCTATCCGGAGACCGTCGCCGCAATCCGCAAGGTCGGCTACTCCATGTACGAGTACCGCATGAGCTGTCATTGACCTATAGAATATTCTCCTTGATCCAACACTTATCCACCTTGGGGGTTCCGTCTCCACTTTCTACAAAGTGGTAGAATGCCATAGTATCGAAGGCATCCGCCGAGCCATCGGGACGATGTACGCTGATCCAGGCGTGCACTCCAGCCCAGTCTTCGCTGACTATAATGTTATCGATGCGGACTTTCTTCGCTGAGACTTTAGCCGAAACCATCGCATTCAAGTTCTTGGCCCCGGCAAGGTCGAGAACGTTTCCGTTCCAGTCATAGGTGACATCTGAGGAATATGACCGGTCCACCCAGTCGGACCATGCGGAGGAACCCGTGTTCCAGGCGTCGTATTCTGAAAGAATGAAGGCTTTAATCTTCTTTGCAAGAGGAGTGGAAAGAGCGGTAGGATAGGTGACGGGGTACTTCTCCTCAAGGTTTGAAGTCTCGGGAAGAGAGGCGTCGATAATCCCTTGGATATAGGCGGTCTGTGCCTCTGACTCCTCCTTTGTCTGATATGGGAGGAAAGCTTGATAGCCTCGGCCTTTTTCTCCACCCCAGCCGGTCTCCACCTTCATGCCGCGTTCCCCGTAATCCTTAAAGTGGACGAATTCCATCACGGAGGTGTCGCCTCCTTCCCCAGTTTGACGGTTGATATTCCTGGAAGTATAGCGGATGGCTGCCCAGTCACCCGAGATGATCATGTTCTCGAACTGTCCCAGTTCCATGGTCGTTCCCTTCAAGGCCATATCCATGGACCTCTGGTATTCCTCGAGGGTAAGCCTGACTCCTTGGACAACATAGATGGACTCTGGAGAGTAAAGGACTTTGCCCCAGGCTTTCCAGGTATCGAACCCCGCATTCCAGGTGCCGAAACCGTTGAGCATTCTGTTCTGGATTCCCTTTTCCTGGGGAGTGGTTGCGGGAGTCTGGTAGCGGATAGGGAATCGCTTCAAGAGTTCCTCGGTTGGTACGTTATAGATAGGGTCTTTCTCGATGATGTATTCCTCAGCTGCGGCGGATTTTGCCTTCCTGTTGCCACAAGAAGAGAGAGGATGAATGGTTTTCATGAGCAAATGACTTTGGTTTATTATGATCTTTTCCTGATGCAAAAATAGACCGAAAATTACGTTTTACCTAAAGATGGCCCGTATTTTCAGAAATAGTAAACATATTATCAAACATATTGCACAAAATTACTATCTTCGCAAAAACGCAGGCTATATGATCGCAGAGAAGAACCCTTTTTCTTCGGAAGAGGATATCGTATTAATTGAGAGTATTCGGAAGGAATCTTACCTCGGACGGGTTGTATCCTTTGAAGACCGCACGGGAATTATCCTCTGCCAAGAGGGGGAGGCCGTCTTCTCCTTGGACTTGAAGCGGTATAGATGTAAGGCACCATTCATCGTAGTTCTAAGAGAGGGAGTAGCCCTGACTCTAGAAAACGCGAGCGAGGATTTTAGGGCAAGGGCGATTCTTGCAGGAAGGGCCTTCCTCTCCTCCCTGTTTACGGAGGGAAGCGAGGATATTGGCCTAAGCCTTTCTGTCCGGCAGTCTCCGGTCGCCTCCATTCCCGAGAATGCGTTTTCGACCATCGATCTCTTTTGGAAGATGATAAAGGACTCGGAAAGGATGTTGGAGCCGATTCTCAAGCAGAAAACCCTCAGGCACTTGTTTCTAACGATGTACTACGGCTATGGAAGCAGATTCATGATTGGGCCCGCAGCAAGACTTGAAGGTAGGGGACAGGAGATCTTCGAGGAGTTCATTTCATGGGTGGAGAAGGAGCACCGGGAGCATCGGGACGTGGCCTACTACGCCCAAAAGGCGTTTCTATCCCAGAGATACTTCTCGACGGTAATATCCCAGATTAGTGGGAAAAGTGCCAAGGAGTGGATAGAGGAGGCGGTCGTTCTCGATGCGAAGAAACTTCTGGGGGCGGGAAAGCTGTCCATCCAGCAGATCAGTCAGATCCTGCTTTTCCCGGACCAGTCCTCGTTCGGAAGGTTCTTCAAGAAAAGTGTCGGGGTAAGTCCGAACAAATATAAGAAAGGATTGGCTTTTCAGTCGCCGGCATCACTCCCAATGTCGTCATGAAATGGACCGGCCACTCCGACTACAAGGCCATGAAGCCCTATATCGACATCGTGGATTCCAGAGAGTGATCTTGTTACCGCGACCGAACTCGACACCATCAATAGCAAGGAAACTGTTCTCGATATCCTTAATCTGATTAAAACTCTTTTTGGGACCAAAACACTCTTGAAAGATTGAAAATTTGTCGAAAAACAATCTTGGGAGATCGTTACGACACTGTCGCGGCAATCTATTTTTAGTCTTTTAAAACCCTAGGAAGCCTCTATGCGAAGGCGAAGTTCACGTAGGGATCAGGACAATTCAGGATCAACGCCCAGCTCACGACCCTTAAAGATGCGAAGGTTACATCTCAATTGGACGACAAGTCAGTCCTTGAGGTAAAGGGCCTTCATCAGGAAGTTCTTGCCGAGCAGAAATTGGGCATTGAGAAATACAAACTGGAGTTGAAGGAGGCCTTTGCCCAACACAAAGGTAAACTCAAAGAGGTTGTGCAAGGGCACGGCGTCTGGCTGTCCGAAAGAGCCTGGGTTATCGCAATCGTAACGATCGAGGCGCTTATAGCCATCTTTGTAATCGCAACATACAATTATGCGAAGGCGAAGTTCACATAATGCTTGTCATTGTTGTTTTCATGTGATGTGTTTTTGCTGCTTCATTCTTTGCGAATGGGGTCGCATTTTGTTTGCAGGAGCGATTCGTCTTCCACTAAGAAACACTTTTACTATGCAAGATGCCTGCACAACGGGAATAAATCACTATATTTGTATGTTTCCCTTAATTATATGGCAAGTAACAAACACGCACAGATTCGCTACAAAGTCCTGGACGATTGTTTCAGCAACTTCCGGCGGAAGTTCTATTTCAACGACCTTATGGAGCGTTGTAATGAAGCCTTGCGTGAACTATACGGCAGCGACCACTCAGGCATTAAAACCCGCACGCTTCGCAGTGACATCAATTACATCCGTACACGCGCAACCGAGGCTGGGGTAGAGGTGGAGGCTATTGACGATGGCAACGGCTACTACTACCGCTATTCCGAGCCCGATTTCTCCATCTTCAAGCGTGGCCTTGGGGAAGATGATCTGGCACAGCTCAAAGAAACCATCCTGATGCTCCAGCGCTTCAAGGGGATGCCAAACTTCGACTGGATGTCGGAACTGGTTGTCAAGTTGGAAGACAAACTCAACCTCCGCGGCGTCTCAAAGAGCGTTGTGGGCTACGACGAGAACAATGCCTACATTGGACTGGACTGGTTCCAGGACCTCTTTGATGCCATCATCAACAAGTCCGTGCTGCATATCCAGTACAAGACCTTTACGGATATTACCTACGACTGGACCATCCATCCTTACTACATAAAGGAGTACAACAATCGATGGTTTCTCTTCGGCCTCAACGAAGAGCAGCACACCATCTACAATATACCGCTGGACCGCATTTGGGAGATAGAGCAGATCCACAAAGACTACATTCCCTCCGACATTGACTTCGAGTCCTATCTGGACGATGTGGTCGGCGTCAGTGTGTTCCCGGGAGAGAAAGAGACCATCCGTCTACAGTTCTCGGCTCATCGTTTCCCTTATGTGACCACCAAATCCCTTCACAAGTCCCAGCGCATTGTGGATGCCGACAATCGCATCATTGAGATTTCCGTCATCCCCAACAACGAACTGGAGGCCCTTATCTTGTCATTTGGCAAGGACGTTGAGGTGCTTTCTCCGGAATCCTTCCGCACCCGGATACAGAACGTTATCCGCGAATCTTACGAAAAATATTTCCCTGTGCAGGTTGATTGCACAGGCCAGTCATACCTTCGCAACGTCAAACAAGAGGACCAAACTTAAATCACTCACGGCATGGCTGTTTTAGACTATTACACATACGATGCGGGACTCAGTTCTTTGAAGACCGCCTTTTCCAAGACTAAAGGCTACCTTAAAGAACCGCAGTTTTTTTTGTATATTGTACATGCCTTTTACGCTGGCTGGTTAGAAGATACTGGCATACGTAAAGCAATCTTGGACAAAGCCTTTTCTGTCTATGACTCTGATGGCATTTCATGGGCGACGGCACCTCTGCGGAATCTATCTTCATTTATTAAATCAGAGCGCAGTGATTCTGTTAGTTTTTTGCGTCCTGCTTTGAAGCTGATTGTTGATTCCTATAAGAATGATAGACAGGCGTTTGAAGACTTATATTCAGCACTTCGTTATATCCCTGTCCAATGGTTCGACGAGTACTGGGAGAAAGCGTTCGATGAGCTGCTTTCAACAATTGAAGAATCCTCTGGAAAAGATTCTTCCGAATTTACGCAACCCAACGAACTTACACAATTAGTTAATGTTCTTGTTGGTTTGCTTCAACCGGAGAGCAATAATACTGATAGCACAAGATACGATCCTTTTGCTGGGGTAGGTGGTTTTTTGACTCCAAGTTCGAATTCTTTTGCTCAGGAATTACGGCAAGATGTTTATGCCTTAAGTAGGCTTCGTACTTTGGCTCTTGGATATGACCCGGCTGTATCCAGTAATTATGTTTGTGATGATTCAATACTTCGTTGGTCGTCTAATCCGTTAGGAGTATCTCTTTTTGATACAGTAGTTTCTTTCCCTCCTATGGGGATAAGAGTGCCTCATACAAAAGAAATGAAGATTTCTTGGCCTCTTAGCAAAATAAAAGTTGAGGACTATTTCATTATCAAAGGTGCAGATAGCCTAAATCCCGATGGTGTTTTGTTTGGTGTGTTATCACCGTCATTTCTTTTTGCTGATGGCCCTACTGGGGTGTTGAGAGAGGATTTAGTTAAGAGCAAGAGGGTTAAAATGGTAATACAATTGCCTGATAATCTTTTATACTATTCAGGCATATCCCTCTGCATCGTCGTCCTAACGCACAACTCACGACCGAACGAGGAAACGTTGTTTTTTGATGCTTCCTCCTTCTATACTAAGAGCAAGAGGAAGAATGTTTTGCTCGACACAGAGATAATTAAACTATTAGTTTATTATCTTCAATCGGACAAACAAGCTACTGACAGCGAGGCCGCAAAGTTTATTATCAGCGTCGATAACGAAGAAATCGTTGATAATCACTGTTCCCTTGTCCCTTCAAATTATCTTTCAGTAAGAAACGAGCTATCAATTCAGGTCCCAGATGGCTTTGAAGAAAGGACTTTGCGTGATATCGTTTCCATTTACAAAGGGAAGCCTATGGTTAGCAAGCATGCCAGAGTGGTTCGTGGCCGTGATTTGCCTGCAACAGGTCCGATGGAATACAGCACGTTCGAGTTTTTGCAACCTGAACAGCTTTCTGGACGCGCATACTCAATCGATAAAGATGCGATTCTTGTCCAAAAGATAAGGAATCTTAAGCCGACTCTTTTCAAGGCTTTTGACGGGATTGATGTATCACTGTCCCAAAATGTTGCCGCTTTGGTCCCTGTTGAGGGAGTAGATCCATACTATTTAGCATCCGAGCTTCGAAAGCCCTATGTTTCAGAACAGGTTGAATCCCTCAGCCAGGGAGCCATTATGCCATTCTTGCGCAACGAGGCCCTTTTAAGCATCAGGGTAATACTCCCCGTAGAGCGAAGTCTTCAGCACGCGACGTTCCTCAGCAATCAGCGCATAGAAGAAGAGCAACGCCTTAAATCCTTAAAGATAGACGAGTTTATCCGTGCGGAGCGTGATCGACTCAGCCAGATGATGAGTATCCGGCGTCATAGAATTGCGCCACATATTTCCGGCTTGAAGGATAATGTGGCTATGCTGCTTGAGAAGTTTTATTCAGAAGGCAAGGTATCTCTTTCTACGCTTCTGGGTCAAGGGTACTCCGTACAAGATGCCCTAGAAAACATGGAGAGCAACCTTTCTCAGCTGAAAGAGTTAGTTGATGCTTTTACAGTCGATGCGAGTGTCGGTATTGCCGAAACAATTGAACTCCCGGATTTCATAGAGGAGTATTCTTTTACTCCTAAAATTCCTGGTAGAACTTTTACTCTTGAGAAGTCTCTCCCTAATGGTGAAGATAAGTTCCCAAGGATTAATTTCAACAAATCAAATCTGGTCGAGATCCTCGATGAGATTATTCATAATGCGGAGAAACATTTTGCTCCTGACGTACATAACTGCAAAGTTATGCTTATCCCTACATGTAATGGCAAAACTGTTAAACTTCTGGTTTGCAACAATGGAGATCCTGTCCCCTCGGATTTTGACGAGGAACGTTCTTTTGTGGCCGGGTATCATAAGGACCCTAATGGAACCGGTCAAGGTCTTTTTCGCGTCCGGCAGATCTGCGATGAGTTCGGTGCTCATATAGAGTGGGTAAATGATCCTGAGAGTTTAATGTCCACAGGCTTGTTAATAACCTTTAAAACCAGCGATGACTGATATGAAGCCGAGAGTAATATGGTTGGACGACGACATTCATTCGTCCAAGCTGCGGGCCACTGTTGTTCGCTTTAGCAATTATTTTGATATAATCGAATGCGAAACAATCGAACAGTTCCGAGAGAAAAGCATTCGTTTTGAGTGGGACGCTGCAATTCTCGACGTCCTCAATGCAGATGAAAGACCAGAAGATGTTGTTGCAGCTATAATGATTGTGGGGAAAGACAAGCCTTGGTTCGTTTTCTCTGGCAAGGATAGTATAACCAGAGAAGATAATTTTGTCAAGAAGTTGCTTGAGGCAAAAGAGTATGCACGAGCTTATGCGTCATTGCATATTTACGAAAAATCCTCTCACAATGAGCAGCTAATCGAGGACATTAAAAACGCCGTCAAGAATCAGCGTACATGGCAGGTAGAAAACCAATACGAGCGTGTCCTCAACATTGCTAAGGATGAGTTGAATGATCCAGATTGCAGGAAGCATCTTCTGGATATTCTATGTGCTGCTTCAGGTGTCATCGAGATTGACTCTCACCTGTATTACAATCGTGTACGTGTCATCCTTGAATGGATGTTTAGGGCAGCCCGCAAGAAGGGTCTCCTCCACGACAAGTGCTTCGATTCACAGGACCGCATCAATCTTACCGACGCAAGTCTCTTCATGGCTGGAAAGCCGACAGCATATTCAGGTGTGAAGTGTAAAGTGGCTCATTTCCCGAGTCTCATATCCCAGAATGTGAAGAATATACTTTTCATTACTGGAGGGGCTTCACATACCACGGAGGTCGAGGACAAAGATATTCTTAATCTCACGGCTTATTGGAAAGAGATAGACACCCCTTTCCTCCTTTTCAGTATAGCATTTATGCTATGCGACATCCTTGTCTGGTTCGATAAGTATTCAACCGAGCATCCCGATGTTGAGGCTAATAAGCAACTCTGGGCGGACCTTGATATGGATGATTCTGAGCAGCGAGATGATTTCCTCTCTGAATTATTGGATACTTATAAAGGGTATGTCGGTGTTGTTGAGCAAGATTCTAGTGGTAATTTCCACGTCGGAGATTGCATCCTTCCTTACAAGAATCATCCTCCCATCGGTTTCAAAATCAAGCTGCTTAGAGTCATTAAGAATGAGAAGCAGAGTCAAGACCAATATCCAGTATTTGCAGTAAAGTTTGACGTTTTACCATAACACTATGATCACAGGCGAAATCAAAAACCGCATAGACCAGATTTGGGACACCTTCTGGACCGGAGGCATCACCAACTCACTCACCATCCTGGAGCAGATGACCTATCTGTTCTTTATGAAGATGCTCGA
>Ga0256404_1007220_pt1 | contig 17744 bp, 14 predicted proteins | sample RumenRJG_01DNA_FD_185990 | JGI IMG/M metagenome (GOLD analysis project Ga0256404, IMG submission 185990) | Bovine rumen microbial communities from Lethbridge, Alberta, Canada - RJG_01 | ecosystem: Host-associated > Mammals > Digestive system > Stomach > Rumen | place: Canada: Alberta | collected...
GCCTTGGCTCCCCTTCCAGGGGAGCTGTCAGCCGTTAGGCTGACTGAGAGGTCGTCCCCCGCAGCCTGCCAAGTCTCTGTTTGTCGCAGAACTGAACAGTTACGAAAACATTTCAATAGTCCACGCGGCAGCCGCTATTTCTAATCCCTAATCCCTAATTCCTAATCCCTCTCCGTCAAATCCCTGTGTATCAAGCCAGGACTGACCAGATACAAGGATTTACAGCAAAACAAGGCATAACCAGATGGTGACGCGCTCAGTCCTCCGCCGCCACATACCCCGCATCGGCGACCAGCTTGCGGCCCTCGGGGGTGGCGAGGAAGTCGTAGAGCTGTCGGGCAGGGCTGTCGGCGGGAGCGTCGGCGCGGATGACGGCGTAGAAGGGCTGGCGGTAGGGATAGGCCCCAGAGGCGATGGCCTCGTTGGTGGGCACTACCCCGTCCACGGCCAGGAGCTTGATCCCCTGACGCATGTACATGTTGTCGATGTAATAGTAGACGGAATAGCCGATGGCGTCGGCGGTGTTGCGATAGGAGGCGATGGCGTCCACCAGCTCGCCCATCTCACTGGTGCGCAGGGCCTTCGGGGCGTCCGTCATGGGGGTGTCCTTCATCACCTGGGCGCGCATCATCACCTGAGAGCCGGAGTTTTCGACGCGCTGGTAGGCCACGATCGGCAGGTCCGCGCCGCCCACCTCGGACCAGTTGGTGATCCTGCCCGCGTAGATGTCCACGATCTGCTGCTGAGTCAGGGATTCCACGGGGTTCTGGTCGTTGATGAGGAACACCGGCGCGTCCCAGCCGATGGCCTGCTTCTCCAGCGCCACGCCTTGATCCTCGGCGAATTCCCAGGCGTCGCCCGAGGGCTCGTAGACCAGGAGCAGGTCCGCCTCGCCGTTTACCAGCGCGTAGAAGGACTCGGTGGTCTTGTTGTGGCTGATGGCCAGCTTTGCCGTTGCCTCGTCCACGCCCGTGGCCGTCTCCATCAGCAGATAGCTCAGCGGCAGCGTGGCCGTGGAGCCGTCCACCGTGGGATAGTCCTCGGCCGCGATCTTCGGGCACTCCGCCAGCGCCAGGTTCAGACACATCAGCATAAGCAGCAGCGCAATGATCTTCTTCATTTTCTTTTCCCTCCGTCATGTCCTCAGTCCATCAGCTCCATATACTTCTCCACCGCGCAATACCATTTCCCGCTGCCGTCGATCATGCCGACGCGGTCGGGAGTCTCGACCCAGTAGCGGTCCAGGTCGAGCACGGCGGCGGAGAGGTAGCTCTGGGGCAGCAGGGTCTCGCCGTTTTCGTCGCAGACGCCGTAGCGGTAGCTGGTCCAGGCGGGATAGGACCCGCTCTCCGCGTCGTCCACCAGGTCGTAGTGGGTGGTGACGTAGCGGCCGTGGCCGTCCTTCCACAGGGCGGCGTTGAGGATCTGGAATTCGGGGCTGGTGGGGTTGCCGTCCAGGTCGATGAGGTGGACGGTGGTGCGGGGCCATTCGCCCGCGCTCTCCACCAGGCGCTCCGGCTGACCCTGGCAGCGCTCGTAGCGGGTGTTCACCTCTGCGCCCTCGGGCAGACGAGCCAGCGTGTTGCCCGAGAAGTCGCACAGCTCGCTCTCATCGCCGCCGCCCAGCTCCAGCACGTTGTCCGCGCTGATCCAGGCGTAGGCGTAGTCGGCGTCCGGGAAGCGGCGCTGGAACAGCCTCTCGCCGGTGTCGCCGTCCAGGAACGACAGCCGCCCGCCCTGCTGGGCGATGACCAGCGTCCGTCCGTAGCCCGACTCCATGTGGATGTAATCGTAGGTCGCATCCAGCACCGCCTCGCCGTCCCGGTCGATCAGCCCGTTGTACTCCCCGGACTGTATCACGGCGTAGCGGTCGGACATGTCGCCGATGTATTCATAGACCGAATCGAACAGCCGCTCGCCCCTGCCGTTGAGGAACACGGATTTACCCTCCAGCTCGTCGACGTACTGGGCGGCGAACAGGCCCTCGCCCCAGGGCTGGAGGTCGGCCAGCTCGGAGTGCAGGCCGGTGGGATGGGCCGTGCCGTCGGCGTCCAGCGCCACGAAGGTGTAGATGGGGATCGCGCTGCCGTACTCGTTGGCGCGCTCGCCCTCCCGCTGGAGGGTCATCCAGCCGCCCGCGCCGTCGGAGCGCAGGTCCGCGCAGGAGGCCGAGAAGACCACCCTGCCGGTCTTGTCCAGCACGTCGGTCTGATCGGGCCAGCGCCGGGCGATGATGTGGTCGCCCTCCGGGATCAGCTCGAAGTAGTCGAAGGCCGTCAGCGCCGCGCCGTCCGCGCCCACCAGGGCCACGCGGGTGTAGCTGCGGTAGTTGTCCTCGTCCGCGGCCACGTCGGCGGGCAGATCCAGCGGCTCGCCCGCGTACAGGCGCTCCTCCTCCGGCGTGCCCTCGGGCGTCAGCGGCCTGAGCCCCGCGTAGAGGCCCGCCGGGGTCAGTATCGACCCGTCATCCCGCACCAGCAGCGCCGAGCCGTCGCCCTCGCCCGTGCCGTTGAAGTACGTCACATAGGTCTCCCCCAGCGCCCCCGCCATAAGCATCAGCGCCAGAACGATGGGAAGGATTCGCTTCATATCAGACACCTCCCGAGAATCATTGGTCGTCTTCTTAGACGAAAAACGGGGCGGATTGGTTGCATGAGGTATCGGCGCAGTCCTGCCGTGACAAACGGGGATTCAGTACAATGGGGAATGGGGAATTGGGAATGGGGAATGGCGGAGCAAATCCCTGCGGGATTTGTTTTGATTCAAGGTAATAATCGGCCAAATGGCGATGCTCCTGAGCTTATATTCAAAAGAAATCCGTCAGGATTTCCGCCTTCATTTCCCATTCCAAATTCCCATTCATTTGATAATCCATTTCTTATTCCCGCCGGAACGAAAAGCCTTCCCTTACTCCACCGTCACCGCGCAGGCGTCCTCGTGGCCGGCGGCGTCGCGGCAGAGGATTTGGCAGACGCCGGGGGAGACGGCGGCGACGCTGCCGCGCTGGTCCACGGTGGCGACGGCGGGGTCGGTGGAGCTCCAGGCGACGGTGAGGTCGTCGGCGTAGGCGGGGATGACATCGGCGTCGAGGGCGAGGGTTTCGCCGGGGCGGAGGCTGGCCTCCAGTTGGGAGATCTCAATGTTCACGGCCTCCTGTACAAACAGGGAGACCATGTCCACTTCGTACTCCAGCTGGGCCTCGGAGCCGTCCGCGCGGATCAGCCCGTCCAGGCGGACGCGCCAGCGCTGGTTCTGCTGGTAGTCGGTGAAGCCGGTGCCGGTGAAGTCCGGGCGGAATATGACGCAGCCGCCCGCGCCGTAGGGCTCCAGGTTGAGGGCGCAGAAGCCGTCGCCGCTTCCGCTGACGGGGTCGAAGCGGAAGGTCAGGCCCAGCTCCGGCTCGGTCAGGGTGACGGTGACGGGGGAGGCGGCCAGGTCGTATTCCCGCGGGTTCAGCACCGCGGACCAGGCCAGGTGGTCGTGCATCAGCTCGGCGGGGAAGGCCCCCGGCGACGGCCAGAGCACCGAATCCCACTGGGCGTCGGGGTTCCCCAGGTCGTGGGCGTACATCACCACATAGCTCATGCCGCTTTCAGCGTTGGCCAGCCCGAAGCCGGTGGCGGCCATCAGCGGGTCCAGCGCCCAGCGGCGGTGGCCCAGCATGGGCAGGTTGGCCTCGCCGTCGTCCCGGACGAAGTAGGCCACGCCCTCCCGGACGATGCTGTCCCGCATCCAGTTGAACCGGGCGATGTTGCCCGAGGAGGTGCCCAGGTGGGCGGCGTCGTAGAAGTTCACGTCCATGTCCTCGGGCATCGGCGCGTTGTGGTCCACGTAGTCCAGCGCCGCCAGCAGCACCGCCGCCCGCTGGCACTGGTAGTCGTAGATGGCGGAATCCGACACCGGCCCAAGGCCCGCCAGCCAGCGCAGGAAGTTCAGATAATCGGTGGCCTCCCTGCGGACCGTATCCGTCAGCGCGCCGGCCCCGTAGGGCGCGGTCACCGCCGGGAGCTCCGCGTAGGGCGAGCCCTCCGAAAAGGTCAGCGCGTGATAGGCCGCGCGCACCTCCTCCCGCGTGCGCTCGGCACAGGCTGCGGGGAGGAGGAGTATCAGCAGAAGGATCAGTATGCGTTTCATCGGTACCTCCGCAGGAACAGGGGAGTGGGAGGCGCTCCGCTTGTCACTCCCCGCTGTTTTCAAAATAATTTACACAAAATCACAATGTTACTTAGAAAATTCCCCGCAAAACGCAAAAATCCTGCCTAAAAGGTCTTTTCAAAACGACGAAATTCTGATAAAATATACATACTATGGCATATAAGCGCGTACAGGACTCGGCTGATGCGCTTGTGCGCGCAGTAAAACCAATAACACTTAGGGGGAATTCACATGAAAGATTATCAGGCCAAGAATATCCGCAACCTGACCATCGTGGGCCACGGCAGCGTGGGCAAGACCACCCTGGCTGAGGCCATGCTGTTCACCGCGGGGGCGATCGACCGCCAGTGCCGCGTCGAGGACGGCCAGGCCACCATGGACTACGATCCCGAGGAGATCAAGCGACACATTTCCATCTCCGCCGCCATGGCGCCGCTGGAGTGGAAGGACCGCAAGGTGAACCTGGTGGATATTCCCGGCTACTTTGACTTTGCCGGCGAGCAGGTGGGCCCCATGACCGTGTGCGAGGGCGCGCTGATCACCGTGGGCGCGGTCTCCGGCCTGGACGTGGGCGCGGAAAAGGCCTGGGCCATGTGCGACAAGACCCATTCCTCCCGCATGATCGTCATCAACAAGATGGACCAGGAAAACGCCAACTTCGACAAGGCGCTGACCTCCATCACCGATAAGTACGGCAGCCACATCGCCCCCATCGAGGTGCCCATCGTCGAGAACGGCAAGTTCACCGGCGTGGCCTGCATCCTGGAGAAGAAGGCCTTCGTGGGCGAGGGCAAGAACGTCAAAACCATCGACATCCCCGCCTCCGTGGCCGACGAGGTGGAGAAGTGCCGCGAAGCCATCGTCGAGGCCGCCGCGGGCGCCGACGACGATCTGATGATGAAGTACCTCGAGGGCGAGGAGCTGACCGAGGACGAGGTCATGCACGGCCTGCGCCAGGGCATTCTGGACGGCACCGTGGTGCCGGTGGTGTGCTGCTCCGCCGTCACCCGCGTGGGCATCACCAAGCTGCTGGACAACATCATCGACCTGATGCCCTCCCCGGCCGGCACCGTCACCGCGGGCATCAATCCCAAGGACGACTCCGCCGCCGAGCGCGTCTGCGCCGACGACCAGCCCTTCTCCGCCCGCGTCTTCAAGACCATGGCCGACCCCTTCATGGGCAAGCTGAGCCTGCTGAAGATCACCTCCGGCGTGCTGGAGAGCTCCACCGTGCTCTACAACGTCAACGCCGAGAAGACCGAGAAGCCCGGCACCCTGTACTTCCTCAAGGGCAAGGCCCAGACCCAGACCCAGAAGGTCTGCGCGGGCGACCTGTGCGCCCTGGCGAAGCTCCAGTCCGTGGCCACCGGCAATACCCTGTGCGATCAGAACAACCCCATCCGCTTCCCCGACATGGACTTCCCGGCCCCCAACATCTCCAAGGCCGTCTACGCCAAGAAGGCCGGTGAGGAAGACAAGATCTTCTCCGGTCTGGCCCGCCTGATGGAGGAGGACCCCACCATCCGCGTCGAGAAGAACGTGGAGACCGCCGAGTCCGTGCTCTCCGGCATCGGCGAGATGTCCATCGACGTGGTGGCCGCCAAGCTGGCCTCCAAGTTCAAGGTGGAATGCAACCTCCAGGATCCCAAGATCCCCTACCGCGAGTCCATCCGCAAGCCCATCGACGTCGAAGGCCGCCACAAGAAGCAGACCGGCGGTCACGGCCAGTTCGGCGACGTCAAGATCCGCTTCCGTCCCAACGACGACCCCAACGACACCGAGTTCCACTTTGTGGATTCCGTCGTGGGCGGCACCGTCCCGCGCAACTTCATCCCCGCCGTCGAGAAGGGCCTGCTGGAGAACATCCGTCACGGCGTGCTGGCCGGCTTCCCCGTGGTGGGTCTGACCGCCGAGCTGTATGACGGCGGCTATCACCCCGTGGACTCCTCCGAAATGGCGTTCAAGACCGCCGCGCGCCTGGCCTTCAAGCAGCTGACCACCGCCAACCCCGTCCTCCTCGAGCCCATCTACCACGTGGAAGTGGACGTGCCCGATGAGAACATGGGCGATATCTACGGCGACATGAGCAAGCGCCGCGGCCGCATCCTGGGCTCCGAGAAGGTGGGCGACCTCCAGCGTGTCACCGCCGAGGCCCCCCTGTCCGAGATGTTCAAGTATGCCACCGACCTGCGTTCCATGACCCAGGGCCGCGGCTCCTTCACCATGCACTTCGAGCGCTATGAGGAAGTCCCCGCCGCCTCCGCCAAGAAGGTCATCGAAGCCTACAAGGCCGAGGAAGAGGACGACTGAGTCGCAGGGTGCGACAGCCAGTTGCTGCCGCGCTGACAAGACGGACCCGCCGCGCCATAGATTCAAGCGCGGCGGGTCCTGCGTATTCATTCCGGTTTTACCCTACACCGGGACCACCCGTCCCGCCCCATAGATTCAAGGGCGGGACGGGTGTGTTTTTGGGGCAGGGCGGTTTTTTGATGGGAGATGTTGTGAGAATTAGGAATTGGGAATTAGGAATTAGGAATTAGGAATTAGGAATTAGGAATTAGGAGTAACTGTTCAGTCGCCCAGGGATGACTCCCTCAGTCTGGCCTGTCGGCCAGCCAGCTCTCTCGGAGAGGGAGCCCGAACGGGACCCCAAAAGCCTCCCTCTTTGAGGGAGGTGGGCCGCGAAGCGGGTCGGAAGGAGTCCCCGACTGAACAGGTACAATTAGGAATTGAATAGCCTGGCTTCCCCGATGGCATAAGCGGTAGCATAGGTTCCTTTATCTTATTCCTTTTGACTGCCTGGTCTCCTCGTCAGATGCCAGTTTGGCACAGTTCTGAACCGTTGTAATGATACAGCATACCTGGTCATGCCATGCGGCGGGCCATCTTCCTGTTGCGCTCAGCCAGAGCTTCCATCATAGCCGCCCACAGCTCGGGGGTCTTTTCGGGATCGATCTGAGGGGAATCCTCATCCTCGACATAGGGCATGCTGCGGGCCGCTTCGATCTCCCTAAGCTGTTCTTCAGTCAATCCGGTGTCAGGCTTCAATACATATCGCACATCCATCGCTTCCACCTCCGATCATCATCGTCTGCCAAAGACGGCGTCGTTATAAGCTCTTCGCTCTGCTGGGCTGGCTTCTCGTGCAGAAATCAGCCGATATTCCGGATCATTGATATCGCCGCGTTCACAGTAGACCACAGTCAATACATCCGAAACCAATCCGATGGTGAAGTAGCGGCTCTCGTTAAAGGTGCTGTGCAATCGGTCCGGAAAATCGAGCCGCAGAGCATCCAGGAATACCATCGCAGCCGTCTTGAAGCTCAGACCGTGCTTTTTGATATTCAGGGCTTCCTTATCCGAATCCCATACGAAGTGAAGATCCTCCAGAGCATATCTCACATCCGGCACAGCGCCCATCTCCTTTACACATAATATACCACAGGAGACCGCCCAGGTCAACACCGTCGAATGCCGCCTTTTTCCATGTAAACAAATGCAAAGCCGCGATGCACCATTCCACGCATGCCTGATTCCTCATTTAACACACTCTTTCCCCGCCCGACCCTTCGCGCTAACCTTTCCCTGTTATAATCGTTGACACGTTAACGATTGACTGGTTTATCAACGGGATGGGATTATTCAGGGATTAGGGATTAGGGAGTAGGGAGTAGGGGAGAACGGCAAATAAACGGCGTTCCAATGGAATGAAGAACAGCAAGCATCCCCAGAACCCCAGGAAAATGCGACGTTTTCAGTAGAAGTCAGAGGCTGTGCCGTAACTCTCCCTACTCCCTACTGCCTACTCCCTACTCCCTGATAGCCAAAGGAGGTTATTCATGGAAGCTGAGAGCACGCCGCGGGGGGAGCGGATCCGCGCGGCGACGGACAGCATGGTACGGATCATGCGGGGGCATCATCGTGTGATCGAGAAGCGGATCGACGGCATGGGCATCCATCACAGCCAGCACCGGATGCTGATGCGTTTGAGCTGCATGGGCCGCACGGCGTCGCAGAAGGACATCGCGGAGGCATTGGACGTGAGCCCGGCCTGCGTGGCGCGGACGCTGAAATCGTTGAGCGGCGCGGGGCTGATCGAGCGGCACGAGGGCGCGGACGGGCGCTGCCGGGAGGTGGACATCTCCCCCGACGGGCAGCGGCTGGTGGACGCCTCGGTGCAGCTGTTCGAGGGCATATCCTCGGAGATGTTCGACGGCATCCCCGACGCTGACATCGAGAAACTGACTCAAACCCTCCGGCGCGTGCAGGACAATCTGAACGCCATGGAGAGCCGAAAGGAGTGATGGGCCGGTGAAATGGTCCAAATACGTCAAACCCTACTGGAGGTACTTCGTGCTGGGCCCGCTGTGCATGATCGTGGAGGTGCTGGGCGAGGTGCTGATGCCGCTGTGGTATAGCCGCATACTGAACATCGGCGTGGAGCGGCACGATCCGGGCTTCATCGTGCTGACCTGCGGACTGATGGTGCTGACCGCGCTGTTGATGATGGCGGGCGGCGTGGGCGGAGCCTGGTTTGGCTCCAAGGCGGCGGTGAACTTCGCCGCGGACCTGCGGCAGGATGTGTATGAGAAGATCCAGCAGTTCTCCTTCGCCAACATCGACAAGTACTCCACCGGCTCCCTGGTGACCCGGCTGACCAACGACGTGACCCAGCTGATGAACTTCGTGAACATGCTGCTGCGGATGTTCCTGCGGGCCCCGGGCATGATGATCGGCGCGCTGATCGCGGCCATCGCCCTGAACCCGGCGCTGGCGCGGGTGCTGGCGGTGACCATCCCGGTGCTGGCCATCGTGGAATTCCTGATCATCCGCATGGGCTTTCCCCGGTTCACCGCCATGCAGGAGAAGATGGACAAGCTGAATTCCACCATCCAGGAGAGCCTGACCAACATCCGGGTGGTCAAGTCCTTCGTGCGCGAGGAGCGGGAGGACCGGAAGTTCGACCGCGCCAACCAGGATCTGAAGGACGCCGCCATGCGGGCTTTGGGCGTGGTCATCTTCATGATGCCCATGATGATGCTTTTGATGAACCTGACCAGCGTGGCTGTCACCTGGTTCGGCGGCAACCATGTCATCGCGGGCGACATGCCCATCGGCGACTTTAACGCCTTCCTGACCTACATCACCCAGATACTGATGTCGCTGATGATGATGAGCATGCTGTTCATGAACTCCTCCCGAGCCCTGGCGTCCTCCCGGCGCATCCGGGAGATCATGGAGGAAAAGCTGGACCTGTCCGACGAAAATGCCGCCCATAAGGACCTGCGGGTGGCCCGGGGCGACGTGGAGTTCAGGCACGTGACCTTCCGCTACTACAAGAACAGCGAAAACACCGTGCTCAACGACATCAGCTTCACCATCCACGCCGGGGAGACCGTGGGCATCATCGGCTCCACCGGCTGCGGCAAGACCACGCTGGTGTCCATGATCCCGCGGCTGTACGACGTGGATCAGGGCGAGGTGCTGGTGGACGGGGTCAACGTGAAGGACTACAGCCTGTACCACCTGCGCGAGGGCGTGGGCATGGTGCTCCAGAAGAACGTGCTGTTCTCCGGCACCATCGCCGACAACCTGCGCTGGGGCGACGAGAACGCCACCGCGGACGAGATGGCCGAGGCCGCCCGGAGCGCCCAGGCGGACGGCTTCATCCGCGCCTTTGGCCAGGGCTACGAGACCGAGCTGGAGCAGGGCGGCGTCAACGTGTCCGGCGGCCAGCGGCAGCGGCTGTGCATCGCCCGGGCGCTGCTCAAGCATCCCCGGATACTGATCCTGGACGACTCCACCTCCGCCGTGGACACCGCCACCGAGGCGTCCATCCGCAGGGCGTTCCGCAATGAGCTGAAGGACTCCACCAAGATCATCATCGCCCAGCGCATCACCTCCGTCATGGAGGCGGACAAGATCATCGTCATGGACGACGGCGCCATCACCGGCATCGGCAGCCACGACGAGCTGCTGAGCGGGAACAAGGCCTATCAGGAGATCTATCACTCCCAGATGGACGGGAAGGAGGCGGCGTAAATGGCACGCTCCCTGGAAACCCTGCAAAAGCAGTACAACACCGCGGCTGTCACCGGCAAGGGTCCCGTGGGCGGCGGGCGCGGCCCCGGCAGGGGCGGTCCCATGGCCGCCACCAACAGCTTCGCCGGCAAGCCCGCCGATACGAAAAAGACGCTGCTGCGCATCTTCTCCTACGTGGCGACGTACTGGAAGCGGCTGGTGTTCGTATTTCTGTGCATGGCGCTGTCCACCGGAGCCATGCTGGCGGGCAGCTACCTGCTTCGCCCCATCATCAACCACATCGCCGACGCCGCCACCCCTGCCGGTGAGCGCGTGGCCTATCTGGCCCGGATGCTCCTTGTGCTCAGCGGGGTCTATCTGGTGGGCATCAGCGGGACCTATCTCCAGTCCCGGCTGATGATCGGCATCTCCCGCACCGCCATACAGAGCATCCGCAACGACCTGTTCACCCGCCTGGAGCGGCTGCCGCTGCGGTTCCACGACAACAATACCACCGGAGAGCTGATGAGCCGCTTCACCAACGACGTGGACAACATCGGCCTGATGATGGACCAGTCGCTGATGTCCATGCTGTCGGGCATCATCAACCTGGTGGGCACCCTGGTGATGATGATCGTCACCAACATCTGGCTCACCCTCATCACGCTGGTGTTCATCCCCATCTTCATCGCCCTGAGCCGGTTCATCATCTCCAAGTCCCGGCGCTACTATGCCGCCCAGCAGGCGGCGCTGGGCGCGGCCAACGGCTACATCGAGGAGTCCGTGGCCGGTCAGAAGGTGGTCAAGGTGTTCAACCACGAGTCCGATTGCGTCGAGGAGTTCGGCGCGCTGAACGGCGACCTCCGGGGCAAGCAGATGAAGGCCATGTTCTTCGGCGGCATCATGGGCCCCATCATGGGCAACATGAGCCAGGTGAGCTACGCCTTCACCGCCGGCATCGGCGGCGTGCTGTGCGCCCTGGGCCGCTTCGACGTGGGCGGCCTGGCCATATTCGTCAACTACTCCAGCCAGTTCGCCCGGCCCGTCAATGAGATCTCCCAGCAGATGGCCACCGTTTTCTCCGCCCTGGCCGGCGCGGAGCGCGTGTTCGCCATCATGGACCGGGAGCCCGAGGCCGAGCACGACCGCAACGCCGTCAGGCCCGATAAGCTGGAGGGCCACGTGATCCTGGACGACGTGTCCTTCGGCTATGTGCCCGAAAAGACCGTGCTCAAGCACATCTCCCTCTACGCCAAGCCGGGCCAGAAGATCGCCTTCGTGGGCTCCACCGGCGCGGGCAAGACCACCATCACCAACCTGCTCAACCGGTTCTACGACATCGACAGCGGCAAAATCACCATCGACGGCATTGACATCAAGGACCTGCCCCGGGATTTCCTCAGGCAGAACATCGCCATGGTGCTCCAGGATACCCACCTGTTCACCGGCACCGTGCGGGAGAACATCCGCTACGGGCGCTTGGACGCCACCGACGAGGAGGTGGAGGCCGCCGCGCGCATGGCCAGCGCCGACAGCTTCATCCGCCGCCTGGCCGACGGCTACGACACCGTCATCGAGGGCGACGGCGCGAACCTGTCCCAGGGCCAGCGGCAGCTGCTGAACATCGCCCGCGCCGCCATCTCCCACGCGCCGATCCTGGTGCTGGACGAGGCCACCTCCTCCGTCGATACCCGCACCGAGCGCCACATCGAGGAGGGCATGGACCACCTGATGCAGAACCGCACCACCTTCGTCATCGCCCACCGGTTCTCCACCGTCCGCAACGCCAACGCCATCATGGTGCTGGAAAACGGCGAGATCGTGGAGCGCGGCGACCACGACGACCTGCTGGCTCTGCAGGGCCGCTACTACGAGCTCTACACCGGCAAATCCGAATTGACCTGATAAACGCGCGGCGCGGAGGCCATGCCTCCGCGCCGCGTCAGTTTACCGTCACGCCATTCCAAATTCCGTATAAAGCCGGTCCCGGCTCGCCGGGTCGGTGGCCGCCTTCTCAATGTCGCCGATGCGCCCCAGGGCCATCAGCTTGTTGATGAGGATGCCGAGCTTGGTTTCGCCCTCTGCGCGGCCAACAGCGCGCCCTTCGGCGCGGCCCTGTATGCGGCCTTCCTCGCGGCCCTCCTCCTTGAACAGCTCCATGGTCTGGGTCTCGTTGTATTCCGTCAGCAGCATTTTCTTCACCTCCACGCGGTTGGCATCCAGATATCGCTTGATGAGAAAGCCCTCGGGCATGGCGTCCAGGGCGGCGTCGATGGCGGCGGCGGGGTCCGCTTCCCGCTCATTTTGGCGGATGCGCGCCACCAGCCAGGCGTATTCGTCCAGCGGCTTGCAGGAGGCCACGACCCCGGGGCTCCGGCCCGCGTTGATGTTCACCATGCGCACCCGCACGGTGATGTCAGCCTCCGCGCGCTTCTCCTCGGGGAAGGCGTCGGACAGGCGCAGCTCCACCTCGTCGGGCATGTCGGCCGTGCCGTTGTAGAACACCACCAGCTTGGGCACCGGCAGCCGGATCAGGCGCTTGCCGTACTTGTTCTCCCGGCGTAGCATCACCAGCTTCTCGTAGATGTTGCCCGTGTACTGCAACAGCCTGAGGGGCATGTTGGGGTTGTAGGTGGACTGCTGCTCGTAGAGATTTATCTCGTCGGCGATGAGGAAGGCCACGTCGTTGTGCATCCCCATGTAGACCACCTGGGTCAGCGTGGCGATGGTGATGGCCGACGGATCGGTGTAGCTGGAGCCGTTTACGGCGTTGTAGAGGCTCAGCGTCCATTCCTTGTGCGCCTCGCTGCCGAAGATGTAGCAGAACAGCCGGTCCTTGTATTCGCGCGCTTCTCCCGCCATGGCTTAACCACCCCTCTCACCTGTATTATAACACAGCTTTTTCAGAACTTCAACAGTACGCCTGCCGTTTATGTCATGCGAGCCGCTCTGCGATGCGCTCGGCCACCCGCTGTGCGGCGCGTCCCGTCTCCCTGCAGCCGAAGAACTCCAGGCAGGCGCGGCAGTTGGCGCGTGCGTCGATGGGGGACTTGAGGAGCCGCATGAGCTCCTCCTCGTCGTGGGCCACCAGCAGGGGGCTCTCGTCGGGGTCGAAGTAGAGACCGCCGCGCTCGGCGTCGTAGTCGCCGCGGTCGGGCTGGTAGTAGATCACCGGGCGGTCCAGCAGCATGAAGTCGCCGCCGATGGAGGAGTAGTCGGTGATGAGCATATCGGTGACGAGCAGCAGCTCCGAGGGCTCGGGATAGGTGCTCAGGTCCATGCGGGCGTCGGAGGCGATGCCCCGGGCGACCTCGTGGCTGCGGGTGACGCAGAGCCACTTCTCCCCGGTGGCCTCCTCCAGGGTCGCACGGACCCGTTCCAGGCTCAGCCCCGCGTCCTGCCGCCCGCCGGTGTCCGCGGCGCGGAAGGTGGGTGCGTAGAGCAGCACCCGCGTCTCCTCGGCGATGCCCAGGCGCTCCCGCACCCGGCGAGCGGTCTCCGGGGGATTCTGAATGAGCAGGTCGTTGCGGGGACAGCCCACCTCCAGTATCTCCTTTTTCGCCCCCATGCCGGTGCGGTAGACGCCGCTGCCGAAGGTCGAGCCGGACACGGCCAGGTCGATGCGGGGGCCCTCCAGCTTGAAGTATTTGTGATTCGGGTCGATGTCCAGGCGGATCTTCTTGAAGCCCCGGTCGCCGTGCCAGGTCTGGACGTAGTACTGATCGTCAAACTTGACCATCCAGTTCTGCATGCCCGAGTTGGTGACGATGACCTTCGCGGTGGCCAGCGCCCGCAGGGTCTGCCGGGACATGCGCGGCAGGGGCTCCAGCCAGTCGGGCAGCGGCAGGCGGCGGCCCCGGGCGTTCAGGCGAAACTGTATGCGCGTGTCGGGGGACAGCGCGTGCAGCGCCTCGGCAACGGCGCGGGGATTGTCGTTGTACAGCGTGCCGTCGTAGCTGGTGAAGAAGGCGGTGTTCGGCTGCACGCCATAGCGCCGGTGGCACCACAGCATGTACAGCTTATAGAAGGGCTCGGGAGCCTTCTTCAGGGTCCGGGTCACGTGGTACAGGACCTTGTTGCGCTTGAGCATGCCCTTGAGCGAGCGCCGTCCGGCCTTAACGGCGACGGGATGGGCCAGCGCCTCTTCGTCCACAGGGATGACGTACAGGCCGCGCTTCCCCTCGTGGACGGAGTCGATGCAGAGCATGTCGCCCCTCCGGTTCCACCGGGGATGCAGGTCGCAGCGGCAGTCGGCGTGGTATTTCAGCGGGGAGTGGACCCTGGCCAGCACCCCGGCGACGTTGGCCTCGGGGTCGCAGAGGTACACCGACGCCACGCGGGCCCGGTTGGGATAGCAGTCGGTGACCACCAAACGCCCGTCCGGGGCGTAGCTGCAATGGCCGTCGCGCTTCAACGGGGGCCAGAGCAGGCTGTACTCCCGGCTGCCATCCCGCATCAGGTAGTAGTGCTCGCCGGTCTCGGCCTTGTTGAGGAAGGCGATGATCTCCGCGCTGTTCTTCCAATAGCAGTGGGACACGAACCCGTCGTCGGACAGGTTGTACATGCCGGTGCCGTCGGCGTTGACGGTCACCAGCCGGGTGTGCTTGTGGCCGTTCTGGAACCAGCGGTGCAGCACCATGAAGCGGCGGCCGTCGGGGCTGAGCATCAGGTGGTTGACCTTGTGCTCCGCGCCGTCCATGGAGGGGTCGGGCTCGAAGCGGGCGAAATCGGTGTACTTCATGAGGGGCTTTACCGCGCCGGTGACCAGGTCCACCCGCCAGATGCAGGGGGCGTCGGGGCACTTTTCCCCCGCGGTGGCCTCGGGCAGGTTGGAATAGCCGTAGCCGGGGCGCAGCCGGTGCAGCCGGGAGAAGTCCAGCGACAGCCCGAAGCTGCCGTCCTTCGCCGCGTCGTAGACCGCCATGGGCAGCACTCGCGCCTCCCGCATCAGCAGGGTGTCGAATATGACCGCCCGATAGCCGCCGTCGCGGAAGTCGTTGTAGAGCACATAGCGCCTGAAGTCCGGCCCCAGCCACTGGGCCATGCAGCCCTGCTGGACGTTCCAGGTTCGGGTCGTGGCGATGGGGATGATCCGGTTGTCGTGCTCGGTGTCGATCAGCACCAGCTCCCCCGGCTCCCGGGGGGCCGGGGACCTCCGGGCGTCCTTCACGCGAAGGCAGAGCATCCGGGCGTCGTCGATGTCCCAGGGGGACTTGTCATAGTAGCCGAAGAAGTACTCGAAGCCGTCCTGCGGCGTCACACGGCGCACGTCGCCCTCGCAGACCACCTTGTCCCGCGCCAGCGCGTACCCGACGATCTGTACCGCCCGGTTCACCGCCCGCTTCACCCCCGGAAACGGCTCCAGCGCCCGCTTCACCGCCCGCTCGATCCCCATGCGTTGATCCTCCATGATTGTGTGGTATATTCGTAAAACACATACTTGGTTGTTCCGACGAATTGCTGTTTGTTGAATCAGGAATTGGGAATTAGGAATTAGGAATTAGGAATTAATAGTTGCTGCCGCGCATCGCAGGGGCGGCCAAGCTATTTCAATTCCTAATTCCTAATTCCTCATTTCTAATTTCCCATTCCCAGTTAATCAAACAAATCCCCGACGTTCAGTCTTCCTCCCTGACCAAAAACGGGTCGTTCTCCGGGTGGCCTTCGGGGAGGCGCTCCAGGGCCATGATGAGGGCGTCCTCGGTGTTTTCGTAGTAGCGCTTGCGGTAGCCCACGTCGATGAAGCCCAGCTTGTGGTAGAGGTTCTGGGCGGCGGTATTGGAGCGGCGGACCTCGAGGGTCATCCAGTTCATGCCGCTGTCGGCGGCCAGCTGGATGAGGCCGCGGGTGACCATCTCGCCGTAGCCCATGCCGCGGCGGTCCTCCCGGACGGCGATGTTGGTGATGTGGCCCTCATCCAGCACGAACCACACCCCGGCGTAGGCGATGGCATGGCCGTCCTCCCGCACCACCATGTAGCGGGCGCAGGCGTTCTGGGTGACCTCCTCGTAGAAGGACTTCCGCGACCAGGGGGTGCGGAAGCAGCTGACCTCGATGTCGTGTACGGCGTCCACGTCGTCCACGGTCATCAGGCCCATGGTGATCTCGCTCATTTGGCGGCTTCCTCCTCCCGCTGGCGCTTCAGCGATTTGGTGTGGTCGCGGCCCGCTCTGCGCTCCCGCTCGGCCTGGGGCGCGCGGAGGTAGATGGGGGCGAGCCGGTGGGCGGGCATCCACTCCGCCTGCCGGGACAGAGCCAGCACGCAGGCGGCGTCGGCCCTCAGGTGCATGAGGTTCGCGGGCGCCAGCGTCGCGCGGGCTCCCAGCAGGGCCGTGACGGCCTCCCCGTGCACCGGCACGCCGTCGCCCACGAACATCAGGCGGCGGTCTGTAGGCAGCATGGCCGCGAAGTCGGTGAGCATCCGGGCGTCCGGGGCGAGGAACTGGACGGGCATGCCGTTTTGCATGTCATAGGCGGCGCAGTAGACCTGGCCCCGGCGGGCGTCCAGTATGGGGCAGCACAGCCCGTCGAAGCCGTAGGCGTTCATGGCCAGCGTCTCCAGGGCGTTGACCCGTGCCACGGGCTTTCCCGCGGCGTGGGCCAGGCCCTTGACGGCGCAGACCCCCAGGCGCACGCCGGTGAAGGAGCCGGGGCCCGCCACGGCCACGAAGCAGTCGATGTCCCGGCAGCTCACCCCGGAGGCGGTCAGCGCGCGGTCCACCGCGGGCATGAGGGTCTCCGAGTGGGTCAGCCCCTGGTTCAGCTCGATCAGGCAGGTCACCCTGCCGTCCAGCATCACCGCGCAGCCCGCCACCGGGCCGGAGGTGTCGATCGCCAACAGGTTCATGATCTCGCCTCCCATTCGGTGAGCGCCCCGGGGTCGAATCCCCTGACGCCGTAGTTTTCGATCTCGATCAGCCGGGCTTCCTCGCCCTCGCCCCGTGACATCTGCACGTCCAGCGCGGGGGTGGTCTCCAGATCCGCCATCTGGGGCCATTCCACCACCGCCACGCCGTCGCCGCCCACGAACTCGTCCAGCCCCGCGGCGTAGTATTCCTCCGGGTCGGACAGACGGTACAGGTCGAAGTGGTAGAGTCGGCGGCCCCCCTCGCCGGTATAGGGGATCATCAGCGTGAAGGTGGGGCTGGGCATGGGCCCTTCCACCCCCATCCCCCGGGCGATTCCCCGGGCCAGCACTGATTTTCCCGCGCCCAGATCGCCGTACAGCAGCACCGCGTCCCCCGGGGAGAGCATCCCCGAGAGCGCCGCGCCCAAGCGCCGGGTGTCGGACTCTGAGTTGGTCTTGTAGAGCATAGCTATTCTTCCTTCAAAATGGGGAATGGTATGAATTGAGAATTGAGAATGGAAAATGGAGAATGGATGTGGAAATCCTTCCGGATTTCTTTGAATAAAAGGACCGCGAATAAGCGCAACAGCGCCATTTATAGCCTTTAATCGTATCTATTCAGTTCTGTTGTGATAAACTGGGATTTGGCGAGGTGACGGGAGACCTCATCCGTCAGCCCTTCGGGCTGCCACCTTCCCCAGAGGGGAAGGCTTTTGGAGCT
>Ga0256404_1007221_pt1 | contig 17737 bp, 14 predicted proteins | sample RumenRJG_01DNA_FD_185990 | JGI IMG/M metagenome (GOLD analysis project Ga0256404, IMG submission 185990) | Bovine rumen microbial communities from Lethbridge, Alberta, Canada - RJG_01 | ecosystem: Host-associated > Mammals > Digestive system > Stomach > Rumen | place: Canada: Alberta | collected...
GTCACCTTGACGACGACGCCCTTCTCGCCTGTTTTCAATTCAGAGAGTCTCATAGCCCCCACTGCCCCGTCTTGTAAACGAAATGCAAACGGACGGCAGTCTACCACAGCATAAGGGGCAGAGTATGCATGCACTGCAGCCGTACGAAAGCAGCCCGGAGCAGAAAATTTTACAAAGACGACCCGCTATGACTTCCTGATTGAAAAATATATTGTTTGACGGGCGTCAGGGCTGCCGATATCATCACAGACGTCAGGAAAAGCAGCATTCAGGCAACGGCACGTTGTAACAATTCCTGAAATGATTAAAATACGCACAGACACTTCCGTGAAAGAGACGGCGGAGCGCGTGGCCGGGCCACGCTGCATCCCGGTGTCCGGAGCGGCTGTGAAAATTAATGACAACTGGAGAAAATCATGTCAGACTCACCTGAAACACAGGATAAAAACCAGCAGCAGGCACCCTTCGCCGGGGCAAACGCACAGGGCGGAACCGCTGAAGGCTCTGTCATCAGCTACGCAAAGGGCTTCTGCATGCCGTTCACGAAACTCGGCGGCAGCCTGATGTTCACCCTCGGGTATATTGTCCTCAACATAATAGTTTTGATTGTCGCAACCATCCTCGTGGTTATAGGAGCCATGATCTACAACGACACGGCAGTCGGCGGCATCCTGTTCGGCATTGTCACCGGCATCCCGCTGCTCCTTGTCGCCATGGGCTGGAACGCTGATGCCCTGACCAGGATGACCTCAGCTCTCAACAGCGGGACTCCTCTTCCCGGCTTCATCGGCGCACTGGTCTCCCCGAATTTCAAGGCCAGCCTCAAGATCTCCGGTGCCTGGGTCCTGCTTCTCGTCGCGTTCGCCATTGCCATGGCAATTGTCTTCGGCCTCGGCTTCTGGATCCTGAGCCAGTTTGTTCATCCTTTCATGCTTATAAGGCCGTTCTATATCCTGGCCTCCATTGTCTACATCGTCTTCTTCTGCTTTTTTGTGCCATTCACCGTATTCTCGGCCGCTGAGTCGCTCGCTGACGGAGTTCCCGCCTCGGCTGCCTGCCATAACGCCGCAGGGATGGTGCTGCACAATATCGTCAAGGTAGTCCTCGCCTATATCGTGGCTGTCCTCATTGCCCTCATCACTGCGTTGATTGTGGCAAAGATCGGCGAAATCGCCTACATCGGCAAGATCCTCGCCTTCATCATCAACATCTTCCTCATGATCGCGCAGTTCAGCGGCTGGATTGCTGTCCGCAATTCACTGAAGAAGTAATGCCTCAAGTATTCACGGCATGACAAAGAGGGCGGCTCCGGCCGCCCTCTTCTTTTTTAAGCCGCGTCTCTCAATTGTTTATTCGGGACACCGTGGAGCGTGCATGCAGCTCCAGGAACGCATTAGTAAGATGTTTTTCATTTACCCTGGACTGCCGTGAGGCTCATGCACCGCCCGCGCATCAGTCGTTTCATGCAGCGGAAGTGACAGCAGGGCTGCCGCTCTCTCTGATTCCCTCTAAGCCCCGAATGACTCGAAGATGAGGAGGCAGCCTGAAAGGACCGCAACTCCCGAGAAAATCACCTTTACCGTCCTCACAGGAAGCTTTATGAGGAGCACCGTCCCGAGGGATGAGCCGAGGAGCGTCGCGATGATCATCACGGGGAGCCACTGCCAGTGGATCGGCGCCATCGAGCCGATGGTGAAAGCTCCTACTGCATTCCAGAGCGTCGCCACGAAAATCATGGAGTGGAGGATTGAGGACTTGAGATCAAGCCGGAACACGCCGACCATGACGAGCGACGCGAAGAGCCCAGCTCCCGAGGAGAGCGAGCCGGAGAAGAGCCCGACGAGGAAGATGAGAGCGGCGCCTGTCAGGTTTCTGAGCACCGAGCGATCGCCCTGCACCGGCTCGCCGAAGCCTTTCTTGAAGAAAGTGTAGACACCGCAGGCGATGGTGATGATGCCGAGGACCAGCTCGGCAGCGTGCGCAGGCACGCGGACGATGATGACTGATCCGAGAACCACAGCCGGGCAGCCTACAAAAAGCATGATGGCCGAGACCGTCCGGTCAAGCCCCCTTGGGCGCACCGGCGACTTCTTCTTCCCGAGCATCGCGCCGATGCCGAGGAAAACCACGGCGACCTTGTGGGTGCCGAGCGCGGCGGCGAAGGGGAGCCCGAGGAGGATGAGGAGCGGGAACTGGATGAAACCAGCGCCGCCTCCGGAGACAGAGGCCATGAGGTTCGCGGCAAAGGATACGACAAAGAGAACGGACTGGCGGATTATTTCATCAAGCATTGGAGGCTCCGGCCGGCCGTGGCCGGTGACTTGGCAGAGACAGGCTGAAACGTTAAGCAGATCACGTTTTGCAGCAACACGGATTTTACCCGATTTTGAAGAGACCGTGAATTTTTGATGAAAAGATGAAAGCAGGCGCTGCCTAAGACACATGCCAGAGCCGTTTCTCAGAGCTTGTCAATGCTGACGCCGGGGACAAAGACCTCTGACTCGTCGGAATATTTTCCGGAAAGAATCGCGTCCCTCTGCAAATTGAGGATTTTCTCAAGGCGGCTCAACATGTCCCTGGTCATGACTTTGTCCGGCCTGATATCGACGGTAAGTCTGCCCGTGCTTATCAGATCCTTCCTGATCCAGGAATTCAGGAAAGCCATGCCGAGTGAAATGAAATCATTTACTCCAGCAAAAGAGGGAGAAAACTGCCTTATACGCGACCAAGGCTTTTCGAGATCCTGTTCCATGAAGCCAGCAAGCATGCACATATTCATGTCAAAGACCGGAGCCATTTTCACAGGCTCAAGAGTGTCATTGTCGAAAAGCACGCCGAAATTGCCGGCATGCCTGTCCCTGTTGAAGGTCAGCGCGTCAATCACCATCATCCGTCTGAACGTATCGGCAGATTCCTGCCCGAGTCTTTCAAAGAATGATACAGTCTTGGAAATGCTCAGAGTATGCCCCTTCATGAACACAGAAAAAGGGGCATAGCCGTACTTTTCACTGGTGAACAGCCGGCATCTTGTCGCTGTCTCGCCATGCAGCGTAACGAGATCATAGTGCACGGAATTCCTGCAGAGCTTTTCTGCGACACCGCTGCCGATTATCTCGCAGTAAGGCTCGGTTCCGGCGTTTGCATAGCCAGAACTGCCTCTCTTGTACATAAAAATTGTACCGTTTTCCTTGCGGAAACACTTCCTGAAGCTTCCGTTTGTTGTGAGTTCAGGAGATGTTGAGCTAAGCTGAATACCATACAGACCAATTCCCTCAAATGCCAGCTTCGAAATAGTCTCATCAAAATCGTTAGTATAAAGTGATACATCTTTCCAATGAACGTTCTCTGCTGCACTCTTTACCCAGAAAGTATCATTAATCGATGTAGCATGAGTAACCCTAATGAAGCCCTCTGCATTCCGGCATCCACACTGATCCATCAACTCTGCCAGGAATCCGTTGTGTTTGGAGGCCTTCCGGTTCTCTATCCAGTTTTCCATGCTCTCAAAACCAAGCGGCAGTCTCCCGAGAGGTCTGTCAGCCATGAACGAATAAAAATTGTTTCTGTCATAGACTATAGTGAATGGAAGAACTTCTATGTCCTTGTTCATCAGAATATATTCAGTCATTTTTCTGTTTTCCCCATTCGCCAGTATGAATGATCGGACTTAGTCCATGACCGTATGATACAGGATATTAGCTGCATGCAAACTGTTATAGCATGAAGAGGCAACAGGAATACATAACGCAAACAGTCACACAGCATAGTCAGAACACGGACTGGTGTCCTTCATCAGCACTGCTGGTGCGTATTCCTGGAAAACAACAGACAAACGCATGCAGTGCATAAAGTAACAGAAACGCTAATGTCTTCCGGCCAGACGATTTATCTTCCGGCAAAATTTTCGAATCTGCTGTCACCTTAAACTGCGCATCTTATTCTGAAAGAGGTACGGTCAGCGGCTCACAATGATGTAATCCGCAGAAAAGCTTATCCCGCTCTAGCGTGGCGAGCGGTCCAGATGCCCTCCGGGCAGGCGTCTGTCTGCCGGTAAGACAGTCATCTGATCGTGCAATGCCGACAGCGCTGATCAGCGTCTGTTCTATAAAGAAAAATCCCCCGCCCGGAGGCAGGGGACTGTGGATATTTTTGTGACAGGGCTTTCGATCAGTAGAACGAGATGTTCTTGAGCGAGCCGCCGTCGTCGTCGGTCGTGCCGTTCGCGAGCTTGATCTTGAGGCGGACTTCGTTTGCGGAGTCGGCGAACTTCAGCGCGTCGTCGTAGGAGATGACGCCCTCGCTGTAGAGCTCGAATAGCGACTGGTCGAAGGTGACCATTCCGGCCTCGCGGGACTGCTTCATGATGTCCTTGAGCTCGCCGAGGTTGCCCTTGAGGAGGGTATCCTTGACGACAGGGGTTCCGAGCAGGATCTCGAAGGCTGCGCGGCGGCCGTTTCCGTCAATGGTCGGAACGAGCTGCTGCGCGATGACGCCCCTCAGGTTGAACGCCAGATCGAAGAGGAGCTGCTGGTGGCGGCTTTCCGGAACGAGGTGCATGATACGCTCGATCGCCTGGTTCGCGTTGTTCGCGTGCAGGGTCGCCATGCAGAGGTGTCCGGTCTCGGCGAAGGAGAGCGCGTAGTTCATGGTCTCCTCGGATCTGATTTCTCCGATGAGGATTACGTCGGGCGCCTCACGGAGTGCTGACTTCAGGGCCGCGTCGAAGGACTTGGTGTCCACGCCTACCTCGCGCTGGGTGATGATGGAGCGCTGGTGCTGGTGGACGTATTCGATAGGGTCCTCGACCGTGAGGATGTGTCCCTCGGTGGTCTGGTTGCGGTAGCCGATCATGGCAGCCTGGGTGGTTGACTTACCTGCGCCGGTCGCACCGACGAAGATAATCAGTCCTCTCTTCTCCATGACGAGCTGTCTCAGGACCTCGGGGATCTTGAGCTGCTCGATGGTCGGGATTTCTGTCACGATGCGGCGGAATACCACGCCCTGGTGGCCGAGCTGCCAGAAGCAGCTCACACGGAAACGCCCGGTGTCAGGGCGCTCGATGGCGAAGTTGGCCTCCCAGTCGGTGTAGTACTGCTGACGGAGGTCGTCACGGCCGTAGAAGGTCTCCTCGACGAGCTCGTTGACAGCCTCGTCGTCAAGGATCTGGTCGTCGATCATGCGGACGGTTCCGTTGACCTTGACGCTCGGCTCCAGGTTCCAGGTGATGAACAGATCGGATGCGTTGATCTGCCACATGATTCTCAAGTATTTATCGAGCTTGATCTCGTTGGGATTCATCATAGTGCAGCTTCTCCGTCATCAGCCGATGGTGTTAGGATCCTTGGCCTTCGCGCGCGCATCGTCGACAGTGACGAGCCCGCGGCGGACGAGGTTGTTGAGGTCGGCGTCAAGGGTCTTCATTCCGTAGGCCGCGCTGGTCTGGATGGTCGAGTACATCTGTGCGACCTTGTCCTCTCTGATGAGGTTTCTGATAGGAGGGGTCGCAATCATGATCTCGTGGGCGGCGATTCGGCCTCCTCCGATCTTCTTGAGGAGGGTCTGGGAAATTACCGCGTCAAGGGACTCGGAGAGCATCGACCTTACCATGCCCTTCTCGGCAGCCGGGAACACGTCGATGATACGGTCGATGGTCTTGGTGGCTGAGTTGGTGTGCAGGGTTCCGAACACCAGGTGTCCGGTCTCTGCGGCGGTCAGCGCAAGCCTGATGGTCTCAAGGTCGCGGAGCTCTCCGACCAGGATGATGTCCGGGTCCTCACGGAGTGCCGAGCGGAGCGCGTTGCTGAAGGAGTGGGTGTCGCGGTGCACCTCGCGCTGGTTCACCAGGCAGTTCTTCGAGGTGTGGACGAATTCGATAGGGTCCTCGATGGTGAGGATGTGGTCATGCCTCGACTCGTTGACGTAGTCAATCATGGCGGCAAGGGTGGTTGACTTTCCCGAGCCGGTAGGCCCGGTGACGAGCACCAGCCCGCGCGGGTAGGACGCGATGTCGCGGAACACTGCGGGGCACTTGAGGTCCTCGAGGGTCAGCACCTTGCTCGGAATGGTACGGAATACTGCGGCGATGCCGCGGTTCTGGTTGAACGCGTTGACACGGAAGCGCGCGATCTTCGGGATTTCAAAGGAGAAGTCGCACTCGAGGTTCTCCTCGAGCTCGGTTCTCTGCTTATCGCTCATGATGTCGTAAATGAGCTTGTAGACATCCTTGTGCTCCAGGGGCGGCAGCTCAAGCTTGCGCATATCGCCGTCGACACGTATCATTGGAGGGAGACCTGATGAGAGATGCAGGTCGGAAGCGCCGTTGCTTACACTGAATGACAACAGCTCAGTTATGTCAAGATCCATTTGTTAGTCCCGTTAGGTAATTCAAAGGTCAAAGTCGAAAATTATGAGCGTAACTCAAAATCTGTCGGAAGTCCTTAATAAAATACGCGCCTCCGAAAAGGCCGCAAACAGAGAAGAGAATTCGGTAAAGCTTCTCGCCGTCAGCAAGACCAAGCCGGTCTCCGACATCATAGAGGCCTACAATGCCGGGCAGCGCCTCTTCGGCGAGAACTACGCCAAGGAGTGCGCCGACAAGGCCAGAGAGCTCAGCGAGGCCGGATATAAGGATATCGAATGGCACTTCATCGGTCCCATCCAGTCAAACAAGACCCGGCTTATAGCGGAGAGCTGCAGCTGGGCCGAGAGCATCGACCGTGTCCACATCGCCGAGCGCCTCAACAACCAGCGTCCGGACAGCATGCCGCCTCTCAACGTCTGTCTGCAGGTGAATATTAGCCAAGAAGAGCAGAAACAGGGAATAGAAATTAGTCAGGTTTTAGATCTCTCTAACGAAATCAGCAAATTTCCGCGCCTTAAGCTCCGCGGTCTGATGGCGATTGCCCTGAAGACCGACAACAGGGATATCCTCCTTGAGAGCTTCAGGAGGATGAATGAGATGTTCAGGACGCTGCAGCAGAAGTACCCGGACATCGACACGCTCTCCCTCGGCATGACCCACGACATGGACGAGGCCATAGCCGCCGGAAGCACTGAGGTCAGAATCGGGACCGCCATCTTCGGCGCCAGGGACTACTCGAAGAAGGCTTCTGCCTGACACTCCATCCAATCAGTAATCAAGGCCGGCGGGAGCACGATGCTCCCGCCAAATCACAGGATTCAAAATGAACGGAAAAATCGCATTCATCGGCGCCGGCAACATGGCCGGCGCATTCGCAGGCGGGCTCGTCAGCTCCGGCATGGCCCCGTCGCTCGTCTCCCTCTCCGCGCCCCACATGGAAAAGCTTGACGCCCTCCGCGCAAGGCTCGGCGTCAGCGTCACAGCCTCGAACGCCGATAACGTCCGTGACGCGGACACTGTCGTGCTTGCCGTAAAGCCGCAGGTCATGGAGAAGTGCCTCACAGAGCTCATGAGTGAAATCGGCTCAATGGAGGGGAAGCTCGTCATCAGCGTCGCCGCCGGCATCACGGTCGAGCGCCTCTCGGAGCTCCTCGGCGGCCACAGGAGGATTGTCCGCTTCATGCCCAACACCCCTGCACTCATCGGGCGCGGCATGACCGGAATGTTCGCCGCCCCCGGGCTCGGCGATGACGATCTCCGGACCGCGGAGAAAATCGCATCTGCCGCCGGCAAATGGGTATGGGTGAAGACCGAGGATGAGATCAACACCGTCACCGCCCTCTCTGGCTCCAGCCCCGCCTACTTCTTCATGATCATGGAGGCCATGGTCGAGTACGGCGTGAGCCGCGGCATGGACGGGAAGAGCGCCCGCGACATCGTGGAGGGAGGCGCCATCGGCTCGATTCTCCTAGCGGAGAAGAGTCCGGAGAAGACCCTAGCAGAGCTCCGTGAGGCGGTAACCAGCAAGGGCGGGACGACCTTCGCCGCGCTTGAGGCCTTCAGGAAGGGAAATCTCCCTGGGACCGTGAAGGACGGCCTTAAGGCCTGCGAGGACCGTGCGGCCGAGATGGCGAAGCTCTTCTGAGAGCCTGCAATGAAAAATCCCCCGGTGAGAGAGCCTGCCGGGGGATGCATCCGTGGGAAGACGGCATGGCAGAACGCCATGCCTTTTTTGTCACAGAATCAGTACGGTCTCTGACCGATATAATTTCCCTGCGGATAGTAGTTGCAGACGAGGAACATGTTCCCGCAGCCGACGGCGGTGCCGCAGCCGACCTGCCTCGTGCTGCCCCACACCACCTGGGTATAGTGCCCGACAACCTGCCCGTCGAAGCTTCCGTTCATGTTGTAGTCGTAGTGCTGCTTCTCGTCTATCCAGTTCTTCACGCCGTCAGCGGCCGAGTAGTAGCCCTTGGTGCCCATGAAGAGGTTCTCGCCGAGTCCCTGCCTCCCGGAGTGCTGGAAAGAGCAGGTCGAGGCGAGCTGCTGCGCGTAGCTCTTCGCGATTCCGGCGATTCTCGAGTCCCATGAGAGATCCCCGACGCCGACTGACCTTCTTTCCCGGTTGTGGAGGCTCAGCACGGCCTTTATGTCGGATGACGAGAGGCCGGAGCTCTTCGAGCCAGAGGAGCCGGAGCCGTCATAGCCGCTGCTGTTCCCGCCGCATGAAGGACCGTCGTCATAGCCGTCATCGTCATAGCCGTTATTGTTGTTTGCGTTGTAATTGCTGTTGCCTCCGCATGAAGGGCCGTCATAGCTGTCGTAATCGTCGTCATAGCCGTCATCGTAGTAGCCGTAGTCGTCATCCTCGAGCAGAGTGTTGACAAGTTCCTCTACGAGTGCCTCGCATCCAGTCAGCATGATCACCGACGCGGCGGCTGCCGTCATCATGGTTAATTTGCGCATAATCAGTTCTCCGCGGGTTCCGGCCGGATTAAGACCGGCTGTTTCTCAGTCTGTTGGGATATTTCCGGGCTCAAAAAGCGGATCCCGGGATTCTCCGATAATATTTGCTCTCCCGGTGAATGTCACCCACCCCAGGGTATGGCATGAGGGAAATGCGCCCTGAGCATGAATGAAGAAGGAGAGACACGAAGCCTCTCCTTCTGTTCAGAACCGGCGCCGCGCCGGAAGCCAGCAGCCATCTGGCATCAGCTGCCGCCCTTATTCCCTGCGGCGTCAGCGGTCTCTTTCCCCTCCGCCTTCTCCGCTTCGGCAAGGAGCCTCTTCTTCTCCTCCTCGTTCTTCTTTTCCTGCTCGTGGGCGCTGTCCATCGTCGACTGGTAGTTCGCGACCACGGCAGCGACCACCAGGTTGAGGAGCAGGAATGCCGAAATCACGTACCAGAGCGTGTGAAAGATCGTTACGACATAGGGCGGGATATTGATGATGCCCATCTCTGAGGCGGTCACGAGGTTGTACCGGAGATCGGTCCAGTCATCGCCCGTCGTGCACCTGAAGAGGGTGTAGAAGGCCTCGTTCAGCGAGCCGTAGGGATCATGCGCGTTCGCAGGAGCAGGGGGCGCGATCTCGGCGAGCCTCGTGAGCTTTGCCTGCATCTCAGGCGAGGCGGACGCCGGATCAGGAAGGCGGAACATGTAGACCCCGGAGATGGCGAAGATATAGAGGAAGATGAACATCACCATCAGGTTGATCCCGAGAGACCTCACGGATCTCAGCATGGCATGGACTATGAGACGCATCTCGCGGCTGTTCTTGAAGAGCAGCATCACCCGGAACACGCGGACAACACGGAGCGCCGCGGCGGCCGCGGCGTTCGGCATAAGGCTCTCCGGGATGAAGCAGGCGAGCACGACCACAATGTTGAAGACGTTCCAGCCGTCGCGGAGGTAGTCCTTAAGGGAGACGCTCGCGAAATACCTGATGAAGATCTCGGCGGTGTAGATGGCGAGGCAGATATTGTTGAGAGCGCTGAGGACGCCGTTCCCAGGGAAATAGGTCTCGACTCCGATGGCAATGCTGTTGAACAGGATGACTGCCATTATGAAGTTCTCGAACCACGGGTTTCCGACGATGCGCCTGCAGGCGGCTGTTGCTGTATTCATGTGGTACCTTTTAAAGTGAAATCATGCGGGCAGACCTGCCAGGCACGTGGAAGCAGTGCAAGGCGCGGAGGTTTCCCGGCCTGAACCAGCCTGTCCGGCTCTGCCGGAATGATAGCGGCACGGCAGGAAAACTTCCCCTACACCGCAGTATGGGACATCAGAAAAATGCCGGCATGATCACATTTTCAGGCCGCACGACGGCGCGCGGCGGAGGGGATTTCAGCGGGGCTGCGCTCCCGCAGTGCTGCCGCCCGGACGGTAGCTGCAGACGAGGAACATGTTCCCGCAGCCCGAGGCAATGGCACAGCCGATTTTCTGTGCCTGAGGGCGGACCATCTGCGCGTAATGGCCGAAGGTTTTCCCTCCGCGGCTCCCGTTCACGGCAGGATCATAGTTCGCCTTCTCGCCGAGCCACATTCTGACGCCGTCGGCTGCGGAATAGTAGCCCTCGGCGCCCGTGAAGACGTTCTCTCCGAGATCATCCCGCCCGGAGCTCACGAAGGAGCATGCGGCGGCAAGCTTCCCCGCATACTCCGAGGCGGCATTTGCAAGATCCGCATCCCATGAGAGGTCAGCCTCGCCGAGGGATCTCCTCTCGCTGTTATGGAGATCAAGCACGGCCCTGATGACCGGTGCGCTGAGCGCTTCCGTACCCTCCGCAGTGTTTTTCACAGCACCTTCACCGCCTGCGCCAGGTGTTGCAGTGACATTGTCCGGGGACGGAGCGGCATCCTCAGTGCCCGCCAGTGCGGTACCGTCCGTGACGGCGGCCGTGAGATCGCCGCCTGCCGCGTCAGTTACAAGCCTACCTGCAGGCGACTCCTGCACCTTACCCATGACAGCATCAGCCGCAGCACCCCTGATGCCGCCGGAATCCCCGTCAGAGACCGCATCCTTCACCAGTGCTGACGCGGCCTCATCCTTTTTGCTGAACACTCCGCCGATCGTTGCCGCCGTGAGGCCCTCGGCGATCACCGCGCCGCAGCCTCCGAGCATCAGAGCGGAGAGCGCGCACGCGGAAATGGAAAAGATCTTCAGGGACATTCTGAGGCACATACAAAAGGCTCCGGCCGGGAAGGCTGCATGAAAACACAGGTCACTAGCATACCACTCCGCTGACTTTCCGGATCATCCGGAGTGGAGTATTTTCATGCCATGTGCCCCCGCCACTGGCAGTTTATGGATGTCCGGACGTGCGGCATACCCTTGAGTTCTCTCACATTTCAGAAAAAATCCCTGCCCTTCCCTTCCCGGAAAATCCCAAAGAGCCGCGTCTCCTTGTATAATCTCCCCCTACGGGAGACAGTTAAGCAAGCACGGAAAAAGGAAAAGGAGAGAGAGATGCTTGAAAGACTCAACGGCCTGCAGCGCGCAGCGCTTGTGCTCACGGCGCTCATCACGGCCATGTCTGCGGCGGAGCCCCTTTTCCCGGTCCTCAGCAGGACCGTCACCGGTAATGCCTTCAACATGGCGCTGCTCACCGCCGTTCCGTTCCTCCTCACGGTCTGCTTCCTCAATGAGCGCAACTCCTTTGCAGTCTTCACCGGAAAGATATTCCGGCCGCTCATCATTGTCCTCCTCCTCTCGCCGGTGCCGCTCATCGCCCATTACGGCACGTCAGGCACCGAGGGCCTCAGCGGAATAATCTCCTTCGGCTTCATCATCATCATGCTCTTCGCGTTCCTTCAGAACGGGACATGCTGGCAGATGAGGAGGGGGCTCCTCTACGCAGTGACCGCTGGTCTCACCATAGCGGTAATCCCGGCGCACCTCGGGCTCTTCGGCTCGGAGATCTTCACGGAGAACGGGAAAATCCTCGGGGGAGCCGCCACATGCGAGATCCTCGCAGGTGAAACCGTGGCGCTCATCTCGGTATCCTTCTACCTCTTAGGCTTCGAGCGCGAGTCAGTCACTCCGCGGAGCGCGCTCGCCGCGGCGGGAGCCGCAACAGGCGTCTCCGCGGCAGTCATCACCTGGTCGGCGCTCGCAGTGTTCTGGGCCATAGCCGTCCCCCTTGCCTGCGCTCTCATCCTCATAAGGAGGCGCAGCCCTAAAAACGCGCTTTTCGCTGTCATTCTCGCCGCGGCTGCAGCCGGAGCAGGGTTCCTGGAGCTCGCCGCAGCCGGAGTCACGCACTCTGCCGCAGAGCTCATCGGGAGTCTCGCAGACGGTGCGCATTTTGCCGTCATGAGCGCGGTGTCCGGCACTCCCTTCACCGGCTCAGGATACGGCACCGCCCTCTACAATTACCTGATGCTGGTCCCTGCCTCGGGCGAAAGCGTGCCGCATGTGACGCACTCGGCCATCTCCGCCCTTATCGGCGGGGCAGGTGCCGTCGGAGTGCTGATGATACTCGCGGCCGCCTGGGCGCTCCTCAGGGTCATCGCCTTCAACCGCTGCCCAGCGACGCTCCGCCTGGGCTTTGCCTTCCTCATCCTCCCTCTGGGATCCGTGCTCATCCTTACCGACGCGTACATCGACCTTTGCCTCTGCCTCGTGTTCGCGGCGTTCCTCTTCAATTCCGCCGGAGCCGACTACAGGAGCATCACCATCCACCCCGTGGAGAAGGTCCTGTTCGGGAAGCTCTCCTGGGCATTCGCCGCAGGCATCGCGATCTTCTTCTCGACGGCTGCGTACACCTCGTTCGAGATCAGGGCCATGCTGAGGAACGACGTGTTCAACAGCAAAAATTCTGACTTCATAAACCCGGCGCTCTTCGTGGGCGACACCGACCGGATCTACTGGAAGAACATCTTCCGCTCGACCATCGGCCTCATCTTCTCCGGGCAGGAGGAGCTCAACGGCTACATCGACACCTACGGGAAGAAGCTCATCAGGACAAGCCCCTCGGGCGCGAACTTCGAGAACACCATCAGGGCCATGGTGAGGGTCGGCCGCGCCGAGGAGGCGGAGGACACCGCCGCCCTCGCCTCGAGGCTCTTCCCTGACCAGAAGCTCCGCTTCGAGGACGCGCTCAGAAAGCCCGAGCACTATGATGACGCGGCCGGGCAGAGGGAAAGGCTCCGTGAGACATTCAGGGAATGGAAGGGCGAGGACGTGATCAGGCAGCGCTCCGAGAACATGGCCGGAAATCCCGCGGCAAACGGCGGGAATGGCCGGGACAGACAGTGAGGTCGAAATGAAGTACATTACAGCGATAATCTGCGCTCTTATAGTATCCGCCGGCATATTCGCCGGGCTCTACAGCGGGTCGGTGAGCCTCCTCAGAAGCTCACAGGTTTTCTCCACAGGGACGAGGACCGTCACGGTCAAGGGGCTCGCCGAGAAAATCGTCGACGCGGACCGGAAGCGCCTCAGATTCACGATAAGGAGGACTGGGAACGACCTTGAGCAGCTCAGGAAGGACTTCAGCAGCGACCTGAAGGAGACCGTCGCCGCCCTTGCCGGGCTCGGCTACACCGGAAGCGAGATCTTCCAGTCGAACGCCCTTGTCACCGACCGGAGCAACGACGAGTACGTCTCGAAGGACTCCATCGAGATCGGGCGCTACACCGGCTCCGTCACCCTCACCGTCATAGTGACCTCGCCGAAGGAGCTCCCGGTGAAGCTTCTCGACTCTCTCTCGATGAAGGGCATAGGAATCGACAATATCAGCGCCTATTACGAGTTCACCGGGCTCAACAGCGTGAAACCGCAGCTCATAGAGGAGGCGACCAAGAACGCGAGGGCCTCAGCCGAGAAGTTCGCGAAGGACAGCGGCAGCCGCGTCGGTAAGATAAAGACCGCGAACCAGGGCCAGATCACCGTCGAGGAGGCCGACGAGTCAACCCCGCAGAAAAAGAAGATCCGCGTGGTCTCGACCGTCGTCTACTTCCTGAACGACTGAGCACGCCAAATGCCTTCAGAGAGGCCGCCTGCGGGCGGCCTTTTCCTTTCCGGAAGAGGCTCCAGCCCTCCCTGAGCCCCTGCCGGCGCTGGGATTCCGCCCGTTTTTGTCCCCGGTCATTTTTAGCTGAAGTTCTGCGGGATCCGTGATGAAAGTCTCCTTATTAGTGTTAAAATCACTGTTCATCAGAAAAAACAAAACTGGCGGCCGGAAACCGCACACGGAGGATATTTATGACAGATTCCATGCAGCCTGCTGAGCATATCAGCGACGTTCTCATCATCGGAAGCGGCGCGGCAGGACTCACCCTCGCGCTTAAGCTTGCCGACTCTGACAGCAGCATCCATATCGATGTCCTGAGCAAGGGCCCGGAGAGCGAGGGCTCGACCTCCCACGCCCAGGGCGGAATCGCCGCCGTGCGCGACACCCTGAAGGACAACGACAGCATCGAGTCCCATGTCCAGGACACCCTCATCGCCGGAGCAGGCCTCTGTGACGAGGCTGCGGTGCGCTTCACCGCCGAGAACGCCAAGGACGCCATTGACTGGCTCATCACCGAGGGAGTTCCCTTCGACAAGGATGAGGACGCAGCGAAGAACGGCCGCGACGAGTACCACCTCACCCGCGAGGGCGGCCACAGCCACAGGAGAATCTTCCACGCCGCAGACGCAACCGGCAAGGCAGTCTCCGACACCCTTATAAGCCGCGCGAAGACCCACCCGCAGATCACTGTCTGGGAGGAGTTCAACGCGATTGACCTCGTCACCACCAAGAAGCTCGGCCTCTCCGGGAACCGCGTCCTCGGCGCCTATGTCCTCAACTGCAAGACCGGCCGCGTCGAGAACTTCTACGCGAAGTTCGTCGCCCTCTGCACCGGCGGCGCCTCCAAGGTCTACCAGTACACCACCAACACTGACATCTCCTCAGGCGACGGCATCGCCATGGCCTGGCGCGCAGGCTGCCGCATAGCCAACATGGAGTTCAACCAGTTCCATCCGACCACCCTCTACAACAAGGATGACCGCAACTTCCTCCTCTCCGAGGCTCTCCGCGGAGAGGGCGCGCTCCTCAAGCGCCCTGACGGGACCAGGTTCATGCCGGATCACGACAAGCGCGCCGAGCTCGCTCCCCGCGACGTTGTGGCAAGGGCCATCGACTTCGAGATGAAGAAGCTCGGCGCCGACTGCATGTACCTCGACATCAGCCACAAGCCCGCCGACTTCATCATGAAGCACTTCCCGACCATCTATGATCACTGCATCAAGGTCGGCATCGACATCACCAAGGAGCCGATCCCCGTCGTTCCCGCAGCCCACTACACCTGCGGCGGCGTCATGATCGACAACCGCGGCCAGACCGACATCAGCAACCTCTACGCTGTCGGCGAGACCAGCTACACCGGCCTCCACGGCGCCAACAGGATGGCCTCAAACTCCATCCTCGAGTGCCTCGTATACGGCGCTGCCGCCGCGAAGGACATCCTCGCAAGGCTCCCGAACGCGCAGGGCATCACCAAGTTCAAGCCCTGGGACGAGGGACAGGTCACCGACTCCAACGAGGAGGTCATGATCCAGCACAACTGGCACGAGCTCCGACTCTTCATGTGGGACTATGTCGGCATCGTCCGCACCAACAAGCGCCTTGAGCGCGCCATGCACAGGATCAACCTCCTGAAGGACGAGGTCCAGGAGTACTACTCGAACTTCAGGGTCTCCAACAACCTCCTCGAGCTCAGAAACCTTTTGCAGGTTGCGGAACTTATTGTAAAATCAGCGATGCTCCGCCACGAGTCAAGAGGTTTGAATTATAATCTTGACTATCCCGGCCAGGAATCACAGCCCAAACCGACCATCCTGACTCCGGGCGTCTGAATCCCGGACTGAATAACGGCGCTGAGACGAAGAGTGCGCCGTTTATATGCGCCTTTTGCAGAAGCATAGAAAAGTGATACCAGGGCCGCGCAATGCGGCTCTGTTTTTGAATACTGTAAACCGAAGTTAACTGGAGTTTTTCACGTTATGGACAATCCCATCCTCGCCAAGCTCAAGCAGGAGTTCTATGAGTCAGTCAAAAGAAGGGAGGCCATGGGCCTGCCGCCTGCAGAGCCGGAAGAGCCTGAGGCAGACGACAGCGATGCTGATGACGAGGACGGGGATGCAGGCTATGAGGCCGAGCCCCGCCGCCACCGCCAGCCGAGGCGCGAGCGTGAGTTCGGCAGCCCGAGGGGAGGCCGCCAGGACAGGTTCCAGAGAGCCCCGGGAAGGCCCCACGGCCATGACGGCCATCAGGGCTTCCGCCAGGACAGGCACGGCCCCGGCGAGAGGCGCGGACAGTTCCAGAAGCATGAGCGCCGCGAGCAGGATCACGGCGCTATAGACGTCACCGGGCTTCCGCAGGTCACGGGAACCGTGAGGGCATCGCCGGACCGCGGCTTCGGCTTCCTCGAGTCCGAGGGCGGCACCTCCTACTTCATTCCGCCCGCTCCGATGAAGAAGCTCCTCCACGGCGACAAGATCAAGGCAGCCGTGAGGACCGACGCACAGGGGCGCACCCAGGCCGTCCCCCTCGAGCTCGTCGAGCCTGCGCTCAAGAGGTTCGTCGCGAGGATCCGGATTGTCAGGAACTACGTCAACGTCGTTCCCGATCACCCCAACATGCATGACTACATGAGGACCAAGATCGCCCCCGAGATCAAGCTCCACGAGTTCAAGGAGGGCGACTGGGTAATCTGCGAGCTCACCACCCACGCGATGAATGCGAAGAACGGCTACCATGAGGCGCTCATCAAGGAGTTCATCGCCTCGGCGGACAACCCGAGAGTGCCCTGGCTCGTCACCCTCCGCGGGCTTGATCTGCCCCTTGCCTCGCCCCCGGATCAGGGCGAGTGGGTCATCAACGAGAAGTTCGACCGGACTGATCTCACTGCCCTGCCCTTCGTCACCATCGACTCAGCGAAGACCGAGGACATGGACGACGCGCTCTATATCGAGGATCTCGGAGACAAATGGAAGCTTACGGTCGCGATAGCCGATCCTACCGCCTACGTCCAGGAGGGAAGCCCCACTGACCGTGAGGCCGCGAAGCGCGCCTTCACCGTCTACCTCCCGGGGTGCAACATTCCGATGATCCCGAGAATCCTCTCCGACGACATCTGCTCACTCCGCGAGGGAATCGCAAGGCCGGTGCTCTGCGGCAACATCTACGCGGACAAGGAGGGACAGCTCGACGAGGCCGCAACCGAGTTCTTCCTCGGAACAATCAAGTCCCAGGGAAAGCTCGTCTACACCGAGGTCTCCGACTATCTCGAGAACGGCTCGTCTCCTGACTTTGTACCCGGCGAGGCAGTAGCATCACAGCTTAAGCTTCTCAGGGAGTTCGCCGCCTGCCGCAAGAAGTGGCGCTCTGACCATACCGTCCTCTTCAAGGACCGCCCTGACTACGACTTCGTACTCGACGAGAACGGAGCTCTCAAGGAGATCGTCGTCGAGACCAGGAGGACCGCCGACAAGATCGTCGAGGAGTGCATGATCGCGGCTAACGCCTGCTGCGGCAGGTTCCTCGCCGAGAAGTGCGGCAAGGGCATCTTCAATATCCACGAGGGCTTCGACCACAACAAGATGGAGCAGATCAAGAAGGTCATCACCGACAACGGCGGCCCGGAGATGACCATTGAGCAGTTCCAGACCAAGGAAGGCTTCATCGAGCTCAAGAAGTGGATCGAGGGACAGAAGACCCTCTATGTCGACTTCAGGCTGAGAAAGTTCCAGATCCCGTCAGTCATCCAGGAGACCCCTGCCGCCCACTTCGGGCTCGGCCTTGACTGCTACGCGACCTGGACCAGCCCGATAAGAAAGTACGGCGACATGGTGAACCACCGCCTCATCAAGTCGATAATCACCGGCT
>Ga0256404_1007223_pt1 | contig 17734 bp, 22 predicted proteins | sample RumenRJG_01DNA_FD_185990 | JGI IMG/M metagenome (GOLD analysis project Ga0256404, IMG submission 185990) | Bovine rumen microbial communities from Lethbridge, Alberta, Canada - RJG_01 | ecosystem: Host-associated > Mammals > Digestive system > Stomach > Rumen | place: Canada: Alberta | collected...
TTCTCTTGAGCAGGAAGAATTAATTGCTGATTTAATTTCTACATATGGAGAAGAAATTGTTTATATAACAAATAAAATTTTTACAAAATTAGGCAATATTTAATCATGATAAGAAGGGACTATTAATTTTTTATTAATAGTCCCTTTTTTATTTTATATAAATTAGAAAATAATAAAAGAAAGGAGTTTCTTTTTAATGGATAAATTATATGCTATAAAAATAAGACAATCTGATGGGACTTATGGCGATGAAATACCCATTAATGTTTTAGCATAGAATGTTGATTGGGATAGCTCTCATACTCTTGTTGATATTTTGGGTGTAGTAGATACAACAAGTCCAATTCAAAGTCAGATTAATAATTTAGTAAATACAAAAGCAAGTCAAGCGGATGTTAATTTATTAAATACAAGAGTTAATAATATAATTGCAAATGCTGGTGATGATAATACTGAAATTGTTGATGCCAGGGTAGGTACTGATGGTACTACTTATACTGTTCTGAAGGATAGGCTGGATACAGAGCATACTCAGTTAAAGAGCGCTTTAAGCGATATAGAGGATTTTGTATATTATGACAAAAATTATCTTGATGTAACAGATGACGCACAGGGATCGTATGAAAGTATAAATAACGGCGACGGTACATATACATTTAAAACAACTGATTACGGTACTGCGTATTGGAAGTCATTAGAAGATGTTCCTCCTGGCGAGTACAAGATGAACGGGACAGCAGGTTTTGGCTTTTTTGCAGTATCAACAGATGGCGCGTATAGCGGTTCAACGGTTATTGCAATTAATAGTACGCAGAATGAAATTATATTCACAAATTCGATAAAGCAAACGCTTTATATAGTATTGAGGTGTAATGGTGCGCCATCTTCCGATTTTACGGTCACTCCTTTTATAAAAAGCAAAGTTAAAAAAGATTATGCAACAATAGAAACCGTTAATGAAATCGTTGGTGGAGAACTTATTGCATTTAAACCGGGATATATTGTTACTAATGGACCGACAGTTGATGTTGATACAGTGAAGAAAAGTAGCACATTCAAATATGCAGTTATCGACTGCTCACAAGGCGACTATTTCACAATCGAAGCAACGGGAACTCAAGAAGCAAGAGCATGGTGCTTTATTGATGCTCAAGGAAACAACTTACTGAGGTCAGAAAAAGATGAGAGCGTCAATACAATATTAAGAGCGCCTGTCAATGCGGTAAAACTCGTTATCAATAACAATACTGACACTGTATCATATAAAGGGCTTGTACTCAGAAATGGTGTATCGCAAAACTATAACGTAATACAGAAAATGATTGATGATGGGTTATATTACGATAAAAACTACATTGATGTATTTACAAAACCTACAGGATCATATAGCGATATCATTAGTAACGACGATGGAACCTATACATGTACAACGACTAGGTCCGGCACAGCTACATGGAAATCTATCAACAAAGTGCCTAAAGGGAGATACAGATTAAGTGGATTAATCGGCGGATCAAGATATAACTTTTTTGCAGTATCAACAGATGGCGCGTATAGCGGTTCAACGGTTATTGCCACCAATAACCAATTTGACGAGATTAGTTTTGATAACCCAGAAGATCAAGTTCTTTATCTTACGCTGAGACTTAACGGCAGGCCTTCGAAAGAATTCGTTATATCTCCGGGTGTTCGCAAATATATAATCCCAGAAGCTGTGCTGAAAAAACAAGGCAATCCCGGACAGATACTAGAAGTTAATGAAGAAGGTAACATCGTTCCAGGCGACATTATCGACTCCACTTTAAGTGTATCTGGGAAAGCTGCCGATGCAAAGCAGACAGGCGATTGTATTAACGATTTACGGAAGACACACAGCAATTACAAAAGGACTTGCGAAATATATGCGCATCAAGGGTTTGACAGCAATGGTGCAAGACTAAACACTATAACAGCTTTGTTAGAAGCGCAAAAGGCAGGCTGTGATGGTATGGAAACTGATGTGCGACAGACATCGGACGGAAAATATGTAATATGGCATGACCTTGCGATTTCCGGAACGATTGACGGAGCTTCTGTTACAAAAAAAATATCAGAAAGCCCACTTGCAGAATTGAAAAAAATATTAATTACAACGTCATCGGTTTATGGAGACATTTATATCTCAACACTTGATGAATTGTTGCAAGCGGCAGCATATACTGGGATGAAAATGTTGCTTGAATTAAAGGCCGGATATGCTGAGGACATGGCAAAAGCGGTGATGCGTACAGGCATGCAAGGAAGAGTTACATATATGTGTTCACCCAATCATTGGGCAGCTATACAGAGCATTGATAAGCATGCGGACTTTGCAGAGGTGATTTTTGGTCTAGGAACTGTTTCTGACTTTACTAAGTATGCACCGTACCTTAATTCTGGAAATTCCGTAAGTATTGATTATCAGGCGAACGCTTCATTAGGTGAATCGGCTATAGCTAATATGATAGCAGCCCAAGAAGTAGGCTTGCATATTGATTTTTGGAACTTATCAAACGAATCATTGAATCTTCTCGATATAAATCCGAAGCATACTACTATAAATGGTTCAGATATGATACCAAGTATAGATAGCTATATAGCACAGAAAAAGCCATACTAATTAAAAGGACACTTTACGTTAGTAATATTTTAAATTAATAAATAAATCTCCTTTTTGAAAATATTATAAAAATATAATATAATAAAATAAAAAGGAGATTTATTTTTATGTCAGAACAAATAAAAAATAAGGGATAGATATTTTAAAAAATATCTATCCCTTATTTTTTTATATTTTTTTAAATACTACGGAATTGTTATTAAATAATAATGCAGGACAATTTTTTAAGTATATCCTTTTTCCCTGATAACGGCATCGAAGTCAAACTGAAGGTCTGCGTAAAGCATACAGTGATCGCTGAGAGGGAATGTTTGCCCGTAAATATTGGTCACGGGATAATCATTACTATCAACGATAAAGTAATTCAAACCGGAGATGTTCCTGCCATAAAATATCTGGTCAAGACTGAGTTCGCCGCCGCCGCTTGTTTCCGTCACCGTTGAATATTTTCCTTCATGGACCGGAGTGAATCCGTTAGCTCTCCACTTTTCCCAGGATGCCCTTTTGCCATCACTATCAATCTCATTGGAAAATGCATTTGAATCGCAGCAGATAACAATAAAATCTGAGGTGTCCTCGCTGATAAGGTCAAGGATCTCATCGATCTCTGTTAACCGTTCTCCCGCAGCTAATGACGCATGATAATTATAGACGGTCAGTTTAAATACATGGTCGATCCGCATATACTTTGGGAGTGTGATTACGCACTTCATGACCTACCTGTCCGCAATGGATGACTCAATCACATTTGTGCTTTCAACAGGAAAGTGTGATACCAGCGCACGTTTCGCGCAGGATGCGGGTTCGGCACTATCTCCATAAGGGAACTGATAGCTCCGCATAAACTCAGACATTTTCATAGATTCTGAGTATCCAGATTCGATAGTATTTGACACTTCCTGAAAGGCACAAATATCAATTCCACGTTCTGCAAGCACATCCTTTATTGTAGGCCAACCGGTTTTACCTCTTGCGATATACTGGTTAAATGTGCCGACTCTGATGGAATTGCGCTGACGGTTAAACTCCCTGACCCCGATATACCTGATGGCATTTTCCTGTCTTTTAAGAAGCTCGATACCATCATCGCTGATAATTTCAGAGTGGATAATATCCCTGCTTGCAAATCTATACGGAACATACGGTCTCCTGTCTGAAACAGGATGATCTTCCCTTGTGTAGTACAGCGCGACATTATCTCTGGATGCGGCACTACCAAAAGCAATCCGCATATATGCCGCGTTCTGCGGAACGGGAATCGGTTGATATTTTCCATATAAGCTTGATGTAGAAACCAATGACTTATTTTCGTCATAAAATTCAGTGGGAATATTATAACCAGCAACATACTGTGTGCAAGTAATGTACCTTCCACCCTCAACCGGAATATACATACCAGTTTTTGTCTTTTTGTACGAAGAACTGTTCCAATCAATATAATCAGGATCCAGTATATTATAGCTTTGATCCGTTTCAGAAATCTCTCTTATCCCTATGGAACCGTCTCCATGATACGTTTCTGCAATATCATTTATATGCTTATCAAGTTCGTCGCTGAATACTTCATATTCGCCATAAGGTATGTATCTCGTAAACATACCCATCGTAACACCGGCATACTTACATTGTTCAACACTTACCTCAGAACGTCTTCCAATATACAATGTATCAATCTTTAATGATACTGGTGTTTCCGCAAGAGTATATGTTTTGCTATTATAAAGAGATCCGGACAGGATCCTTTCATATGTAGTATAATTCAGCACCGTGACGGTGGTGCCATCGATCTTCAAATTACTGTATGCATTTATAGATGCAATTTTGGTGATGGTATTTGATCCATCAGAAATATTTATATCAGCTCCATTTGCATCAAGGAAGTGAATCCCACCACAATTGATTCTTGTATTTGGGACAATGGGATTATGTGAATACACTCCGTTACTGATAGGGACAACGATATTTGTATAAGCCCAGGATATACCGGACGCAACAGGTGTTCTGCTTGATATATCGACAATCTGAGGAGATTCGGCTTTTTTAGCGACCAGATTAAGCCCGTCCCAAAGTCTTTTGTTCTGTTCACCAACAGCTTTACTATCCGCAGCAGAACCGCTTATAGTCAAACTTTCATCAACTGTAACTGCACTTCCAACTGGATTAACATTTGTATTTAACCAACTAGCAACATCAGTGCTAATTTGACCAGCTAAATAAGTATTTAAATCAGATGTATTAAATTTTTTATTATCTAACACATCTATTTGATGTTGAATTGATCCATTAGTACTAAAACTAACCTATCCTAAAATATCAACTAATGAATTTGACTAACCCTATTCCCAGATTACATTTTCTGCTAATACACTTACAGGATACTCTTCAGAATAAGTACCATCTTCTTGTTTTATTCGAATACTAGTTAATTTATTCATTATTATTTCCTTCCTGTGTTAATAATAATCCTTCATATTGATAATCAATATAAAATTTATCATTAACATCTTCTTTAAATTTTATAGACGTGATTTTTACATCTTCTAATTCTAATATTTTTGTTTTTCCAATTTCAAATTCAATATCATTTATAATTACAGTTTTTTTATCATTATTAAATATATAATCTCCAGTATATGTAATTCCAATTTTAGAAATATAATTTATTTGATATAAACATTGCTATTGAATTTTTTCGAGAATTTCTTCATTTGCTAAAAATGGACCTTGTATGAATCCAAAAAATCCATTTATTCTTTCTGTCATAATTCATCATTCTCCTTGAGATTGTTGTTCAGAACTTCTTATAAATTCTAAACTTAGTTGATTAATTATTATTGGCATAATTAAAAAAGTAGCAATTTCAGTATTTTGATATTCTGTTTGTATTGAAAATTCTAATCCAGTTAATGTCTTAGTAATAGTTGTATTTGTGGAATTTAAAACAAAATTATTAAAACTATAAGTCTCTTCTTGCATACGCCCATATAATCTGCCGCCAGTTATATTAATAATATCAATATTATGATCTAATATTTGAGTTAATGGCATTGTAAATCTAATATTTAAATAACCAGATTCAGAATTTTCTAAGCTTGCGATTCCAGACCATTTTAAATTTGTTGCGGTTGGATCTCCATATATATATGGAACTTTTAAACTTCCTATATCTGTCCAACCAGCTTTCCCATTCCAACTTACTGTTGTATCTAAATTACGTTTTGTTGGATCAGAATATCTTACTAAAAGATGTTCATTATCATTAATTGCCGCCTACATAATATAATTAATAGGATTCCCAATTTCTGTTACTGTATTGTCTGTCCAATATACATGAATCTTTTGATTACCAGATCCTTCTGTTGTACCAGTATCTATATCTAAATTTCTAAGAAATTTAAAATCAACATTATCTGTTGTTTCATCATTATATGTAAATGTTAAAATATGACCATCAGAACCGGTAATATTATTAAGCCATTTAACTGGAGTGTTTGTTAAAGATTGAGTCTATCCTGTATTATATACAATAGTAAAAATACCATTAGCATTTAATGAAATACTATCTATCCATTTAATTTTATTATTGTCAAATGACTCTATCTATCCAGTATTATACGTTATTGATAAAATACCTGCTGCACTTAATGCGATTGAATTAATCCATTTAATAACACTGTCAAGGGTAACTGACGTATTATCATTATAATTTACTGTTATAATACCAGTATTAGATATATTTAATGCAGTAATCCATTTAATTTTTTTATTAAAAATAGTATCGGCAGAGTTATTATTCCAAGAAATAGTTAGTGTACCATCATCTGAAATAGTAACATCATCAATCCATTTTATAATTTTATTAAAAACTTTATCATTATCATGACTATAATCAATAGTAATAGTTCCGTCCTATGATATAGAGATATTATCAATGTTATTATAATCTCCTAAATAGACTTTTTTTGGATTACCGTTTTGTAAGGTTTCATAATTATAATATTCGTACACTAATACTTCGCGGTTGTTATTTATATCGTCAGCTCGTCCCTAATATTCTTCAATAGTAGAATCAGCAACTTGAATTTTTAAATTTTTAAAACTATCCCCTTTAACTCCATTTGGAATATCTAAATGCCATTTTTCATAAAAAGGATGTTTATAATCGTCAATGCGGGAAGCATCACTCATATCTGCATATCTGCCGCCAGAATAAGGCTATACAGTACTAGCTTCAACATCAATTACTGTATATGGAAAAGTAAAACCAATATATGCAGTTGTATCTTCATTATTTTGATTTCTTATAGAACAACATTCCCAAGTAATTGTATCATTAAAAGTTCCATCTGTTTTTTTACCTGGAACTAAATTATTTTCTACAGCAGAATAACTGCCAGATGATCGCCGCTCCTAATACCCCTAAGCAGCCTGTTTTCGTCTAACATCTGCAATTGTTGTCATCTATATCATTGGTGCCTTACCTGCAGGTCCAACTATTGTTCCAACAAACTCGGCGCCGCCCATATCATTATTAAAATCATAACCGCGTCTATATATCTTACCATTGTCTGGATCATTTTTATTAACAGTATTAATCATTACATGCTAATCAAAATGAACTGCGGTATATTCATTACCTAATTTAAATTTTGCAACCATATCAGCAATACTTCTATAAGTTGTAATAATTATAAAAGAATGACCAGGTTGTCCTCCATAAAAAGAATACATTTTTTGTCCTCCTTATTAATTTTAATATTCAAAATCCATAATAAAATAATCTGTTTCATTTGAAGAAGCTGTAGACTATTTTGGAACAAAACTAATAGATGTAATTTTTATTATATCATTATTTATTTCATAAATACCACTTTTTCCTATTCTAATTTCTTCTCCATTAATGCACATTAACATTGAAGGAGGACCTTGGATACCAATTTTTGTTAAATATGCCAAATTAGAATAAGTATTTTTTAAAGTAGCGATAACATCTATTAATCTTGTAAAACTTTTTATTTCAATGTTCATTACTCTTCCGTAATGATTATTATTTGTATCTACCATTTGATAATCTAAAATAGTTCTTTGTAATTCCCATAGAATTTGATTATATGTTGAATTTGGAGTAAAAATAACTTCAAAATATATCGTAGATATTCCAGTTGGAACAACATATTCATTAATTAACTGTTCATTATCTTCTAATTCAAGATTATTTTTTAATTTTAAATAAAATCTTTGTTCAGAATCTGTTCTTTGTTTAACTCCAAATCTTAAATAATAAGAATTCTGACTATTTACAATATTGTCTCCAATTAAATTCCCACAAGTGTTATAAAAAACAACCTAACCTTCAGAAGATATTGTGGTCTATTGCTAATCAAGAGTCATTGAAAGTGGTACTGAATAAGATTCCATTTGAGATTTTCTAAATTGTCCAATTTGATACATATTAAATCTCCTTTTATCTCTTAAATTCTTTCTATTGCTTTTGTACAAGATATTGACATTGTTCCATTTATATCTAATGGTAAAGAAAAAGATTTTATCATATAATCTCCATAAATTCCACTCTATACATCTCTAATTGTAATTCTAATATTTGGTTCAAGATAATAAATCGGTAATGTTGTTAAAGAAACTTGTTCATTATAATTTGTATATTGGTATAATTCTTTTCTTACCTATTCATATGCAGATCTTAATGCTCCACCATTAGCCAATAAAGAATATAACTCACTTTTAACTTGAACATATTCTTGTTTTCTATTTTCACACTCTTCTCTAATTTTATTAGTATCTAAAGTTCCAGCCTATATAATAACTATATCAGGATTGTCTGGTTCAAAAATACAATTTACTGCATCATCAACTAACACGGCTGTCCTTCTTCCAATATTATTTACACTAAGCTATGCTAAGGCTGAGTTAGTATCAATAAAATCTAAAAAAAAGTCTATATTACTTGGTTGATTTAATACTTCATCTAAAAATCCTGGATTATTACCTCTCATATTATATAACTTAGGCCACTAGTTTTTTAATTCAGTATAATAATAATTACTATTTAACCCAAAAGGCTAACTAGCTACACCTGCCATATATAACTAAGTTCTATAATCTTTAGCAATTACAGTTTCAATTGTATATGAGGTTTTTTCATATGTTTGCACGTCTGGCGCCCACTTATATATAAAAGCGGTATCTGCTGCAAGATAATAATTTCCAACTTCTCCTTTTTCAGGAAAACTATTTCTATTAGCAAACTATACAGGTTTTTTTGCTTTTGTTATTCCATCATCTGGATCAACAAAGAAAAAAACTTTATATTTATTTCCAGTTGGCGGTTTTGAATCAATAGCTAAATGGTATCTAATAGGAACCTCTTTTCCTTCTGTTGTTTGCCTTTTACCCCAAATAATAAAATCATTTTTTATTTGTTGATATTGAGGGGAATTTGAAAAAGCTGTAATAATATCTGCATCAGTAAAAGTATAAACAGTTTTTCCTCCAGAATAATCAACTAAATAATTATTTGCTTGTATTTCATTAATTTTAAAAGTTGAATAAGAGGTATTTAAATAATTTTTTATCTATTGAAATCTAAAATTGCCATCAATATCATAAAAATATTCATAATTACCAAGTATATTTTTAATTTTATCTAATATAGTAACAATAGTATCACCAGCATTGCTAATTAACTATCCTGGATATATAAAATCAGTTAAAATATATCCTACATCTTCACCATACTAAAAAGTTTTTATTGTTCCAGTTCCTTTTTTTGCATCATTATAATTTGTACTAAAATGATTATGAAGTTGTCCATTCTATAAACTTTGATATAAATATAATGGAGTAGAACCAGTCCATTTCATAACTTTTTTAATTTTATCATCAATATCACTAATTATAATTTTTCCAAGTTGCTAACCGCCAAAATGATTAACTAACTATTGAATTATTTGATATATAGTTGGTTGTTTTATATAAATCTAACCATTTTCATCAATATCCTAAACCTAATGAAAAATAATGGAGGCGGGGAGCGTGCCTCCGCATTCTCCATTTAATAGAGCCATTTTATCATGTAAAGTTAAAGATATATTTATACCATTACTATTGTGAGAAATATTGGGTGTAATAATAACAAAAGTTCCTTGTGGAAACCATAAAATAGGAAAATCAGTATATTCTTCTGTTGTATTTGTAAAACCAATTAATATTTCGATTTTTTTATTTATTGATAATAGATGTTTAGTATCTGTTAAATCATTTTCATAATCATCCGCTATTAATGAAATATTACCAGTTCGTCTCATGGCGGATGATCCATCCAATGAAAGATTTCCACTAATTACTTTGCCCTGTATTTCTGCAATTGGAGCTTCATCAAAACTTAAAACAATTAATTTTATAAATTGCTATTTTAATTTTATTTTATCAAATTTTTTTAAAAAAGTAGTATCTTTTAAATATGGAAAATTATATATCATATTAATACACTCCTTTAACAATTTCACAACAATAATTTACTATTCCATCGACTGGACATAGTACATCATTATCAGGAGTAAATACACACCATTTATTTTGATAATATATATATTTATTTAATGATTCTTCAAAAATTCTCTATAATAATAATGAAAAATTTAAATCTGTTTTAGTAATAATATCCTATGAATTTACAGTTAATAAACCAGTATTTTCATCAAAAGATACTGGATTAGTTACTGCATAAGAAGAAATCCAATATACTCCATTTTGAATAGGATTTTGAATTTGAGAAAAATCGTCATATTGTTCATTTGTTAAAATATACTCATCGCTTCGTATGTGTCTAAGATCTCCTTTTAACAATTGAGTTTTTTCTAAAACTTGATTTAAAACATACCAACATCCATAATAATAAACAAATTTTAAAGTATCATCATTTTCTATCGTTTCTAATAATAAAGTATAAAAATTATCTGGAGTTATTTCAATTCTTTCTGTTAAGTTCTATGGAACTAATAATATTTTATGATTTTGCATTGTTAATATAGAAGATGAAATACCATATGTTTTTAATTGATAGATTCCGCCATTTATTGGATTTTGAATATCAGATAAATTATCGTATGTTCCCTATTGTAAAATAAAATCTGTAATACCATTAACTTTTGAAATCTATAATGGATCGGTACATTCTGTGAGATGTTTACCGCAAAAATATAATCCTTCAATAAATATTTCAGATTCTTTTAATTGTAAAAATCCATTCTATAAAACATGTCTATTAAAATCAGAATCTTTAGAATCCTTAATATAAAGAACCGCCCCAGGTTCACTTTCAACCTTAATTTCTGTAATATCTAATAATCTTTGATAATATTTTTTATAATTAAATAAATATTTATTATAAATTTTTCTTAATAAAGATTCATTAGGATTAAAAGTGCCATATAATTGACCTGGTTTTTGTACATAATAAATTCTGCTAGCTAAACCAGATGTATCTTCAATTTCTTTTAAATTGGCAATATAATCAATAGTTACTGTTGTGGGATACTTAAATTTCAAAGAAGATATTAATGTATTAGTTTCTTTTAATTCAAAATATCCTATATATGTAGTAGAAATTGGACCAATTCCATCTACCGCATTATTTGTTCTTCTAATTATCCTTGGGTGAATAATCATTTCAACACCATTAATTTCAACTATATAACCAAATGTAGCTTTTGTTTTATCTATTGTAGAATTTTTGTCTGCTTTTATTAATTTTTGATTTGTATCTTCAATAATTAAATATGGATCAGAAGTTATTTCTAATTTTAACCATCTTAAATTATCAATCTAATTAATAAAACCTTTACTGGCTTGATTAACATATTTTGAACTAATAATATTAGTTAATATATTACCATTATTTATATTATAAGTTCCTTGAATTTGTCCTAGCACTTCATGCTAATAAGTAATATAATTTTCATAAGTACCAACATTTTGGATTCCATATTTTTGATAATTATAAATATTAGCTTCATCAACTTCAACCGCAGAAGCAGTAAAGGAATAAAGCATCCGGCCTAAAGATTCAACAGGCTGGAAATCTATATTCATTAATTTTACTAATATATTTCCTTCTGTTGTAGATCGAAAGAGTTTTACATCGTGCTTATATAAAAAATCATATACTTTTTCTCTAAATTTTTTTTCATAAATATAATCATTATATTGAGTTATATGTTTATTATTATTATATTCATCATAGAGATTTTGAGTTTCTCCATATATTTCTGATTTTGATGTAAAAGCTTTAATTTCATTTTCATCATTATGAAATTCACCATCATAAAAATGTGGATCATACCAGTCTGTTGTGTCAATAAAAGAACTGATTAATCCCCCAATAGGAAAACTTTTAAAATAAGTATTTCCATTCCTTTTTATATATGGATATTTAGAACCAATAGTTATTTGTTGTGATTCTGTTACATTATATTTAAATTCATTTAAAGATGGATTAAATTTTATTTTTAATTGACAATCATTTCGTGTTAAATATATATCATCTAATACACACATTACTGGATTATCAATTTGAATAATAACTCCTCTATCTCCGTTAGCATTGCGGCGCTGAGCACAATATTTATACCAAATTCCGCTTTCTATTGTAATATCATACCAGCTATAATTTAAAGATTCACCGGTTACATAAGTAATTGTTTTTATATCTTCCCATTTATGAAAATTTGTTTTTGAAGAAGTTCTTCTAATAGTTACATTTCCAATAAATCTTTCTGCGGGATCTATAGAAACAATGTCTATTTTAATTCTTCCATTTTCAGAATCTGGAGTAGCGGTGATTGTAGCATCCAATTTATCAATTCCACGTTGAATAATTGCAAAATTATATTCAATTGTTTCTGTATATAAATTATTTGTTGTATATGTAAAAAATAAAGTATAATCAATTCCATCAAGTAAATCATATCCAAGTTCACAATTTATTTCATTTGGAGTATATTGATTACTATATATTTCGTCACTACTAAAAAGAAGGTTATTTAAATCATTACTTTGATATAATTTTATATTATAACTTTTTAAATATTCTTTTTCTTCAATATTATTAGAATAATACATCTATCCTACAATATCTACAATAGAATTAGTTAAAATAGTTTCTTGATTTGTTGCATCTGCATCAAAACCGCGAATTGCAATTTTTGGTTGTTCAATTCCTTTTATTAAACAAACTTTTGACCATTCTGAAAAAAATTGCATATTATTATATAACCAAGTTGCTAATCCTTTACCAGAACTAGGAGGATTTGGTGCCGATGTAGAAGTAAATCTTAATTGTACTTTATAAAATTGATTTAATCCAAAAACTTTTTCAGCCAAATCATTTGTGGTAATTTCTACATAATAACTATAATCATTTTGTATACTTGAATCATGAATCATTGAAGCAATTTTTATTCCAGATGGATAACTAGTTGAATCAAAAGCAGAAAAATTTGTTTTTTGATTTATTAAAGAAATTTGAACATTTTGAATATCATTTGCAGAATTATAATTAGAAAGAGAAAAATAAATTCTGCAAGTTTTTGTTCTTATAAAACTTGGCATTGTATCATTTACTAGCGGCGGATACAAATTAGAAGTAATTGCCATATTTTTTCTCCTTTTTTCTCTCTTGTTTAAATTACTATTGTTTCTATGTTGGCTATTTAATTGGTAATTCTCTTAACTCTTTCATAAAATTTTCTATAAAAGAATTACCACCCTAATCTGAATAATGTTTAAATCTTTTTTCAATACAATCAAGACTAAAATCATCAATATAGCCAATTTTATAACAATAATAATGATGTTTTTCTGTTATAAAAGATTTTATTGCATCTTTATCTGAATCTATTAACATATCTATTTTTGTAGATAGCTTATGTAATATTTCATCAGTTGTTTTTTGGTTCTTTTCTAGGGTTGTCATTGCCTATTTGTTTTTTTGTAAATGACGTTGAATTTCTTCTTTTTCTGTTATTTTAGTTTGTTTTATATTAAAAATTCTTTTTATATAATCATAACCCCAATCAAGAAAAGAAATTAAGCTTTTTATTGCTAAAGCTAAAAAAATTGTACATATAAATATATCCTCTAAAGAATAATTCTAAAGTATCTCCATCAAAGTAAGATTCCCCCATTCTAATTGATTTTTTACTCTACAATTATATATTAAAATTTTAAAAAAATACTTATTCATTTTTGACCAAAAGAGATGAACAGGATTTTAGAAGAAAAAAATCTAAAACCACTTTTCATTTCTAAATAGCGGATGTCTGCGCTCCGAGCCGCTTAAATCCTTTTTTGTCAGGTTCTACCAATCTTTTGCATATATAAAAAAATAAGGGTATGCAATTTTTGCATACCCTTATATAAAATTTATGCAGTAATTACAGCGTATCTCTTACTGCAAATAACATCAATCATTAAATCCCAAGCTGTTTTACCAGTAAGGATTGATTTAAAGATTGTTGGAGAAGCTCCAGAAACAAAAGTAACATTAGGACCAGAGTCAAGAATGTTATTATTTCTAGCATCGACGTTCCAATAGGTTAGATGAGGGAGTTCATAGCCTTCCGCCGCCCACTGCTTACGAATTTTCTCCATTTCAGTAGACGTAGTATTTTTAGTCCATCTTCCAGAACTTGAATACCAATTACCAGTTCCTTCATCAATTTCCATATCAGAAATGACAACTACATGCTTCGGAATGTCTTCTTTTCTTACTCTTGATTTTTTTGCAGTAGTAAGTAAAAGATTAAACACAGCCTCAAGGTCAGTATTCTCACAAAGGTTGGTTCTGTAAATTCGTTCTACCTTATCTACAAAATCAATACCTTCAATGGAAATTAACTGAGGTCTTGAACTAAAACTAATGTAATGATTCTTGAAAGGTCCGCCAATCCTTTCTGCACAATACATACCAAGACCGATTGCAATATCAATAGGCGTTCCATGCATACTACCAGAGGTATCTACAACGCACATCATACTGCAATCCTGACCATTAAGATAGTCAGGCAGGCATGACCAATATTTATTAATTATTGCCCTTTCTGTACTATTAAGGTCAAGGTATCTCTGTGAGATAGCCTTTTCAACAACCTCATAGGGATACAAAGCATTTGCATTTACCTTAGTATTCTCACTCTTGGCAAAAGCTTCATACTTTTTAGCAAGAATGTCGCGGCGAGCAAAAGCGTTTCTGTAAACTAGCCCAGCCTTAGAAGGAATCTTATCAAATTCGATTTCATCCCATCTTCCCGCGCTCATGAGACGCTCAAGAACATTGATACGTCCACGAAGAACAGAAAGAGTCTTTCGGTATTCACGGCTAGTCATATTAAGGAAGTTAGCAAGTGCATATCCAAGTCTCTTGGTATCTGCATTAGATGCGTTCTGAGAAGGCATCCACTTAGCAAGAAGAGATGGAGTTTTACACTGAATGTCAAGAGCAAGCTGATGCTTAATAACCTTAAATGCGGCAGTCTGACATTTGGTGCCTTCCGCAACGTAAATCAAATCATCCCAACGACCAAACTCACTGACATTGATAAGATTCTTCTTTGCGGTTTCAGGATAAGCATTACATAACCAGCGGTATGCTACTCTGAAGAAGCGACGTTCTCCTTGCGCCAATGTAAATTATTTTCATAATTTCGCAGACTATCTCTTCACCTCTTACGAGGGCTCTCCACTTCGAATAGCGCTAATCTCTATTCTACTAATTAGTCGTTACACTTTTTATAAAAATTTCCATTTAAAACCATAAGCTATTTTATCTTGTCTAGCGGCTTTAGAAATCCATCCATGACTAACATTTAAAGCTTTTTCTGCATCCTTAACTCCATCATAAACATTAATAATTTCTAATGTTTCTTTATCTAATTGAGCAATTTTCAATTTTCGAGTTGCAGCATGCGTTTTTATTTTTTTTAAAGCTTCTTCTGTATGATGTTTTCCATACATTGGATTATTTTTACCCTTGAACACATCTGGATGTTCTTGATAAAATTTTTGATTTCCCTAAGTAACTTTTTTACGATATTCTGGATCTTCCCATAATTTTTTAGTTCTTTCACTGATGGTTTTTAACGCCTAAGGATGATTCTAATAGTATTTTTTTAGAGAAGTACCTTTTTTCTATCTTTCCTCATCTGTTTGAGGTCTTGAAAAACCAAGTGTTCCATAACCTCCAGCGGTTAAATTATAACCATTAGGAACTAAAGTATTATAAAAATTAATCCAATATTTTTCTCTCTAATCTAATAAAGAATTATCAACACATTCAATAATTTTAAAAGTAAAATTATTTATTCCATTTTTATTCATAGCTCTATGTAAAAAGCTAATAGATTTCTATTGTTCTGGATGAGTTGCTAAATATTTGTGTTGAGAGAATCTATCTGTTGGACGCTACTTAGTTGTTTGTCCAATGTAAGCTTTTTGGTTTTTAATATTAATAATTTTATAAATATATCCCATTTTATAATCTCCTTTATTTAGAATTGGGTGAATATTCACCCACATATTATTTTAAAAATTATAAAATGGATTTATAAAATTTTGTCCAAAAATTTTTATAACTTAGCACGGTATTACCATATCTTTATTAAAGACTTAGGTTCCCTTACTCATAATACTGTTTCCAGTTTCTGAACCGTTAGCCTAATATATTATATTAGACACCCCTTTTGCATGGGTTCAAAGAGTTTTTTACTATACATTACTGTATAGGGAGGCTCAGGCAACGAGCTTACCTCCGCGAACATCTCTAAGATAGAAAAGACATTTCATCGCGAGATTCGGGTCCTCTTCAAATGCGTTCTTAAAAAGCAGAATTACATCTGCATCAGAGCGGCTTCTATACGCTCCGCCAAGCGCAAACATATCAAGAACCTTAGAATTAGTTGTCTTATGAGTTACGCCGCCATTTTCTGTATAACCAATATTATTATTTCTCTTCATCTGATTAAGAAAAGTATTCATTTTTATCTCCTTTTATCACTTCATCTTATGGTGTTTATACCAAAAACGATATTCTTCTTTTTTATTAGGCGGCTGCTTATACCACTCAGGATGCTGTTGATAGCTTTTTACCAAATCTTCCCAATATTCTTCCCAAGATTGGAGCCAACCATAATCACAAATATCGTAAGAACAAAAAATTTTTTTAAAACTTCCTCTTGATAGAGTTTTATCTATATCTTTTAAATAATTTCTAACAGCATGGTTAGCAATTCTTTTCTTATCTTTTCCTTTTTTATCACCACAGTAAGGAACTTTTTTATAAGATCTGCTCATAATTACACCTTTTCCCAATAGCCTTCAAAGGAATGACCGCAATCAGAAAACTCATGTCTAACCCAAACGCCAGGTTTAGTAATATATTCATAAAATTCACACCAGCCGCAATATTTAGACAGCCAAATGAAATCATTAAATTCATCAGAATTATGAATATTTACTTTCCAACAATCATTATATATATCATCTGAAAAGGGGTCTTCATTATTGAGGTTAATAAAATATAGAAAATTATTTTTATCAAAAAACTCAATATTCTCTAGATGAGGATGAAGAAGTTTGTTTTCATATTCTTCACATTTATATTCATCTTCAAAAATTGTGCCATCAAAAGCTTTATATAAAATAGTCATATTTTCTCCAAATAATATAGGACTAGGCATTAATCATATAATACCTAGTCCAAAATCAAAAGAAAGGGAGTGAAGTATGTTACTTCTGTGATTATTCTTTATTTTAGGCTAGACACTAAATTATTCTGGGTTATAAATTAAAAGTTTATTCCTTGAATTTTTAAATTAAAATTGCTGTGTGTGTCTATAGAGCGTCATATGAGATTCGAACTCACACTATTACCTTGGAAGGGTAAGATGCTACCATTACACCAATGACGCAAATTAAATTACTTATTATAGCAGGCGGTCCAGGTGCTGCCCCTGGGCATCGCGGGTCAAAGCCGCGCTCACTACTGTTATGATAACCGCCCAATAAAACAAGATGCTTTTT
>Ga0256404_1007225_pt1 | contig 17728 bp, 18 predicted proteins | sample RumenRJG_01DNA_FD_185990 | JGI IMG/M metagenome (GOLD analysis project Ga0256404, IMG submission 185990) | Bovine rumen microbial communities from Lethbridge, Alberta, Canada - RJG_01 | ecosystem: Host-associated > Mammals > Digestive system > Stomach > Rumen | place: Canada: Alberta | collected...
TTATTTCTTTTACGGCAAAAATCATTAATTACTTGCACCTATCCCCGCATTCTAAGCGTTTTCACGTCACCTCCTGGGAAAAGATTCAAAGTCAATACCTTTACACCAGTTTATCCTTTTTTAATTTCGCCCGACCCCTTTTTCATATATCATCAGAGTGCTTTTCCCCTTCAAGTATCCCATAAAATTTGAAATGCTTATCTTTGGCGGAATTATTACGCTCAAATGTATATGATCGATGCAAACCGCTCCTGAAATAATTGTTACGCCTTTATACTTACATAACGCTGTTATGATCTCCCGAACATCTTTCCTTAGTTGTCCGTAAAGTACTCTCTTGCGGTATTTCGGTATGAAAACAATATGATATTGGCATCGATATTTCGTATGTGATAAACTTAAGTTGTCCATTTGGACCGCCTCCTGTTTTGAATAAATTTGGCTTGCGACACCATTTTTATCCTATCACAGGAGGCTTTCTTATGACATCCTTAACGTTTCCACTTACTTCATTCTCCCCAGCATAGCTGGGGGATTAGACTTTTCATTAAGGGCAAAGCACTTACTATATTTCAGGAATGTGACCTTCTGTAGCATTGTCCCTATGGTGTATCGTTGCTGGATTACCAATTACAACAGAATGATCTGGCACATCAAAGTTGACAAACGTATTCGGAGCAATAAGAACATCATTGCCTATGTGAATATTACCAACCACCGTCGAATTCGTTCTGATGCAGACACGGTTTCCAAATGTTGGCACACCTGCTCTTTTCCCTCTAATATCCCTACCAACAGTGACATTATGAGTTATAAACATCTGATCTCCGAAATGAGCTTGACCATTAATCACAATGGTTCCTTTATGACCAATTATCAAGCCTTTCCCTATTGACAGATTCTCTTCAAAGCTAAATCCCGTCTTAACCTCTGCCTTCTTCAGTTTCTTCTTGTAATATTTTCCCCAGACATTATCCTGATTAACCTGGAACTTACGATACAAGCAGATAAACCTCCAATTGTCACTTCTTAAGAAGTCTTTTGAGAGACTCCCGCCACGAAATGCTTTATTAAATTCCAGGTCATATTGAATTGCCCTTTTATAATTTTCGTTATTTGGCAATAATTTCATGATCTTATCTTCCTTGCTACACCTTTTATCTTGTCAAATAATGCATCTTTGTACGGATTCTTTCTATAAATTATTAACAGCAATATCGTTGGAATAATAAGGGCTAGCAGGCATTCAACAATAAAATATCCAATTCCCTTCATGTGGAAATAGTTGGCTGAAAACCAAAGGACTGTAACAACAAAAATCATTACTGCAAATCCTTTGACATAATTCAATATAAATGAAAATCCGCTTTTTCCAAATACATCTTTTCCCACGTTGTATGTGAATGGAAGAACCGTAACAAAACCCTTAGATATTATCGTGGCTACAAAGATGCCAGTCAGTCCCCAGATCTTACCTAGCAATATAGAAAGTATGATATTTGTTATTCCACCAAAGATTTGTAATGTGCTACCTGTTTTGAAGTTTCCGCTCCCTTCCCTGAATGAGTTCAAAATCTGAGTCGTACTGTCGAAATAAAACGATATGCATAAACAAAGCACCACTGACTGACTTAAAACATAATTTGGATCCGTTTTCCAGAGCCATATCTTCATAAAAGAATTAAGCAATTGGAAAAGGCATGATGTAAAAACTACGGCTATGAAGTATACGGCAAAATCCAGTTGCTTAAAAACGAAATACTGCTTATCCCTATTTTCTCTCGCAATAATATCTCCTATTCCGGCAGAAAAAGAAGTAATAATCATATTAATTATTATGGCAATCTGAGAAATAATCATGAAGTAATTGCTGTAATATCCAACAATGACTGTTCCAAGCATGACTGAAATAATAAGATTATCGGTAGCATTGAATAATGTACTACCTATCCTGAATAATGCAACGGAACCAATTGATTTGAAGAAACTTTTCTTCTCTGTCTTAGCTATCGGATCATGTTTCCCGCTATTTAGAAATGGATATTCCTTATCTGCTTTAATAGCAATGCACATGTTTTTAAGCAGCGTTGCAAACAACTTTTCAATCAGATATGCGATATAATTCCTGAAGATAATAAGTACTACAATATCCAGTGCGCAATTAATAAATACAAACGCAATGTTAATCTTTTCAATTTTATACTGCTTTTGGTCAGCAATCAGTAATGTCTGCTTATATGCAAATACAAGATATGTAGACGCAGTATTTAGAAGATATAAAAAATATACCAAATAAAGGTTAACTGGAAGTTCTGTCTCAAAATTCACAAGCCTGGGAAGAAACGGAATAATCGCAGAGCCTACCCCTAATATTATCAAACCTACGACCTGATAACATCTTTTATAAAACGACATCAGGCTTACAATACGTTCTTCATTCTTAGTTGCTATTGGTTTATATAGATAGAATGAAATTGCTGATCCAATACCCAGCTCTGATAACGCTAAAATTGAAAGTATATTTGAAAAAAGACCATTCAGCCCTAAATATTCGGACCCCAGAATATGAATAAAAACTGTCCTACTCGCAAATGTAAGCAGTAATGTTAATATCTGCCGAATACCACTTGAAAGCATTATCAAAAACGAATTCTTAGTTCTAGAATTTGCCATTTAACTTTCACTCCCCGAAAGATTTAGAACTTCTCCCGTCAGGACATTTCCATATTTGCCAGATAGAAAAATAGTACCATGCATGATCTGCTCTATCGGTACATCACTCTTAGCGCTTATACCATTCTCTATAATTCCATGCTTCGGAAGAACATAGCCCAGGCCTTTAACTAACGAAGTAATTCCACCAATTGAAGCTCTTGCTATATCAGACAACGTTTCATCCCATACGACCGCTGTACAGATTGTTCCATAATTCACAGAATTAATAAGGTAGTCTGACTCTTTCTGTAACGTGGTGTAAAGGTGCTGCACAAAATTAGAATCATCGGAAACTCTGTATAGATTTATAATGTGCCTATAGGGTCCAATTAAATCATTTGAATATTCTACAAGCTTTTGTTGTGTCAAATCATCTTCCAGTGGATTCTCAACCAAAGTGAAATAGCAGTTTTCCTTTCTTAACTGATCTTCATATGCTTGCATCCATTCCTTACAATTAGTCAGCAGAAGAACATTTGAATCTGCAAGGCTGTTTCCACAATAGCTGTTAAAATTATCTTCATATATTCTTTGATCAGCTATAGGGCGAACCACCACAGCTTTTCCAAATATCTTCTTGATTGGATTCATTTATTCCTTAATTCTCCATTTCGTTAGCTGATGCTGTTATACCTTGTGTGATATACCTGCCAATATCTGAACAGATGAATGCAATATCAGCCGCTATTTCCTCAGGGATTATCATCCTATTTAATGAATTGATTCCACATGATATATTCTGATTCTTACTGAATGACAGCATTCCCGTAGCTACTCCTCCAGGGTATATCGTTAATATATCTATGTCATCATGCTCACTTCTTAAAAGAGCACCATACCTACCTATAGAGGCCTTTGATACACCATATCCTGTATAGTTCATCCTTTTGTGTAATGCACAAATAGATGAGATTATGGCAATAGTTCCGTGAATTTTGAAATCATGCATTTTTTGCACAATCAATTCACATAGATAAGTGTTTGCTTCAAAGTTTAATGACCACGATGAAAGGAATTTGTTATTATCTCTGAAGATGCCGTTCTTGTCTTCATCAAACAATACTCCAGCATTGCAAATGAAGATATCAATGACGCCAAGATCAGCGAATACTTTCTCTACAGCATTAGCCAAGCCTTCACTGTCTAATAAATCACAGCATAAGTGCTGAATGACACCATCCTTGTTCTGCTGTCTTAAATTTTCTACGGTATATATAAGTTTTTCTTCATTTCTCCCCAGCAAGATTACCTGGCAATGTTCATCAAGAAATCTTTGAGCTAATGCTGAGCCAATTCCGCCCGTTGCTCCTGAAATAAGTACCTTCTTGCCCCTTAGGGCATTGCCACAAATACTGCTTCCTGAGTATGCATTCATTAATTCGTCACTCAAGGAAAGCGGCAGATATTTATTGTACTTCAACTTTTCACTGATCTTATTAAGCAGCATAGCAAATACCCCCTTCGTAAAAATCGAAAAGGATACTCTGCTTATATTCGCTTAAAAAATCTGGCTTGCAGAGGCAGTTATTACCCCCCCCCAGACCGTTCAAATAGCTGCTAATCTCTGAACTGAAAAAAGCTGAAATACTGGCTATCTCCTCTGGCAGGATTACATGATTAAGCTGATTTCCTTCTGCAGAAACATTATCTCCCATCTTATAATTTCCCATTTTAGTAGCTACAGCTCCTGGTAACACTGTGATAATATCTAGATCTGGATACATCTCCTGCAATAAATTTGAATATTCAAGAAGAACCGCTTTCGACATACCATATGGAGTATATTGAAATTTCTGCTGCTGAGCACAAATTGATGAAATTATAACTATCTTTCCATGAATACCTTTTTCTTTCATTCTCTCAGCAACATGACCACATATATGACAATTTGCTTGAACGTTCAATGACCATGACTGTTGAAATTCTTCCTGTGAGTACGATCTGAATACTCTCTGCTGATCATTCTTGAAGAATACACCTGCGTTACTTATAAAAATATCAATACCACTGTTATCAAAAACATGATTTATGTTTTCTTCGGCGGTGCTACTATTCATCAGATCAAAACATAATTGATGGATCTCAGAGTGGTTATATATTTCATTAACAGCCTTACTTGTATCTTCAAGCTTCTCTTTATTTCTGCCGATAAGGTAGAGTATGCTTCCTTCTGAAGCATATCGTTCTGCCAAGGCAAGGCCAATTCCACCAGTCGCGCCTGAAATTAGGACTCTTTTTCCTTTAAGAGTTCCTCCACACACGCTTGAGGAAAGATATGCATTTCTCAAGTTAATGTCATAAACTAATGGAGTATATTTTTCATAGGATAGTTTTGACTTGATTTTATTGAACATCTAATATTCCTTCAAAGTAATCCTTGTTAGTAATACATAGCCCAAATGAATTCAGATCTCTGAGCAACCTTCGGATAAATACCTCGCTGCCCATCTTGTTAAGTCTGAACCCACCATCAACGAATAGGCTATATTCCTTCTGAAAAGCATCATCCCATTGATAATTTAAGAACGGGATGTTTCTATTGCCAATAACCCTCGTTACATTAACATCAACCAGAGTCCTCGTAAAATCTAAGGAAAAATACTGGTTCATTCTGTCAGAAAATGGAGGAACCACAATTACCGGATGAAGATCATTCTTGAGACAAAGCTCTATCATATCCTCCAAATGCTTGCAATTTTTCTCTATCTCGTTCTTATTTGCATCAGATAATTTCGGAGTCTTAAGATCTTTCAGCGAGAACATTTTAATCCAGCCATCTGCATAACGTTTCATTGTATCCTTAGAGTGATCTTCTGATATAACTACAGGTACAGAGTCGTATATATTTTTATACTCATCTGCTTTCCTTATAAGCTTGCCTGCTTTACGTGGATGTACGAAAACTGGAAGAGTTAGATTAAAAGCTCCTTTTATCGAAGAATACGGATTGCCTCTATTAGTTAAAATCAATGAGTACAACGGATTATCCTTATTGCCGTCGTAAAGAAAACAACAACTCGCGACTGTGATAAAGACAATCCCGTCTTTGGATATCTTACCGATATTTTCAATTAAGATGCGATAATCCATCTCAAGGCTCTCTGCTTGAAGAGTAAAATCACGATGACTTATTCGTAGCGATTCCATGCTTCCATATGCGAACTTAGAATACGTACTGCCAGTACAAGCTATCTTTCCTATTTTATCCCTATTCTCAAGAAAGTCCTTTATATCAATCTGCTCATTTTTATATGCTGCAGACTTCTTGTACAAATGATTGGCAATCGCAAAACAAGTAAAAAGTACAAGAACCAATAGAATTAATAGTATTGATACGATTCTCATATTCATTTACCTGATATTTTTCTCAAAGTTCCTCTGATGCCGTTTTTAATCTGCTTCGTCAAAGTTTTATTAGGATTCTTGCCATACTTGGCAAAGCCTTTCTTGGGGTTAGTTTGCAACAAAGAAAAGAAGTTTTCTCTTCCTGAATCCGGCAATACATGATGTTGATAATAATATGGATTGTACTTTAATACGTTCTGGTAATCGAACTCTCTTAAGATTCCCTGAGACTCAAGGATCTGGAGCAACTTTTCACCTTTGTCAGAGTGGTAGATAACCATTGATAGACCTCTATTGTCGTCAAGGTCACTTGCATAGTTTTCACATCCCCAACAATCTGCCATGGTTAAATCTGAAATCTTACTTTCACATTTATAAGGGCAAGTGAAGCAGGATTTTCTTAGTGTATATCCCTTAAACATGCATTCAAAGTATGCATTTTCAAATCCGTTCTCATGGAATACGGTACCATCTTTTCTCTCTAGATGAAAAGAAAAACTATGCCAACCTTCATGCTTGTTCTTGAAGTTAATTGAGCTGATGTTTTCTGTACCAAAATATGTCTCTTTGTATTTCTCCCACGCAATCGGAGAAGGCACGCCCATACATATAAGATCAACGCAAAAAAGCCTATCTGGATTGCCGCCCAAATAAGCCTTTAACCCCTCTATCTCACACGTAGTTCCACTAAACAGAACTGTTTTTCCATCACTAATATCTTTCTTGACAACCTTGTATGTATTTCCTATTTCACTCTGTAAATACTTAGAGCCCATTAATGATGGTAGTTCATCCCTTTCATCAACTCTCTTATGCTTCAAGTTGAAAGAACTATCAAAAGCTGCTCCATAGACAACCCCGCCTTGAGAAATAAATGGGTATGCTAAAGATGGAAATACAGCACCTGAAGAACTTATTGTCCTGAATTCATCACTTGACGACCTAAAAGCATATGCCTTCTTTTTGTCATCGATTACACTGTGATTCCTGCCAAAGTTCAACACCGGGCATGTATTCAGGCACTTCTTACAACTTATGCATAAATTGTAATCCACTGATGGCTGTAAAAAGCCCTCGGCATCAGCTCTCATGTGTATACACTGTTTAGGGCAGATATTAGTACAAGCCTCGCAGCCAGTGCATTTTTCTAATATCACTCTATCAATCACAATTATTTACTAATCCTTCTCTGTTCAAAACATCAAACAATATATCGCTAGTCCTTTTTGACTCTTGCCGCATAATAGAATGTTTTTTCTTAAGAAAAACTTTTAAATCGTCATAGTTTTCGCATAGTGCAATAAATTTATTGATCAGTAAGTCATCTCTTAGATCTTGTACCTTTATACAATAATCTGATAGCCCAATCTTCTGCATAAAGCCTTCCATTTTTTGTTCGTAAGATACAGAAATGAAAGGGGTTTCCATCTTTGCCGAAAAAATATTGCTGTGATATCTCATACCAACAACGGCGTATAATTGAGAAATTAAATATTGCTGAAAATACGCATCATAGTCGTTATTGTTGCTCTGCAAAATAAAACTGTTCTCAAGGTTCTTTCCATATGCTTCCATTAGATCATAATCGTTTCCAGTCCCATAGAGCTGTGGTATGAAAATAATGCCATAACCGTTTTCTTTTAAGTAAACCAAGAATCTTTCAAACGAAGATTTTATAGCCATGCCTATATTAACATCCTTTGAAAGTACAGGATGCCATTTTAAATCAGTTATCGTAATGCCAATGCATCTTTTATATCGTGCAAGGAATTGTGACAGATCATTATACTTCGATAATTTTATCTGATTCTGTTCAATGTTGATATCACTCTGTAATGCAGAATCTAATGCTTGAAACACTTCTTTCTTCAAGCCAAGTGATTTTAAATACTGAGCGGAAATCGGATCTCTTACAACAATAGCCTCTGCATTATTAAGAATTCTCATTCTCCATTTATTTCGTTGTGCATTGTTAAATGGGCCCATAGATGGGGCATAAAACATATACTTTTTTTTCATGCCTAGAATCAAATCGAATATTCTTAGATATGTTTTCTCCGCATCAAGATATGTGTCACCTATGCTCGGTCCACCAGGTGCATGTACAATGAAGTCTGCTTTTGTAATTTCATTTACCATTAGCGCTTCGTTTTTTGAAAGTACTAGTTTTCCTCTCGTAATTGTAGCAAGTCTATTCGATATTATTCCTTTTGTAGATGACGGAATATATTGAGAAATGCATGTAACATTAGGGGGCATATTAGGGTATCTTCCAACACCTCTCATAGATAATACAATCCGGCAATCTCCCTCCGTTCTGATATTGATTTCATCGACCAAGGCATGAACGGCCGACTCATCGCCTCTGTTATCTGTATGACAGTTAATTACTAAAATATTAAACATAATTTATAATCCGATTGCTTCGATCCACTGATTAGTCGTATGAACTTTCTTACCGTTATTGATATACGGAGTGTTAATAAAGTCCAATGGTAATACAGGTTCATTTCTATCAATGATTTCTATATTACTGGAGTAAATTGGATAGTTAATAATATTTGTATTCGTAGTTAATAGTTTCGTATCTGTTTGTACTGTATCAAATGCCCTAGTAGTCGGTCCTTGTTGTTTTGGATGCGGAATATCGATCAAACATTTTGAATGTCTTAAAATAGATATATATTGATCATAAGATATAGGTTCGTTATAACAATAAAAATCCTCTTTAACTGGATCCTGGTAGAAATAGATGAAAAATCTAAACTGATCACTATATTGCCAATATAGTTTTTTTGCAATTGAAATTCTATCAGCGTATGCCGAGGCAATTATCGAAAAGTCATATAAATCTTTATCATGTCCAAGATAAGTTATTCTCGTAAACATAGGGAGATAGCTCATACTATATTTTTTACAATCATCTAAGTTATAGCTGTATTTTTTTTCAAAATACTTAAAATGTGTTGTTTTAAAGAGATTATCCGCATCATCCCAAAGGTAAAGGACAAAAGTTGCTTCAGGGTTACTTTTCTTAATAACCTCATATACACTATTTGGAATATAGTGTCCGTTGATGGTTAAAACGATATCGAATTTCTGGTTATCAATTTTATGTGACTTTAAGAACTGTGATGAGTAGCTTTCCTCTGAAGAATAAATATCACGAGCAACCAATTTTCTATCAATCTTTCTGATCTGGTTTCTGATTTTATTTCCATAAAACTTATTGCGAATACTTTCACCTAGTTCTTCACTGTCTAGCAGTGTGACCTGATACTTTTCTTGAAGACAAGCTACAAGATCCTTCTCATAGCCCATAAAGAATGGCATTATAAGCAATACTCTTTGAATATCCATCTTATATCCTTTATGAAGCGGTTCTTGATAATAATAAAAATCTTAAATAATAAGGATTTCGAAGAAGCTTTATCAAATTTTTCCCTTCACCCTGCCCCATTGTCTTCAGCATTTGTACAGTCCTATATCCATCTTCCATGTTTCTGCAATCTTTTTTAAACTGTTCAGACTCAGTGTAATGGATATACTCTTCTTCCGATACTGGTTTTCTCTTTCTATAACCAGCAGATAGAAACGTAGAGCAAGCCTTTTGTGGGAAATAATTTGCTTTTGAAATACCAGTGTCTCTGATTCGGTATTTCAATAATACTTTGGGTACATTACTGATTTTATAACCTGCCAGCGAGGCTCTAATAAGAAAGTCAAAATCCTCACAATATTTTATATTTCTATACCCCTGCAAAGTCGTGTAAACAGCTTTCCGAACCATCCATGTCGGATGAGCACAACATGGGAACAATTTTAAACGCTTTCTACAGGCTGTTATAGTATGTGGATACTCTACAATTTCAGTGGTTTCTAAATCACCATCCATGATGTTGGTATCAGCTCCGACAATATCCAAGTTTTCATTAGTTAACAGCTCATATTGTTCCTCTAATCTGTTTGGTAATGAGATATCATCCGCATCCATCCTAGCAACTACATCAGCTTTACAATAATCAATTCCACGATTGAGACTTTTTACTAGTCCCATGTTTTGATCATTAATATGAAAAAACACTCTAGAATCTTTACATGTATAATTTCTAATGACTTCAACTAAATCTGTTCTTGAGGGATTGTCAATAATAATAACAAATTCAAAATCAATAAATTGTTGATTTAATATTGAATCTATCGCTTGTCTTAGAATATTTTCTTCCTCATTATAGACACTCATTAAAACGCTTATTTTACTCATAAATATTACCTATAAACCAACTAATTTTACGTCTTTTATGCATTTTGGAAAATTGTTCTCTGCTTTTTCTTGAACACAGCATCTACTGACATATCAGAAGTCTTACATAAACTTTTGCTTTTAGAGAAAGCAATCAATATGTATGGTAGAAAACCGTAGCTAAATAAATCATTATCTATGGCATTTTCTAGAACTACTATTAAAATCACACATAACGCAAGTCTGGTAAATTGATATTTCTTCACATACTTATACTGTATAACCACATAAAAAATCAAAAATAGTAAACCATATCGTAGAGCTACATACAAATAACCGCTATCAATAATCCTTGCAACAGCCTGATAACTGTCCTTTGACATAAAATTTATCAATTTCAATCCAGTAATTTCATATTGATGGTATGCAATCGCCAATCGTCCTGAAAGAGATTTATTAATGTTATACAGGAGCAAAATATTATTACCCTGAAAAATCATAGTTATAAGTAATAATATCGGCAAAATAATAATTATTGCGAATGAACTCCGATACAGTATTTTAGATGGCTTCTTCTCTTTTACTCTTTTTGACTTTGAACAAAGAACGAATAATGTTAACAATACGCAGCAAAATAATGCATTTCTAGATAAGCACAACTTATATATCAATATACTTAACGCTGTCCAAGCTGCCACTTCACCTATTCTTATCTTTTCTTGTTCTATCATGACACGATATGAATAGAGATAAAAAATAATTGCAGGCAAAACATTGCTATGGTAAAAACCCATACCGTATCTAGTTCCGGTATTCCCAAGTATTCTATTTGTTACTACTAATGGAATGATTCCAACCAGGGACAACGCAATTGTTATTAAAGTAAGTACGCATAAGACTTTATATGAGTATTCCATCACCCTTTTATCATCAATATTATTTGAAGCTAATATCAAGACGAGAATAACACCATAATATATGTCTCTAGTTACTATTGAAATTAGAGCACTAATTAGCAATGTTACTGTAAAATTTATCAATTTCTTTCTGGAAACCGCCCTTTTCCCTATTGATAAAACTAATAAGAAGTAAGCAAAATATCTAATTCCACTTATTAGAATCGTATTAGAGATCGCAAGGTCTTCCATAAACAGCGAAAAGTAATATGCAATAAAGATTATATATATAAGTTTAATTTTATGTGTAGAAAACGCCAGCTTCATATCGTTTCACTATTCTAACAAAGCTCTTATATGGTTACAGTTTCGATTTTCTTATTATTAGATTACTATATATTTCAACATGTATTATGCAGTACAATACTATTTATATGCTTTACATAATATTTAGATCAGCAAGCATGACTAAAAGCAGAACAAATCTTTTTTTTATTAATATCAAGAATATCTGTTGTTTTTTCCCAAGTCTTTTCACCGGATAGCCATCGATAGCTGCGTTAGTTGCTTTATTTTGACAAATTTCTTCTATTTTTTTATATCTATCTCTAAATGGTTTCTGTGATATTCTTTTGCCTTCTTGCTTTATACACATTCTAAGTTGTATAAAGAAAAGTCTATCTAACCTATAAACAACTGACCGACCATAACTCATGCTTGCAATCAAACGTTTTACTACATCGTAAAAAAACAAACATTTTTCGAATCTATCTGGTAAATATCTTCTTGTTAATGATGTCGGATTGTTGCGATAGTTATATCCTACAACAGAGGAAATATAAGCCTTTGAAGCTAATTTCAAATATTCTATATTAAAAATAATATCCTCAGAAATATATTGTCTTTCAGATTTAAATGTCAACCCATTATCTCTGATAATACTAGTTTTATATAATGTTGCACATACCGCAGGTTCAATTCCATCATGTTGTTCTGGACTTGACCCTAGTATCCTTGGGATAAGAATCTTAAATATTTTAGATTTATCAAATGTCTCATCTGGGTAATCACTTTGCTCAATGACCGATCTATCGGCATGCACATATCTGAATCCACTTTTGCAAAAATCGGCATCATTTGTTATTAGATTGTTGTATAAACTCTCAATGAACGTACTATCCAGCCAATCATCTGAATCACAAAATGTTACGAATTCGCCTTTTACATATTTCAGGCCCGTATTCCTTGCAAAGCCTAATCCTTCATTGTGCTTATGTATTACTTTACAGTTAGCATATTTATCACAATATTCATCACATAACTGATCACTGCCATCGTTAGAGCCATCATCCACCAAAATAATTTCTGTATGTGGATATGACTGATGAGTAATACTTTCAACACAATTTGAAAGATATTTTCTTACATTATAGACTGGTACAATTATCGATATAAGCGGCAATTTATTGTTTCTTTCCATCGTCATTCTTCCATATATATTTTAATAAGCTGCTGCGCGTTGGAAATAATATCAAAATTTTTTTTAGTTGCATTTCGAATTCCATGTAAAGATTTATTGCATCTGTCATCTTTATTAAGTTTCATTAGAGCAACAGCCCACTCATCCGCACTCTTCTCAAGTGACATTGTCTTAACAAAATCTGTGAAGATAGCCTCATCAGAAACTTTATCTGACATAACAAAAGGAAGACCTGTAACTTGCCATTCAACAGCAACCAATGGAAGTCCTTCAAAAAGGGAAGGTAAAACCATAATATCCATTGCTTGAAGGAATTCTGGCACAAAGTCAATGTTACCTGTAAAGGTGATATCTAACCCTTTTGCCTTTTCCTCAATTTCTTTTCTTTCAGGTCCATCTCCCACACAGAAAAATCTCGCGTTTTTATTTCTATTACTAATTTCCTTATATATATCAATAAGAAACTTATGATTTTTTTGTGGAACAAAACCACCAACATGCCCTACTGCAAGTTCATCTTTTAATCCTAATTTTTCACGCATTGCCTTGCGCTTCTCTGGATCAAACGAATACTTTGATAAATTTCTACCGTTTTGAATTACAGTAAATGGTTTGTCTCTGAAAAGCCATTTACCCGCATCATTGCCACACGCTAGAGCATCTGTATATGTTACATTAAAAAGTGGTCTTAACATCCTATCAGCTCTAACCTGATCACATCGGGTATTGTGAGAATGAGCTACACGCTTCTTACAGCCTCCTATTTTTGCAGCAGCCATCTCTACTGCAAGCGTTGCACTGTTGCCATTCGCATGAATTACATCTATATGATGTTTTCTAATAAATGAAGCAAGAGAATAGAAATATCTAATCGGATTCTTTTTACGATTAGGGAAAGTGACTATCCTACATCCTAAATCCTTATACTTCTTTACTACAGTCTCTTCAGTGTTTACTGTGGCTGCAACATATATCTGAAGATCAGTCTTATCCATTGCTTCTAGAAGCGAAAGCATAACACTATTTATTCCATCATAAATAAGGCCGACTGTATTGACTATTATTACTCTTCTCACTGTTTCACCATCAGTTGATTCACTATCTTCTCAAATTCGATACAGAATTTATGGTTATTGCTCAATACCCCAGCATGCAGGCCAGTAACAATCCGATCATAATTTGTAATGATGCTTCCTAATTCCTTTATATCCTCTACAACGATTATGTTGCCGTATCTTTCCTTTACAGCTCTGCAGAACTCTACCTGGTGATTATTGACATGTTCATCAAGCTTATGCTGTCGCGGAACCACAATAGGTGTCTTTCCAATCTGCAAGGGCATCATAAAGCTAGAAGGACCTCCATGAGTTACGACAATACGTGCCTGATCGACCATCTTCACCATTTCCTCATAAGGAAATAACTTTTTCCATTTGCAGTTCTTTGGCTCATATGTGGAGAACCCAGTCTGAATGATGACATCGTCCTGTATCAAACCATCTTTTTTCAAATCATCCATGCACTTCACAAGCCGATTGAACGGCTGCTCGTGAGTGCCAACTGTAACAAATATCATCTATACTTCTCCATGCTTATTAAATACTGCTCGTGGTCAATTGGTTGCCGCATGAGGCAAAACCCTCAAATGTAAAACTACACTTCAAAAAATACTGCCAAGATTTATAGCCTTCTTATAAACCTTCTTCATCTCTTCCCATTCGACGATGAACCGATCAGTTACCGGGTATACTAACTTTCCAGTCATAGTCGAACGATCGATTCTGTCAAACACCTCAACGAAAATAGTCTTTGAATGGAAGAAGATCTTTCCTAACCAAAAAAATGGAACTGCAACTGCAGCTCCACTAGAAATAATCAGATCGGGTTTTTCTTTCTTTAGCACTTTCCATGCTAAGCGAGTGTTTATTAAAAGTGCCTTCACACTCCTATTGGTTGGAAAGTAACAGGGAATCATTCTTTCGTCTTTTAAAATAGATCTGGCGTCTTCTTTATCAAATGTTACCCAAAACCTGTCATGTTTCTCCCAGAAAGGCTTAAGCATATATAAATGTGTGAGATGGCCACCCGATGAACACACTAAGCATATTTTCATCTCGCTATTCTCCCTCATACTTTACTCTCTTCCAAATCGGTCCATCTCCACAGTTGTGGAAATGCCATTCTCAATCTTCTTACCATTACCATCTTCATTAATAAGGCAATACGATAATTCCGGTGGTTCATTGTCTAATCTTCTATAAAAAAGAGTCCAATCAAAATCTGTAAGAGCTTCATTATTGATGTTTCTCCATACCCGTAGATGTCTTACCTGAGATGAAATGTCATCATCCGAAATTTTCACAAGCAATGGCACGATCGTAAAATCAACACTCTTGTCCTTGGGAACATATGCTGTTAAACGATATCCTTTATATTGTGATGAATCTAAATAAAATATCTTACTTTTCGAAGGCATATCGATCAAATTTGAACCATGATCATTAAATCCTTCAAAATAGAGAAGGAAGTCATCAGGATAATCTTGGCCTATTGACATATAGTAGGTACCGGTTGATATGGGCGGGATTGTATTTGTTAAAGCAGGCCAGATATCTTCATTGGCAGTTCCAGAAAAATGCATATTTCCATTGTCGGAAGAAATTTGTACTCCACCTACATCTTCCTGAATTAAGTCTTGAAATAGATTGTTTTCGATAATCTGACTCTCGCTAATACCTTCAAGTTCTTCAAGTGTTTCAACGTCCAAGGCTTTTTTAGGGCTGAGGTAATCCCAATACCCCGGATGTCTCTTCTCCAGCAGTACCAGGTTGTCAGCTGCATCGACAACCTTCCCATTATGTAAAGAAAGTATGGTAATGACTACTAATAAAGCACTCACTACCATACTCAGGATTCGTTTATTCATTGTCTACTTCCATGGGGTCTTGCCCATCTCACCGCTCCTTCAGGAGCACTCACCCTAAGTCGCTATACAGTTCTTCCTTGTACACGCCTTCATCTATCAATCTTCTGAAGCTCTGTACAACCCCTTCTTTATCTTCCTTGTATGTGACCCCAAACCACTTATCGTCCGTAGGAAGAACCTTTACTCTGCACTTCCCAGCCTTTAACAACTTATCTATATGATTCGGAAGCAGGTACTCACCTTTCATCGGGTCCACTGTACCTTTATTCATCTCATCGAAGAATTGCTCGAAGCCTTCCTTTAGCAGTCTAATATACTTCTCTGTCAGTCCCCACATATTCATGGAGACGTAAGCTTCTGGGTTTAATTTCTTGCCGTCTGCTTCTGCACCATTCTGAATCTTTACGATGTTTTTGGTTTCATGTACTGCTTTTAAATACCCCTCATCTACATCACAAATTCCTCGGGTGACGGAGCCGTTTTCAGAAAGTGTGTTCTTCAGAATAAATCCTGCCATGCAGTAGTCACTGCCGTCATCTACTAAAAACTCGTGAATCAGCTTGAACGATTTCTTCCCATAATAATCATCAGCGTTGATCACACAGAATGGCTCTGTGATATACGGTGCTGCTGCAAGAACAGCGTGACCTGTGCCTAGAGGCTTTGTTCTGTCGGCAAGTATGTGGGCATTCTCAGGAACATTCTTCATATCTTGGAAGCAGTAAACTACCTCCACGCCAACCTTCTCACAGATGCTCTCGATTCGGTTGCCTATACGTTTCTTGAAGTCTTCTTCTATGTCTTTCCTGATTATAATGATGATCTTATTAAACCCTGCCTCGATGGCGTCATGGATTGAATAGTCCATAATGATCTCTTCATGCAGACCAACCGGCTCAAGCTGTTTTATTCCAGTGCCAAACCGAGATCCGATCCCGGCAGCCATGATTATTAACGATGTGTTCACTAATCTTCCCCTGTATTCTTCTATCTTCTTCTCTTCTCCTCGCTCCCCAGGAGCGTCATTTCATATATTCAAAAAAGCTGCTTCATCGGCAGCATGTTATTGTCGTTCTTCTGTTTTACATATCTTTGATTGGGAAGGCTTTTTATCTACCTATCAATACTCCCGCCGTTCCCAGTCTCTTTTCTTATCCAGTACCATGTGCTCTTATCCTCTATATCTTCTTGGGCCGCTTTCCCCGCCTCTCGCTCGTCTGTTCATTTTTATACACGCTCTGTTTCCAGCCCACTCTGAAATTTCTGTTAATTTTCCTCCGGGCTATGTTTATGGGGTTTGGTATGAGGTATAATATTCTTATACCCGCCCAAGGACCGGGCCTTTTTCTCCACACACTCTCGGGACTCTCCATGCCGACCGCTCCTTTATTTTCTCCACACTCCGCAGGAGTGCCTTGCCGTTTACACAGCAAATTTACAAAGTAAATGGAGAACTAAGGACCGTGATCGACTGGCGTCCTACTATATAAAACCCTCTGCCTTCTCGCTCTACCTCTCAATACTCCCGCCGTTCCCGCGTTCTTTACATATATAAAAGTGATAGGATGAGTGTGTTGAAATAGGCCAAAATTTCAAATCAGGCACTTTTCTCCTACTACTCAAAAGCCGAACCTCTTCCTATCTACCACCGTTTGGAGCTGAGGTGACTATCTTTTACTACTTACTCCTGTGGCTTTTTATAAGTAAAGCATTAACCCTGCCACTTTCCCTCTCTGTAAATTATGTATGTCTCTTTGCACAAAAAATCCGTCCGCCGGACGATATTCTTTTCACTAACTGCACAAAATTACTATACAAAAGCCACAGGACGTCTTGTTTACCACCGTTTCGAACTGAGGTGACAGTCTTATAGTAGGAACCCCAGGTTTTAGACCCCACTATATAAAAGCCCTCGTCCTCAAAGAAGGTAAAGCGGACCACCTGTTATTATTTTGTGGTATATTGCAGAAGCCAGTGGTGAATGAGTACTAAATCCCAAAACCCACCCGACTCGACTGTCCAAATCTCACTCTATTTAAACTAAAAAAGCCCCAAACAGTATTAAGGTGATGACATAGATTTCATCATCTTAATACCGTTTGGGCATAGAAAAAACTAATATT
>Ga0256404_1007228_pt1 | contig 17726 bp, 9 predicted proteins | sample RumenRJG_01DNA_FD_185990 | JGI IMG/M metagenome (GOLD analysis project Ga0256404, IMG submission 185990) | Bovine rumen microbial communities from Lethbridge, Alberta, Canada - RJG_01 | ecosystem: Host-associated > Mammals > Digestive system > Stomach > Rumen | place: Canada: Alberta | collected...
GCACCTCGTATAAAAGGTTGGGCCGGTTGAAAGACGCCTTGAACACCCGCGCATCCGGAATGGCGAGGTTTTTCATGATATCGCTCTGCACCTTCGGGGTGGCCGTGGCGGTGAGGGCGATGACGGGTGCGTTGCCGATTTCGTTGATGAGGTTGCGGATCCGCCGGTATTCGGGGCGGAAATCGTGTCCCCATTCCGATATACAGTGGGCTTCGTCCACCGCATAGAACGAAATCTTGATTTCCTTGAGCAGCTGGATGTTCTCCTCCTTGGTGAGGGACTCGGGCGCTACGTACAGCAATTTGGTGGTGCCGGCCAGCAGATCGGCCCGGACTTCGGCCACCTGGGCGCGGCTCAACGAGGAATTCAGGAAATGTGCGATTCCCTCGTCGCCGGCCACGAAACCGCGGATGGCATCCACCTGGTTTTTCATCAAAGCGATGAGCGGGGAGATGACGATGGCCGTCCCTTCCATGACCAGGGCAGGCAGTTGGTAGCAGAGGGATTTACCGCCACCGGTCGGCATCAGGACGAAGACATTCTGACCGGAAATGAGGGTCCGGATGATTTCCTCCTGTTCGTCCTTAAAGCGATCGTATCCGAAAAAATCCTTCAGAAAACGGTGTAAATCCTTCGACGGCATGACAGACCTTTTTTTGTTTTCGCTCTAATTTACAAAGATTATCTGAATTTTCAAACTTTTTCCCATTCTTTTGACGTATTATTGGAGAAATTTTGCGATATTTGCGGCTGTTTTGAAAAGAATGTTAATAATAAAAGTAGTACGTTTATGAAAAAGTTTTTTGCAGTTGTCCTCGCCGCCGGTATCGTTGCGGCTTGCAACGCTCCCAAGGGCGCCAATGCCCAGGGTGACAATGACAGCACTGCCGTTGCCCAGCCGGCCAAGGTAGATGTCAAGAGCCTCCTTCCTTCCAAGGCGGAAGTGGATTCCGTGAGCTATCTCATCGGCGTCAACTTCGGCAGTTTCATCAAGAACTACAACTTCGGCGACGTGAATTATGCCCAGCTGAAGAAGGGTATCGCAGATTTCATCAAGGCGAAAGGCGATTTCCGTGATCCGGAATTCGGCAAGCAGTTCAAGATTGATCCCAACACGATGAACGACCTGTTCAACTCCTTCCTGGAGAAGCGTCAGAAATACACCCTGGCCGTGAACAAGGAGAAAGGTGAGAAGTTCCTGGCCGAGAACGCCAAGAAAGAGGGCGTGGTTGTGAGCGACAGCGGTCTGCAGTACATCATCGAAGAAGCCGGCAGCGATGTGAAAGCCGGCCCGAAGGATACGGTGAAAGTGAACTACAAGGGCACCCTGCTCGATGGTACCGTGTTCGATGAGACCAAGGGTGAGCCGGTCCAGTTGATGCTGAACCGCGTCATCCCCGGTTGGACCGAGGGTATCCAGCTCGTGGGCGAGGGTGGCAAGATCAAACTCTTCATCCCGGCCGAACTGGCTTATGGCGAGCGTGGACAGCAGGGCATCGAGCCCAACTCCACCCTCCTGTTCGATGTCGAGGTGGTGGAAGTTCATCCGTTCGTAGAGAAAGAGGAGACCAAATAAGATGGCCGCCCTTGAAATAGAAGGCAAGATCAAGACGAAACTGACCCCCCGGAGCGGTTCCTCCGCCCGGGGCGGTTGGACCAGTCAGGATTTTGTGGTCGAGTATCAGGACGGGAATTATCCGGCCGACGCCTGCATCACCGCCTTTGGCGATGAGAAGGTCCGCGATTTGGACCGTTTCCAGGTGGGCGATGCCGTGAAAGTGAGTTTCAACGTTCGGGCCCGGGAGTTCAACGGCCGTTGGTACAACGACCTGCGGATGTGGCGCATCTCCGCACCCGGGGCAGCTCCCGCCGCCGGTGCTTCTGCCCCTGCGGCTTCCGGCTACGCTCCCGCCGCCGGTGCTTCTGCCCCTGCGGCTTCCGGTTACGCTCCCGCCGCCGGTCCCGCACCCATGGCGCCGCCGCCGTCATTCGACGACATGCCTGCCGCCGGTCCCGAAGACGACCTGCCGTTCTAAATTACAGAACGCAAACTTTACAGACCTCTGTCCATTTCGCGACGGAGGTCTTTTTGTTTGATGGATTCGCGTTTGTCGTATTCGTGCTTGCCCCGGGCCAGGGCGATGAGGAGTTTGGCGTAGCCGTTGTCGGCAATGAAGAGCCGGACGGCGACAATGGTGAGGCCCTTCTGCTTGACGGCCTGGTTGAGGTGGCGCAGTTCGCGTTTCTGGAGCAGGAGTTTGCGGTCTCGCAGCGGTTCGTGCTGGCCCCAGGAACCCCAGAAATACTGGGCCACGTTCATGCCCCGGACATAAAGCTGCCCCCGCAGGTCAAAATAGCAGTACGCGTCTGACAACGAGCACTTTCCGGCGCGGATCGATTTGATTTCCGTGCCGGACAGGACGATGCCCGCGGTGTAGGTCTCGAGGAACTCATAGTCGAACGAGGCCCGCCGGTTCTTGATCTGGATGCTGGGGTTGGCTTTCTTGGGCATGGCTTACAGGCTGAAGGCCGTCCGGATAGCGTCAACAGCGTCGAGCTTCTCCCAGCCGAAGAACTGGATGCCGTCCTGGACGTAGGGTTTGCGGCCCATGTGGCCATAGGCGGCCGTGGGCTCATAAATGGGATTCTTCAGGCCGAAGCGGGCGATGATGGCACCGGGACGAAGGTCGAAGATTTCCTGGATTTTTTCCGCGATTTCCCCGTCGGAATGCCCGTTGACGCCGGTTCCGTAGGTGTTGACGAACACGCTGACCGGACGGGCCACGCCGATGGCATAGGCCAGCTGGACCAGGATTTCATCGGCCGCGCCGGCGGCTACCAGGTTCTTGGCGATGTAACGGGCCATGTAGGCGGCGCTGCGGTCCACCTTGGAAGGGTCCTTGCCGCTGAAGGCTCCGCCGCCGTGCGCCCCCTTCCCGCCATAGGTGTCCACGATGATCTTGCGGCCGGTCAGGCCGGTATCGCCGTGCGGGCCGCCGATGACGAATTTCCCGGTGGGGTTCACGTGGAGGGTGAAATTCCCGTCGAACAGGGCGGCCGTCTCGTCGGGAAGCAGGGCCTGCACCCGCGGAAGGACGATTCCTTTCACATCGGCGCGGATCCGCGCCAGCATATCCTCGTCCGAGGCAAACTCGTCGTGCTGGGTGGACAGGACGATGGTATGAATGCGGGCGGGACGGCCGGTCTGTCCGTCATATTCAATGGTGTACTGGCATTTGGCATCCGGTCGCAGGTAGGGCATTACCTGGGGACTGTTGTGGCGCAGGCCGGCCAGGACCTGCAGGGTCAGGTGCGACAGATACAGCGGCAGCGGCATGTAGTCTTCGGTGTCGCGGCAGGCGTACCCGAACATCATGCCCTGGTCACCGGCGCCCTGGCTCTCCCAGCTGCCGCGTTCCACACCCCGGTTGATGTCCGGGCTCTGCTCGTGCAGGGCGGAGAGAATCCCGCAGGAGGCGGCGTCGAACCGGTATTCGGCTTTGTTGTAGCCGATACGGTCGATGACGCGGCGGACGGTGGCGGGAATATCGACATAGGCATGCTCTGACGTGACCTCGCCGCCCACGACCACCAGGCCGGTGGTGCAGAAGGTTTCACAGGCGACTTTCGCCTCCGGGTCCTGCCGGAGGAATTCGTCCAGGATGGCGTCGGAAATCTGGTCGGCAACCTTGTCAGGATGCCCTTCGGAAACGGATTCCGAGGTAAAGAGATAATTCTTCATCTTTTTTAGCATTTTTTTAACGAGGTTGCAAGCGAGCAAATCTGTCCTCGTCGTATTGTCAAAAATAATTTCAAGGGGTGCAAAGGTAGTTATTTTTTTGCGGAATAATTGCATCTTGATGGAAAAAAATTAGTAAAACGATTTTTTATTTTTACAGTTCGTAAAAACATTGTATCTTCGCGCCGGTTAAAAAGGAAAGTTTTTTTTTAATCCATATTATTTAATTTATGAAACATTCCTTCAAGATTGTTGCACTTGCGATCATCGCTTTGTTCGCAGGTGTCGCTGCGTACGCGCAGGTGACGACTTCCTCCATCGCCGGTAAGATTACCGACACCAAGGGAGAAGTGGTTCCCGGTGCGGTCGTCGTCGCGGTCCACGTTCCTTCGGGAACCCAGTATCACGCCGTTACCGGCGCCCAGGGCCGTTACACCATCCAGGGTATGCGCCCGGGCGGTCCTTACAATGTGACCGTCAGCCTGATGGGCTATGAGGAGGCCAAGATCTCCGACGTCGCCCTCCAGCTGGGTGAGACCGCCAACATCGCCCCCGTCCTGCGGGAGGCTGCGCTGGCTCTCGAAGAGTCCGTCGTCGTCGCCGAAGGCGGCATGGACGCCGGCAAGACGGGTGCGTCCCAGACCATCGGCCGCCGCACCATCGAGGAGATGCCTTCCATCACGCGCGGTATCGCCGACGTGACCCGTATCAACCCCTTCGTCCGTGTGGACGGATCGGGCGCCATGTCCTTCGCAGGTGCTTCCAACAAGTACAACAGCTTCCAGATCGACGGTGCCATGAACAATGACGTCTTCGGTCTGACGGCCAGCGGCTCCAACGGCGGCCAGGCCGGCACACAGCCGGTTTCCATGGAGACCATCGAGCAGCTGCAGGTGAGCGTGGCTCCGTTCGACGTGCGTCAGAGCGGTTTCACGGGCGGTTCCATCAACGCCATCACCAAGTCCGGTACCAACCAGTTCCACGGCAGCGTCTATGGCTTTGGCAACAACCAGAGCATCATCGGCCGCTACACCCTGGCCAACGGGGAGAAGAGCGACAAGTACCATGACCAGAAAGAATACCAGGCCGGTGTGACCATCAGCGGTCCCATCATCAAGAACAAACTCTTCTTCTTCGCCAGCTTCGAGCGTTCGAGCAAGGAGTATCCGAATGTGTACGGTCTGGGTGCCGAGGCTTCCCTGGTGGACCCCACCGAGGCCGCTGACGTCCTGAAGATTGCCCAGGCCGCCGGTTACAAGGGCGAACTCCCGACCGACTTGCAGGAGTACACCAAGTCCGACAAGGCTACGGTGAAACTCGACTGGAACGTCAATGCAAAGAACCACGCCTCCTTCCGCTGGAGCATGGTGGACGCCAAGCAGCTGAATTCCACCAGCGGCGCCAAGGCCCTGAATGCCTCGGACTACAGCTACGACTTCCTGTCCAAGACCAACTCCTTCGTGGGTGAACTCCAGAGCCAGCTCTCCGACAACATGAGCAACGAGCTCCGCGTTTCCTACGTCCGCGTCCGCGACAAGCGCAACCCGCTGGGCGAAAACTTCCCCATGATCTCGGTTTCCGTCAAAGGCGGTACCGTGAACCTCGGTAACGAGCGTTCCTCCGTGGCCAACCGTCTGGATCAGGACATCTACTCCCTCACGGACAACCTCACCAAGTACCTGGGCAACCACACCGTTACCTTCGGTACCCACAATGAGATCTACAAGTTCACCAACCTGTTCATCCAGGACAAGTACGGTACCTATTATTTCGCCAGCCCGGCCGACATGCAGAACGGTGTCATCAAGCAGTACCGTTACGCCCACGCCAACGTTGCCGTGACCGGCACCGAAAACTGGGAGCCGACCTTCTGGGCCGGCCAGTTCTCCTTCTACCTGCAGGACAAGTGGTCCCTGACCGACAGGTTCGACCTCACCTACGGTGTCCGCGCCGACGTGCCCGTGTTCTTCGACATCCCGGACGAGAACGTCCCGTTCACGGCCTATGCAGCTGACCGCGGCTGGAATGTCCGGACCAACCAGATGCCCAAGTCCGCCCCGCTCGTCGCCCCGCGCGTCGGGTTCCGCTGGGACATCGCGGGTGACCGCAAATATGTCCTGCGCGGCGGCGCCGGCTTCTTCACCGGCCGCATTCCGTTCGTCTGGTTCTCCAACAACTACTCCAATACGGGTGTCCAGCTGACGGCGATCAACGTCCAGCGTTCTTCCAACGCCGCTTCCGCCGCTGCGTGCGACGCCATGAAGGTGATCTACAACCCCGCCGGACAGGCTCCGAACGAGGAAATTGCCAAGAACTTCGTCGGTTCCCAGACCATCAACGTGATGGATCCTGAGTTCAAGCTGGCCAAGACCGGCAAGCTGGACCTCGGCTTCGATTTCCGCGCCCTGGGCATTGACTGGACCCTCGAAGGTATTTACACCAAGACCTTCAACGACATCCGTTACGAGCAGATGGCCTATGACCTGAACGGCAAGACCGTAGGAAGCACCTACGCTTCCCTCGCCTACGACCAGCGTCCCATGTTCTCCCGCGTCACCGGCGGAAGCCAGTATGCGAACATCTACAAGCTGACGAACACCGACAAGGGATACAGCTACAACCTCATGGTCCAGGCTGCCAAGCACTTCGGCTTCGGTCTCGACCTGAACGCTTCCTACACCTTCACGCAGTCCAAGAGCGTGTTCAACGGCGGCAGCTCCGTGGCCCAGTCCAACTTCGCCTACAACTACACCAACACGAACCCCAACGATCCGGAACTCGGCTTCTCGGCCTACAACATCCCTCACCAGATCAAGGTGGCTGCTACGTATCACAAGAGCTATGGCCGCAATGACCGCTGGACCACCAGCCTGGGCGCCGTCTATATCGGTACCTCGGGTGCAGCCTGGAGCATCTACTACTACGGTGACCTCAATGGCGATTCCTCCAACGGAAACGACCTGATGTTCATTCCGACGGACGCCCAGATCGACCAGATGACCTTCAAGCCCCACAAGGACTACACGCCCGCTGAGCAGGCTGCCAACATGAAGGCCTGGCTGGCCGGCGAGCGCTACCTGAAGGATCACCGCGGAGAGTACTATGACCGCTATGCGGACAATATGCCGTTCGAGAACCATGTGGATATCCATGTGGGCCAGAAGTTCAGCTTCAAGGTGGGACAGCAGGTCCACAGCCTGGAACTTACTGCCGATATCATCAACTTCACGAACATGCTGAACCCGAAGTGGGGCCGCAGCTACGGCATGGGCATCAACTCCTACTTCAGCCCGGTCACCTACAGCGGCAACGGACAGTTCCAGTTCGCCCAGCCCGCCACCTACGAGATGATGACCTACTCCGACTATCTGTCCCGCTGGCGCGGCCAGATCGGTCTGAAGTACACCTTCTGATCAATACGGTTCAATCTGATGGAAGCGACCCTCACGGGCCGCTTCTTTTTTTTGCCTGCCATCCTATCCTCTCCATCCACCAAAACAGCCCTTTTAGTTGACGGCCCTATTTCAGCACACACCCCGCCCTTTCGCCCTTCAGTTCCGAAAAACCGCCATTTTTCGGAACTTACACGGCACCTGCACCTCGACCTTCCATGCCAGTGCCCGTTTTCCCGGAAGGTCCTGCGTTTTTCCGGGGGACCTTCCATGCCAGGGGCCGTTTTTAAGGAAGGTCCTGCGTTTTTCAGGGGGACCTTCCATGCCAGAGCCCGTTTTCCTGGAAGGTTCTGGTGTTTTCAGTGGGACCTTCCATGCCAGAGCCCGTTTTCCTGGAAGGTCCCTGTCCAAGTGCTCTTAGTCTGCGCTATTTCGGGACACCTGGAACGAAAAACGCTTGTTTTGCTCCTGGTCTACACTATTTCGGGACACCTGGAGCAGTGAGGCCCTTGATTCAAGAAATGCAGCGACGGAGCCGAAGCACCTATGATGTATGCGCGAGATCCCGTTCCGGTCTAACCCCGAAGCATCTATCCCGCAGCACGCTGAAGCATCTCAATCAAAAGGACCGGCTTTGCGGGAAGTCGCTGTGGCATCGGTAATGGGCAATGCAGACAAAGCGGGCGTGACTGTGGAATAAGCAGGAGTGCAGGGGCTGAATAGGCCGCTTCTTTATTTTTTTGTTTTTTTGCCTTCCTGCATGTATCTTTGTAAAAGATAAAATCGACCGAAAATGAGAAAGATATTGTGGGCCGTCATCGTGTTGGCGGCTTCTTTGTCCGCCTGCAGGCAGGCTCCCGTAAAACGCCATCTGACGGTGGTGGTGTCCCTGGATGCGTTCCGATGGGATTTCACGCAGATCCACGACGCCCCGTGGTTGGACAGCATCGGCCGCGCCGGCGTTCAAGCGGTAATGAAACCCTCCTACCCGTCCTCTACCTTCCCGAACCATTATACCCTCGCGACCGGACTGGTTCCCGATCATCATGGCATCGTGAACAGCTCGTTTTGGGACAGTGAACGCGGGGTGATGTATGCCATGGGCGATTCTGCCACCCGCAACCGGCCGTACTATTATGGCGGCGAGCCCATCTGGTCTACGGCCGAAAAACAGGGTGTGACCACCGCCTGTGTCTATTGGGTGGGAAGCGACATCCCTATCGGCGGCATGCTGCCCACGTATTACAAATACTGGTACGATGAACCGCGACTGGATTATGCCGGCCGCGTGCAGGAAACCCTCCGTCTGACAGCTTTGCCGGAAGGGGAGCGCCCGTCGCTCATCATGACCTATTTCGACGACCCCGACTGGGCGGCCCATCATTTCGGGCCCTCGGGCGAGGGGACCGGTCAGATGATTGCCTATCTGGACAGCCTGATGGGCGTGCTGTACACCGGCTTGCGCGCCCTTCCGAACGGACAGGACATCAACCTGGTCATTACAGCCGACCATGGCATGACGGATATTTCCGACGAGCGATTCATCCGCATTCCCGACGTGCTGGATGAGGCTTTGTGCGAGCGGATCATCGGCACGAACCCCACCGTCATTTTCTCCAAACCCGGTTGCCGGGAGCAGATTTTGGACCAGCTTTCCAAGGTGGAACATATCAGTGTGTGGACGCGTGATGCAGTGCCGGAGCACCTACAGTACGGGACCAGCCCGCGGCTGGGCGATATCATCGTGGCCCCGGACTTGGGGTGGCAGTTCTCCCGGACGCCTCGCGGCATGCTGGGCGCTCACGGATACGATCCGGAAGAGCCTGACATGCAGGTGATTTTCCGCGCCTGCGGACCGGATTTCAAGCAAGGATTCATCGACCCGGATTCCTTTGTCAATGTGGATGTTTATCCGCTCCTGGCGCATCTGCTGCACGTTGTTCCCGCTCCTACTGACGGGGAATTCTCCCGCGTGGCCCCGCTGCTTGTAAAATAATTTTCATAAGACCATATATTTATATTATATTTGTACTTTACGCACTAAAACGTTTTTAGCAAAAACCAAAAAAGAATCATTTTATGATACGATTCATCCAAAAGATGACTGCGATGCTGGTGACGCTGTTTGCCGGTGTCGCCGCTTTTGCCCAGGTAACGACGTCGAGCCTCGGCGGGCGCGTGGCGGATGAGGCAGGGGAGCCGCTGGCCGGTGCTGCCATTGTCGCCGTGCATACCCCGACGGGAACGCAGTACGCTACCATTGCCAATTCGGAGGGTCGCTACACCATCGGCGGTATGCGCACCGGCGGTCCGTACACGGTGGAGATATCCTTTGTCGGGATGACAACGATCCAGGTGAAGGACGTGGTCCTGAAGCTGGGCGAACCGTACGAGCTTAATGTCAAGTTAAAGAGTTCCAGTGAGTTGAACGCCGTTGTGGTGGTGAGTGAGAGCTCGTTCAATGCCAGCATCACCGGGGCAGGACAGAGTTTCAGCCGTCGTGCGGTGGAAACCATGCCGTCCATCGACCGGAGTATCTATGATGTGGTCAAATTCACCCCGCAGGCGAGCATCAACAAGGGGGGCGGTATTTCCTTCGCCGGTTCCAACAACCGTTACAACTCTTTCCAGGTAGATGGTGCTGTGGCCAACGATACCTTCGGCCTGGCCTCGTCCGGTACCAACGGTGGCCAGACGGGCGCCAATCCGATTTCGATGGATGCCATTGAGGAGGTACAGGTGGTGGTGGCACCCTTCGACGTGCGCCAGAGCGGCTTTACGGGCGGCGCCATCAACGCCGTTACCAAATCGGGAACCAACCAGGTCAAGGGTACGTTCTATACCTATTTCCTGAACCAGGACATGATTGCCACCACTCCCGGAAAGATGGATTGGGGACAGGAGCGCCAGAAATATGACACCCAGCTGAACCAGACCTATGGATTCACCGTGGGCGGTCCCATCATCAAGAACAAGATGTTCCTCTTCCTGAGCGCGGAATACGTGAAAAAAGAGCACCCGAACGTGTTCACGCCGGCAAACGGTACGTACGAGAACCGGGAGGATGTGAAACTCGGAACGCCCGTCGTCATCGGCGAGAAGGTGTATGAGTATTTCAATGCCGATCTGGCCCAGCGCGTCATCGACCATTACGAGGCTACGTACGGGGTCGGCAACACGGGCGAGTCGTTCACCCAACACATGGATACCGACCGGGCCTTCAACATCCTGGGCCGCCTGGACTGGAATGTGAATTCCACCAACAAGCTGATGATCCGCTACCAGTACATGGATGCCTATGCCGATAAATACGGTTCGGGCCGCTATACCTATTACTTCAACAACTCGTCCTACAAGATGGCCGATAAAACCAATACCATCGTCGCCGAGTTGAACTCGAAGTGTTTCCCGGATATGCAGAACATGTTCCGTGTGACGGGTGTTTTCGTGCGGGACCACCGCGAAGTACCCTATCACGGGGCCAACATGTACATCAAGGACAACATGACCATCGACCTGGGAACAGAGTATTCCTCCGGTGCCAACTCCATGAACTCCAATACCGTAACCCTTACGGACAACATGACCTGGACCCTGGGGACGCATGAGCTTACCGTGGGAACGCACAACGAATTCTACAAATTCGACAACCTGTTCCTCCAGTATGCCTACGGCGGTTATACCTACAATTCCCTGGCCGATTTCTTCGCCGGACGCCTGTATGAATTCAACTATCGCTACAGCGACCCTGCGGTCACGGGTTCCGACGATCCTACCAACTGGAGAGCCGTTACCTATGCAGCCCAGCTGGGAGCCTATGTGCAGGATGAATGGCGGCCGAATACCAACCTGACGCTTACCTATGGCCTGCGGGTGGATGTGCCGATGTTGACGAATTCTCCTACCGAGAATCCGGGCTTCAACAACAGCTACTTTACCGATGGCACCATCGATCCCGCGACGGGAAAGTTCGTTCCGTACAAGGGCGTTGAAACCCCGTCTATCTCCTACGAAACCGGCGAGCGGGTGGGCGAAGTACCCAAAACGCAGTTCCTCTTCTCGCCCCGTATCGGTTTCCGCTGGTTCCTGAACGATTCCCACGCCACGTTGCTCCGCGGCGGCGCCGGTCTCTTTACCGGCCGCGTTCCCTTCGTCTGGCTGTCCAATGCCTACAACAACACCGGTATGGAAGCCAAGTCGGTCAAAATCAGCCAGGCCAACCTGGATGCTTCCTTCCCGAAGACGAGCAATCCGTATAACGACATCGTGAAGACGGGCATCGCCGCGGCCGGCGGTAAATCCACCATCAACACGTTGAACCGCAATTTCAAGTATCCCCAGGTTTTCCGTGTGAATCTCGGCTTTGAGCAGGTGTTCGCCGGCGGATGGAAATTTACCTTCGACGGCCTCTTCTCGAAGACGCTCAACAACGTATTCTTTAACAATCTGGCCATCAAGCCGGTGGCCAAGCTCTATGCCGTGCACTCCGGGGTGGCGAACGAGAACAATACGGCGCCCTATTACAATGCGACGGAGGTAAACAACCCGTATTCTGCGGTGGTTGCCTTGCAGAACACCAACAAGGGCTATACCTATTCCCTTAGCGGCCGGCTCGAAAAGCATTTCCATTTCGGCCTGGATTTCATGGCGGCCTACACTTACGGACACGCCTTCTCGGTGAACGACGGCACCTCTTCGGTGGCGCTCTCCAACTGGCAGTACAATTCGTCCGTAGATACCAATCAGCCGGAACTGTCCTGGTCGCTCTTTGACAAACCGCACCGCATCATGGCGGTGGTTTCGTACAAGACGCCGAAATACCTGAGCGGCCTGCAGTCCACGTTTACGGTATCCTATGAGGCCGGCAGCGGCCAGCGCTATTCCTTCACCATGAACGAGATCGCCGACTTCAACAACGACGGCCGTACGGGCAACTCCCTGATGTATGTTCCAACGCAGGAAGAAATCGGAATGATGAACTGGTCGAAACCGGGCGACGCCGCAGGCTTCGAGCGCTTCATCCGGGACGATTCCTACCTGAGTTCCCATCGTGGCCAGTGGTCTGAGCGGAATGCCGGCATCGCCCCGTTCGAGCATCATTTCGACCTTCAGTTTGCGCAGGATTTCTTCTATGACAAGGAACATGGCCGCAAACTGCAATTCACGGTGGATATGCTCAACTTTACCAATCTCCTGAACCGGGAGTGGGGTTTGAATTACAATGCGACTTCTTCCCTGAAGGTCCTGGATGTGAAGAGCATCAACACCGACGCCCAAGGCAACGCCACGCCGGTCTATCATTTCAATCCCCAGAGTATCAACTACTCTGACTTCTATTCCCGGTGGCGGCTGCAGATCGGGTTCCGTTTAACTTTCTAAAATAGGGGAGGCATGCTTATGAAACATTATATGACAACCCTCCTGGCACTCGCCCTCGTCGTTCTGGGAACATCGTGCCGGAAAGAGAAAGAGATTAACCTGGGATCGCGCGTGTCCCTCAACCCTCCGGTTACTACCGTAACTGTAGATTCGCGGCAGGCTGCGGATATCAGCATCGGGGTCGAATCCGATGGAGACTGGGTGGTGACTGTTCCATTCTGGATCAAGGCTACACCGGCCTACGGAAGCGGGAACGATGTGGTGATCCTCTCCTTCCAGGATAACTGGACCGATGGCGAGGAAAACGGCGGCCGTCACGCCTCTGTGAATATCGAATGCGCCAGCGGAGCCACCTCCGTCGTCGTTTACCAGCGTGGCGACCCGGCCAAGCCTTCTGATGAAATCAAGCCCATTTCCATCGGTGATTTCATCAAGCTGCCTGAAAACGGTCAGATCTTTGAGCTGACGGGCATCGTTGCCAATATGGCGAACATGACCTACGGTAATTTTGACCTGGTAGATGAGACCGGTTCCATCTATATTTATGGTGTGCTGGACAAAGACGGCAATCCCAAGAACTTCGCCACGCTGGATGTGGAGGAAGGGGACCAGCTGACGGTCCAGGGCTCGCTGGGCCACTACGGTGATAAGCTGGAAGTAATCAACGCCCAGTATATTTCACATGTCAAATCGCTGGTGAAATGCCTGGATGCAAGTCCGGTCAAGATGGCCAAGGAGGAAGGCGACGTTTCGTTGCGGGTCCAGTACAAGGGCGACGACCTGAAGGTGTCCGTCAATGCCAACTGGCTGACTTTCAGTGGTATCGGAAAGGAACTGGAAACCACGCTCGTCAACTTCCACGCCCAGGCCAATACCGAGGCGACGGCCCGTACGGCCAAGGTGACGCTTTCCTCTTCCAAGGGCGACAAGGTCTCTTCCATCACCGTGGAAATCCGTCAGGATCCCGACACGGGCGGCGGAGGCGGAACCATGACCGATATGTCCACCATTACCGGTGCGGCCGATGACACGCAGGTGGAAGCCACGAACGTGTATGTGAGCGGCATCACCACCCGGGGCTATGTGGCCACGGACGGCAAGGTGGCGGTTTATGTCTATACCAGCTCCGCGCCGACGGTGGAGGTGGGTGACCGGGTGAATTTCTCCGGAAAGAAGACCACCTACTATGGCCTGCCCGAGATTACGAATCCGCAGACCGATGTGGTCTCCAAGGGCAATACGGTTCCTTATCCGACCCCGAAGGACATCACCTCCGGTTTCGACAGCTATACGGCCGACATCGCCGAATATGTAACCGTCGAGGCTACCGCTTTCAAGGATGGCAACTACACCAACTTCCGCGTAGCGGGTGCCACGACCTACACGCTGGCCCTGTCCAGCGCGCCGACGTCCATCTACGACGGTATCGCCGAGAACGACAAGGTACAGGTAACCGGTTACTTCAATACCATCAATGCCACCCGGAAGCAGATCCAGGTCATTGCGGTGAAGGTTGAAAAGAAATAATCAAAAAAATAGATAACTTTATGAAATACAAGAAATTATTTACTGCGCTCCTGGCTGCCGCCGCCATGCTGACGGCTTGCAAACAGGAGAAGGATTATACCCTTCCGGAGATCAAGGTCAGCGTGCCCGGCCTTGACTTCGAAGCGGCATCGTCCAGCTCGACGGTAACGGTGAATGCCACCCGCGATTGGAAGGTAAGTACCGAGGCGGACTGGATTTCCATCTCTCCGGACAGCGGTAAGGCCAACGAGGAGCAGACCGTGACGGTTACCGTTCTGGGCAACGAGGGCTTCAACCGTGAGGCCAAATTGAAATTCGACATCACCTATGACAACCGGACGGTCGTGCTGAAGCAGAAAGGCCCTGCCGGCTCCATCGAAGATGCGATTGTGTTCTACAACAACTTCGACAAGGAGGCTGCGACCCAGACATATGGCTCCGGTACCAGCTGGCCGTATCTGGACCAGTTTGACGGCTGGAAAAACCAGACCGGCACGGGTGTCGAAGCGGTTTCGTATGGGTTCAATTCCATTTCGGCCCGTAACAACTCCAACTCCAATGGCAACTATTCCGACTATGAGGGCTCGGGCTTGAACAACCTGCTCTTCGGCACGGATGCTTACTTGCGCGTCAGCGGCATCGCCCTGGGAACGGGCCGGAATTATACGCTGTCCTTCGGTACGGAGAAATATCTCCAGAATTCGGACAATACCTTTAAGCCGAGCGAGTTCCATGTATATATCAGTGCGGACGGACAGAAGTGGGTGGAACTGGAATACAAGTTCCCGGGCGAATTCAAGGACGGCCGCTGGGACCTGGCTTCTTCCACGTTTACCCTGCCCGACGGGGTGACGACCCTGGGAATCCACGTCAAATCCGACCTTGCCAGCGGGCACCGTATGGACGACCTGAAGCTGGTTTACTCGCTGGATCCCGGTACGGTCATCGATTTCTCGACCGGTATCGACATTCCTACCAGTGGCGGCGGAGACACGCCGTCAGGCGATACTTCTCTGGCCAAGATCATCGCGGCTGCGAATAACACTGACGTGGAGACGGCCGAGGTGCTGGTAGTGGCGAAATACGCCCGCGGCGTCATGCTGCAGGAGGGAAGCGACTATCTGCTGGTCTATGACGCCAACGGCGTGAATGCCAAGATTGGCGACAAGGTGGTTGTCAAGGGAAAGAAAGCCACTTACAGCGGCCAGGCCCAGATTACTACTCCGACGGTAACGTTGAAGTCTTCGGACAACCCTGTCTCGTATTCGGAACCGAAGGTGCTGGATGCCAGCAACTTCTCTACCTTCACGTCCAACGTCCCGGTTTACATCCAGTATGTGGGTACGCTGGTCCAGAGCGGCAACTACCTGAACGTGACCATCCCGGGCGTAGAAGGCAAGGACGGCAGCATCGCCTATCCTGCCGAGGACTACAGCGCCTTCTATAACAAGGAAGTGAAAGTGACCGGCTTCTATCTGGGCGGTCAGACGCACTATAGCACGATGGTAGTGAAACTGGAGGCCACGGATGGCTCCGGCGGCGGTGACACGCCGACAGAGACTTCTCTGGCCAAGATCATCAAGGCGGAGAACAACTCCGATGTGGAAACGGACGAGGTCCTGGTGGTAGCCAAATACGCCCGTGGCGTTATGCTGCAGGAGGGAAGCGACTATCTGCTGGTCTATGACGCCAACGGCGTGGACGCCAAGATTGGCGACAAGGTTACCGTATCGGGCAAGAAAGCCACCTACAGCGGCCAGGCCCAGATAACCACGCCGACGGTTACGGTGAAGTCTTCGGGCAATACCGTCACTTATCCTACGGTCAAGGTGCTGGATGCCAGCAACTTTGCAAGTTTTACGTCCAACGTCCCGGTCTACATCCAGTACAAGGGAACGCTGGTCAAGAGCGGCAACTACCTGAATGTGACCATTCCGGGTGTGGAAGGCAAAGATGGCAGCATCGCCTATCCTGCCGAAGACTATAGCGCTTTCTATGATAAAGAAGTTACGGTGACCGGTTTCTATCTGGGTGGACAGACCCACTACAGCACCATGGTGGTGAAGATAGAGGCTACGGATGGCAGCGGTGGCGGTTCCGGCGGTGATACGGGTACCGGCCAGACGTTCTCCACCATTGCCGGCCTGGCGAACGATGCCGATGTAGAGACCAACGAGGTTCTGGTGGTGGGCAAGCATGCCCGTGGCGCGATGCTGCAGGAAGGCTCTGCCTATATGCTGGCCTTTGACGCGAACGGCGTGAATGCCAATGTGGGCGACAAGGTGGTCGTCACTGGCAAAAAGGGCACCTACAGCGGTATGGCCCAGATCACCAGCCCGTCCGTGACGGTAAAATCAACCGGTAACACGGTTACCTATCCCACCCCGAAGGTGCTGGATGCGACCAATTTTGCCACCTATACGGCCACGGCTCCCGAATATATCCAATATACCGGCAAACTGGTCAAATCGGGCAACTACCTGAATGTGACCATTCCGGGTGTGGAAGGTAAAGACGGAAGCATTGCCTATCCGATTGGCAGTTACGATGAATTTGTGGACAAGAATGTTACGGTGAGCGGCTTCTTTGTAGGCGGTTCCACGCATTACAATACTATGGCCATCACGGTGGTGGAAGCCGGCGGCAGCACCGGCGGCGATACGGGTGGCGGTACCGGTGGTGATACCGGTGGCGGTACCGGCGGAGATTCCGGCGATTCTTATGCCAGCACCCTTACCTGGACGCTGGGCGCGAATGCCAGCGATGCAAAGGTCAAGGTGAACGGTTCCGCAACGGAAACCGCCGCTTTGAAGCTCGGCACCTCCTCCAAGGCCGGTACGGCAACCCTGACGGTGCCTGCAGGCGCTTCCAAGATTTCCTTCTACGGCCTGGGCTGGAAGGATAAGACCGCAACCCTGACCATCAAGATGACTGGCATGACCGACAAACAGGCGGAATGCACGGCCAATGCAGGTGTATCCAACAACTCGCCGTTTACGGTGACGGTTGCCGGTACCGACAAGAAGACCATCGACTTGGGTTCCGCCCTGGGCAGTGCGGCTACGGTGACGGTTACCACCGAAGGCTCTACGAATACCCGTGTTGTTCTCTTTGGCTTTGTATCTGAATGAGACGGCTCGTTTATATAGCAGCGTTTCTGGCGCTGATGTCCTGCGGCGGCGGGAGCAACGATCCCGCCGGCGTTGAGCCCAGGCTGTCCGTCAAGACCAATCCGGTTTCCAGTGCCAAGGGAAGCCAGTTTGTGACGGTGACGGCGTCGGGTTCCTGGACGCTTTCTTCCTCGGCTGCCTGGGCGACGGTCAGTCCCTCGTCCGGTTCCGGCTCCACGTCCAACGTGGTCCTGAGCTGGAGTGCCAATTCGGCATCGGGTTCTCCGGACCGGACGGCGGACCTGATTCTGAACGTGGGCGGCAAATCCACCCAGCTGGTCCTTACCCAGTTGGGCGTACCCGAAGTGATCCCTCCCGGCGGCGGTGGCAGCACCTATCCGGCCGGGAATGTGAAGGGAACGACCGGCTGGATGGAAATGCCCGAGATTCCCGCTTCTCACGACGGATACGGCGTCTATACGCATGATATGACCATCGGCAGCACCCACATCCGCAACTATTCCTTCTATTGGGACTACCAGAACCTGGTGGCCTGGTGGGTGGCCTATCCGTTGAATT
>Ga0256404_1007230_pt1 | contig 17721 bp, 13 predicted proteins | sample RumenRJG_01DNA_FD_185990 | JGI IMG/M metagenome (GOLD analysis project Ga0256404, IMG submission 185990) | Bovine rumen microbial communities from Lethbridge, Alberta, Canada - RJG_01 | ecosystem: Host-associated > Mammals > Digestive system > Stomach > Rumen | place: Canada: Alberta | collected...
TCCTGCGAATGGCCCCGTGGTCAAGCGGTTAAGACATCGCCCTTTCACGGCGGTAACATGGGTCCGAATCCCGTCGGGGTCATTGTAGTAGCTGCAGGAATCCTGCAGCTATTTTCATAAGAGAAACATGAACGGACCTTTAGCTCAGTTGGTTAGAGCAGTCGGCTCATAACCGATCGGTCCAGGGTTCGAGTCCCTGAGGGTCCACTTACCTGTCATTTCCTTGCGCCGGCATGGCGGAACTGGCAGACGCGCGGGACTTAAAATCCCGTTCGACTTATCATCGAGTGTCGGTTCGATCCCGACTGCCGGCATCAGCCAGAAGCTTCTTCACGAGGTTTCTGGCTATTTTTAACCATGAAACTTTATATTTTGACCATTTGTCCTGAATATTTTTCATCCTTTCTGTCCTCCCATGTGGTTCGACGAGCAGTTGAGCTCGCATGCGGTGAGGTAGAGGTGATCGATCTGCGTCAGTTTGCGGACGGAAGCTTCCGCCATGTGGACGATTCACCATTTGGCGGAGGAAGAGGGCTTGTGCTGCGCGCGGAGCCGATCTGGCGCGGTATTCAATTTGTAAAGGAACAGGCGGGTTCGGATGGATGTCATGTCATCGGCCTCACACCGGAAGGGAAGACATATCATCAGCAGAAAGCACATGCACTGCTTGGATATTCTCACATAGCGCTGGTATGTGGTCACTACGAGGGCATGGATGCCAGGGTGAGCTGCTATTTTGATGAAGAGCTTTCCATTGGCGACTATATTCTGACCGGCGGAGAGCTGCCAGCCCAGGTAATCTCAGATTCGCTTCTCCGGCTTCTCCCGGGCGTGCTGCGTCATGGAAGCGCCGAAGAGGAGTCCTTTGAATCAGGAATGCTGGAGTATCCGCAGTACACACAGCCTGCCGTATGGAGAGGGCAGCGTGTACCAGATGTACTGTTGTCCGGGGATCACGGCAAAATACGAACCTTTCGTCAGGCAGAGGCGGAACGGGTTACGCGGGAGAAGAGACCCGACCTTCTTGATGAAAATAACGTTTGAACGTGGCATGGCGTGATGCTTTGAATGTCATGCCGAGGCAGGACTTTCAAACGGCGGCAGAGGTGCTGGCGCAACGGCTGCTGCATTCGGCAAAAACGCATTCGCAGATTTTGCCTCAGCGGGGTAGAGAAATGAATGTACAGAGAGCACTGACCAAAAAGGAAAAAATTATTGTTCTGGCAGCTATGGCGATCATTTTAATTCTGATCGGACTTACGCGGCCACTCTGGGCACCGAAGAATAGCAGCAATGAAGGGGGCTCACAGACTTCTGTCACTTCGGTGACAGAGGGAAATTCAGGAATAACGGCGGAGTCTTCCGTTGCGGTTTCCGGTGAATAAAAACTTCCGAAAAGGACACGACATGAGGAATATGTTTGAAAGTGGTGCTGATACACCACCTTCAGACTGACAGCGGTGTGAGCGGCACGGGTACAAATATGAAACTGGTTATTGTCAGACATGGTGATCCTGATTACGAGCATGATACATTGACGAAAACAGGCTGGGAAGAAGCAGAACTGCTGTCAGAACGTCTGTCGAAGATGCATTTTGACGGAATTTTCTGCTCTCCGCGCGGACGTGCCAGAGATACGGCAGCGCCGACGCTGCAAAAGCTGGGAAGGGAAGCTGTGATCTGTGACTGGCTCCAGGAATTTCCTGCGCAGATCTGGAGACCTGACTGCCCGGAGCATCGCCAGATTGTCTGGGACTGGCTTCCGCAGGACTGGACGGCGCATCCGGAGTTCTACGATCCGGATCACTGGGCGGACAATGAGGTGATGCGGGAGGGGCATGTAGGAGAGCAGGTCAGTGAGGTGATCCGGCAGTTTGACGCTCTGCTTGCGAAGTGGGGCTATGAGCGGAATGGCCGGATTTACCGTGCGGTGAGACCAAGCAACGATACGCTCCTCTTTTTCTGCCACTTCGGGCTGGGGTCGATTCTGCTCGGTCATCTGATCGGCGTATCGCCAATGGTGCTCTGGCATGGGACCGCCGTCGCTCCCACCGGCGTAACTACTGTAGCAACGGAGGAAAGGGTGCGGGGAACGGCGAGTTTCCGGATCCTGCAGCTCGGCGATATATCCCATCTTTACGCTGCAGGCAGGGAGCCGTCGTTTTCTGCCCGGTTCTGTGAGTGCTACGACAATGCCGATGAACGGCATGTGTAAGTTCCCTGTATCAACGGTACGCGTAAATTCCTTGTATCAGCGGCATGTGTAATAGCTCTGTATCAGCGGCATGTTTATTTCAGCGCTGACTCTATATCCATCCGCCGGCCACCTGAATGATCTGTCCGGTGAGGTAGGCGGGCATTTTGGCTAGCTGTATGACAGCGGATGCAATTTCTTCTGGCTCCGCAAAACGATCGGCAGGAATTTCTGCGATCAGAGCCTGTTTTGCCTCATCATCCAGGCAGTCATTCATCCGGGTATCCACGCATCCGCAGGAAATGGCATTGACCGGAATATGATTCGGAGCCAGTTCCTTCGCGAGAGCCCGGGTGAGGGCGTCGACGCCGCCCTTAGACGCCGAATATGCGGCCTCATAGGCTGCACCTGCCTGGCCCCAGACGGAAGAAATGTTGATGATGCATCCGCTTCCCTTTTGGAGAAACAGCGGGATTGCAAGGCGGCTTGTGTAGAATATGGAGCTCAGATTCGTGGAAATAAGCCGGTTCCATTCCGTCGGCTGCATGTCCTGCAGCAGCCCGAGATGGGCCATACCGGCGTTATTGATGAGCAGGTCGAGCTGAGGAATGACGGCGGCAAAATACTGGCCGACCGCATCCGGTTCGGCGACATCGACGGCATGTGCAGTACAGCAGATTTCATAACTATTTTCGAGCTGGGATGCAAATGTGGTCAGCTCCGGCAGAGCATGCAGGCAGATCAGATGCAGATTGCAGCCCTCAGCCGCGAGCGCCAGTGCGATTGCCCGGCCGATACCATGCGCCGCTCCCGTAACCAGTGCGGTTTTTCCGGCGAGACAGTTCTTCACTTCAGTTGGATTGCGGTGCATGGTAAGTTCTCCTTTCGCAGCACTTCTTTTGAATTTCAGGAATAATTACTATATTATGATAGAAGAATTGAAGGTGGTGAAAGCTGCGAGGCAGCGGGCCCACTTCTGCAATTCTACTACAGCGTGTATTCTTTCGCATGTATCCTTTCAGCAGGCTGCATTCCGTTAGTGGAAAGAATCATTACGATACCATCATTACAAAAGAGCAATTGCCAAAAATAAAGGAGGAAATTCATCATGCTTGATACGCTTATTATTGGATCGGGTCCTGCCGGACTGACAGCAGCCATTTACGCCTGCCGCGCGGAGCTGACCTTTCAGGTTCTTGAGAAGGAACCGACCAGCGGAGGACAGGTCATCAACACCTACGATGTAGACAATTATCCCGGACTGAAGGGCGTCGGCGGCTTCGATCTCGCAATGAAGTTCCGCGAGCATGCCGAGCAGCTTGGTACGTCGTTTGTCAATGCGCAGGCTTCCTCCATCGAAAAAAGAGAGGGAGCGGAAGGAACATATTTTGCAGTTCAGACGAACCAGGGAGAATTCACTGCGAGGACAGTGATTCTGGCGACCGGCGCCTCGCACGCAAAGCTTGGCGTGCCCGGGGAGGATGCGTTTGCGGGACGCGGCGTGTCCTACTGCGCAACCTGCGACGGCGCGTTCTTCCGGAAAAAGACGGCGGTGGTAGTCGGAGGCGGCGATGTGGCTGCGGAGGATGCGCTGTTTCTGGCTAGACTTTGCAGCAAGGTTTATCTCGTGCACAGGAGAGGAGAACTCCGGGCGGCACCGGTGCTGGCGACACAGGTCCGGGAAAATGAAAAGATCGAGATGCGGTGGAACAGTGTCGTGGAGGAGATCCGCGGAGAAGCGAAGGTCGGCAGTGTTCTGCTGAAAAATCTGGCCACGGGGGAGCATGAGGAGCTTCCAACCGACGCCGTGTTTATCGCCGTCGGCATTGTGCCGAGTTCTGCGTGGCTCGGCGATTTTGTGAAACTGAATGAGAGAGGATATGTTGTGGCCGGTGAGGATACGGCAGCGAGTGTGCCCGGCGTCTTTGCGGCGGGTGACCTCCGCGCGAAACGGCTCCGCCAGATCATCACGGCCTGCAGCGATGGTGCCTGTGCGGTGACTGCAGTGCAGGACTATCTGGCTTGACTGAGTATGGCGGGACAGATTGGCTGTCTGAGTGCGACGGGATAACAGGCCGACGGAGTGCGGCGGGACAGACTGGCTGTCTGAGTGCGACGGGATAACAGGCCAATGGAGTGCGATGGGACTGACAGGCTGAATGCAGCAGGACAGATGGCCGACGGAGTGCTGCAGGACAGATTGACACAGTGACCCCGCGATGGTAATATTTTGCCTGAAATAATTTCGTAATATTTGTAACAAACAATTGCGAAATATTTCCTCTTGATGAATTATCTGGGAACAGACAGAGTTTATGCCATTCGGTCTTGGGGGAACTTCTTTTCATGAAATATTCCGGCAAAGGTTTTATTGCAGTTTCTGCTGCTGCGGCGCTCACCCTGAGTGCGTTTTGTCTTCCGGCCTATGCTTCGGAGGGGAACTGGTCTCTTCCAACCGCGGGGATCGCTTCGCTGATTGCAGTCAGCGGTTCGCTTCATGAGGCAATGCCTGCGGGCGGAACAGCAGATCTGACGGAATCGGAGGATATTGCGGTATCTCCGGAACCTGAAACTTCTGCGGGTGAAGCAGCCGATGTCAATGCCAGTGCGCCTGAATATTCCGCGGAAAGCGGGGAACAGGCAGAGACAGGGGAGTCTGCCGGGACCGGCAGTGCAGCCTCAGATCCGCTGCGGGCCGGGATTGCCCTGCTGACCGCAACCAATAAAACATCGCTTGCCAATGAGCCGGATGCGTTCGGTTCCGGCAGCGTGACAGAAAGCGCTCTGCTGGGAATCACAGACGGCGGTGCGGGAGAGACGGAGCAGGCGGCAGACACGGCAGGCACTGTTTCCGAAGCAGGCTCGGGTGCGGATGCGGCGGAACAGGCTGGGGAAATAGCGAAACAGGCGGAGAGTCAGTCCGGCGAAGCGACGCAGCAGGCAGCGAACGCCGGAAGTATTGCAGCTGCGGAGGGAGCCTCAGAGACGGAAGAGTCTGGAGACGACGCAGCGGAGAAGGAGCAGGCTTCTGACGCGGGCACCTCACTGGCGGTTGCGGATGTATCGGATTATGTCAATATCCGTGCGGACAAGAGTGAGGACGCCGAGATACTTGGAAAGCTGTACAAGGACGGCGTGGCCACGGTTCTTGAAAAGGATGACGGGAGCGGATGGATCAAAATCACCTCCGGCTCGGTGACCGGATATATCAAGGCGGATTTTCTGACTACCGGGGAGGAAGCCGCGAAGAAGGCGGAGGAGAGCGCCACAAAGGTGGCGGAGGTAACGACCGAGACGCTCCGTGTCAGAGCGGCTGCGGACATCAATTCTGATGTGATCACCCTGATTCCGCAGGGCGATAAGCTGAACATCATCGAAGAACAGGACGGGTGGTACAAGGTCCATACGGAAGACGGCGACGGATATATTTCGTCTGACTATGCTGATGTAGAGACGGTATACCCGCAGGCGGAATCGAAAGAAGAGGAAGCGGAACGTCTCGAGAAGGAGGAGAAGAAGCAGAGCGAAGAGAAGGCGGCAAAATCATCCTCAAAGCGGGAAGCGGTCGTCGATTATGCGCTGCAGTTCCTTGGCAATCCGTATGTCTGGGGCGGTACCAGTCTGACGAACGGGACAGACTGCTCCGGCTTCACGATGTCTGTGTACGCGCATTTCGGTTACAGCCTGCCGCATTATGATGCTTCTCAGCGCAGCTGCGGCACAGCGGTGGACAGCCTCGCGGACGCACTGCCCGGCGACCTGATCTGCTACAACGGACATGTTGCAATCTATATGGGCGGCGGACGGATTGTCCACGCATCGAATCCGCGGACCGGCATCACGACGGGCAACGCATCATACCGGCAGATCGTGGCGATCCGCAGAATCATTCAGTAACTCCAGACGGGACGCCGCCGAACATGACATGAGCGGGGTAGATCGCGGCGATCCGGATAATCATTTCATGACAACAGAATGTGCGCCCGTCGGGCGCTGTTAAAGCAAACGCTCCGCACGGAATGTGCGGAGCGTTTGTCGAACAAGGCGGCTGCAGCGTGAAGCGATGGCGATACAGGGCAATCTGCAGTGCCATCCATTTTAGTGCGGAGCCTTTGCGGCGTAGCATTTATTCCTCCGGCTCGATCATGCCGTAGGTGCCGCCCTTCCTCTTGTACACGACACAGATCTGTTCATCCTCGGCGTTGCGGAATACATAGAAATTGTGGCCGAGCAGTTCCATCTGTACGCAGGCATCCTCCGGATACATCGGCTTCATATCGAACTGCTTCTTGCGGACGATGCGGATCTCATCATCCTCCGGGTAGCTGTTCTCAAGGAACTCGCGCTTGAAGGAACTGCCCTCTGCCTGGTCTCTGGCTTTCAGCTTGTTTTTATATTTTTTCAGCTGACGCTCGATGACCTCTTCCACCAGATCAATGGAGACATACATATCGCTTGAGACCTGCTCGCAGCGGATAATGTTTCCTTTGACCGGGATAGTCACTTCAATTTTATGGCGGTCCTTATCCACGTTGAGTGTGACATTGGCTGTGGTGTCTTCCGAAAAATACTTGTCGAGCTTTCCGATTTTGTCTCGAACTGCCTGATCCAGTCCCGGGGTGACTTCGATGTTCTTTCCCACAATCACAAATTTCATTTTGAGGCACCTCTTTTCTGCAGTCCACCGTATTGAGGACTGCGTGTTATGATCTGTTCTTATTGTATCACAGGGAGGGCGGAGATTGGCATCCTGACGACAGGATTGGACGGCTCGGTAATATCGTCGTTTTACCGAAATCCAGTTGAACTGAACCGGCCTCTATGGTATAATTTATAGCGTAAGTGATAAAAATTTAACAATCTTTGTTCCTGACACTGGCAGTGCAAACAAATTTGTTCTACATGGAGGAAATTATGTCAAAGAAAGTTGTTATCGCAGGTGCATGCCGCACAGCCATCGGCAAGATGGGCGGCGGTCTTTCCACCACGCCGGCGGCGGACCTCGGCGCGATCGTGATCAAGGAGGCGCTGCGGAGAGCGGGCGTCCCCGCTGACCAGGTGAGCGAGGTCCTGATGGGCTGCGTGATTCAGGCAGGTCTCGGACAGAACGTCGCGAGACAGGCATCGATCAAGGCCGGTCTTCCGGTTGAGGTCCCGGCTGTCACGATCAACGTCGTCTGCGGATCCGGTCTGAACAGCGTCAATATGGCAGCAGATATGATTCTTGCCGGTGATGCGGACATCGTCGTGGCGGGCGGCACTGAGAATATGTCTCTCGCACCGTTCTGCCTGCCGAAGGCGAGATTCGGCTACCGCATGAACAACGGCGTGCTTGTCGACTGCATGGTCAACGATGCACTGTGGGATGCATTCAATAACTATCACATGATCCGCACGGCGGACAATGTGGCTGCAAAATGGGGCCTGACCAGGGAAGAGATCGACGAGTTTGCTGCGTGGTCTCAGACCAAGTGCGCAAAGGCCCAGGAAGAGGGTAAGTTCAAGGACGAGATCGTCCCTGTCACAGTGCATCAGAAGAAGCAGGATGTGATCGTGGATAAGGACGAGGGACCGAGAGGGCCGCAGACAGCAGCTGACATCGCGAAGCTCCGCACCATCAATCCGGACGGCGTGACGACGGCGGCGAATGCCTCCGGCATCAACGACGGCGCAGCCGCGATGGTTCTGATGAGCGAGGAGAAGGCAAAGGAGCTCGGCGTGAAGCCGATGGCGACCTGGGTTGCAGGCGCGCTCGGCGGTGTCGATCCGGCGATCATGGGCGTGGGCCCGGTTGCCGCGACACGCAAGGTGATGGCGAAGACAGGCCTGACCATTGATGATTTCGACCTCTATGAGGCGAACGAGGCATTCGGTGCACAGTCCGTCGCAGTCGGCAAGGAGCTTCACTTCGATATGAACAAGCTCAATGTCAATGGCGGTGCGATCGCGCTCGGTCATCCGGTCGGAGCTTCCGGCGCCCGTATTCTTACCACGCTTCTCTACGAGATGCAGAAGAGAAACAGCAAGCGCGGACTGGCTACGCTGTGCATCGGCGGCGGCATGGGCTGCGCGACTGTTGTGGAGCGTTACGAGGAAAACTGATTCCGGAAGGAACATGCATGATTCTGCGGTCGGACAGAAATAATCTGCCCGGCCGTTCGGTGTGCCCGGACAAAAAAGAGATAGGAGAAGGCATCATGAGTTTTGTTGATTATGCAGTTGAGGGCGCGGTCGGCACGATTACCATCAACCGTCCGCAGGCATTGAATGCGCTGAACAGCGCGGTGCTGGATGACCTGAACACCGTGCTCGACAATGTCGATCTTGATACGGTCCGCTGCCTGGTTCTGACCGGCGCGGGTGAGAAGAGCTTTGTGGCCGGCGCGGACATCGGAGAGATGAGCACGCTGACGAAGGCGGAGGGAGAGGCATTTGGCAAGAAGGGCAACGATGTATTTCTGAAGATTGAATCCTTCCCGATCCCGGTGATCGCCGCAGTAAACGGGTTTGCGCTGGGCGGCGGCAATGAGCTCGCCATGAGCTGCGATATCCGTCTCTGCTCCGACAACGCAGTCTTCGGCCAGCCGGAGACAGGACTCGGCATCACACCCGGCTTCGGCGGCACCCAGAGACTGGCGCGCCTGGTCGGCATGGGCATGGCGAAGCAGATGGTCTATGCCGCGGCGAACATCAAGGCGGACGAGGCATACCGCATCGGTCTTGTGAACGCAGTGTATCCGCAGGAAGAGCTTCTTCCGGCCGCGCAGAAGCTGGCGGCAAGAATTGCTTCCATGGCGCCGATCGCCGTCAGAGCGGCAAAAGCTGCCATCAACGAGGGATATCAGGTCTCCATCGACAGCGGCGTCCGTATCGAGGAAGAGAAGTTCGGCAGCTGCTTCGAGACAGAGGATCAGAAGGAAGGCATGGCAAACTTCCTCCGGAAGAAGGATGATCCGAAGAAGGTCAAGCACGTCGCGTTCCAGAATAAGTAATCTGCGTCCGCATGGGAGCATGTGGTTCCTGCGTTTGTTTTGACGCGGGGCAGTGAGCGGACGGAAACAGGATATACTGGCTGCCTTTACCCGGCAGCCTTGTATCACATAGAGAAACCATGATTCTTGAAAGCAAAATTTTGCAGGAGGAATGACATGAAGGTAGCGGTTATCGGTGCCGGCACCATGGGAGCCGGGATTGCCCAGACATTTGCACAGTGCGACGAGGTAGAGAAGGTTTATCTGTGCGACATCAAGCAGGAGTTCGCGGACGGCGGACTGAAGAAGGTTAAGAAGAACCTGGATCGTCTGGTGACAAAGGGAAAGATGGAGCAGGCGAAGGAGGATGCGATTCTCGCCAAGTTCCAGACCGGCCTCAATACGCAGGCAGTCGATCCGGATCTCGTCGTCGAGGCGGCACTCGAGGTCATGGACATTAAGAAGAACTGCTTCAAGGAGCTGCAGGAGAACATTGTAAAGAACGAGAACTGCATCTATGCTTCCAACACCTCTTCTCTGTCCATCACAGAGATCGGATCCGGCCTTCCGAAGCCGATCATCGGCATGCATTTCTTCAATCCGGCTCCGGTCATGAAGCTGGTTGAGGTGATCCAGGGCGCGAACACGCCGGCAGAGACGGTCGAAAAGGTCAAGGAAATTGCTGTAAAGCTCGGCAAGACACCTGTCCAGGTCAACGAGGCTCCCGGCTTCGTTGTCAACCGCATTCTTGTTCCGATGATCAACGAAGGCATTTTTGTCTACGCAGAGGGTGTTTCCGATATCCAGGGCATCGACACGGCAATGAAGCTCGGCTGCAATCATCCGATGGGACCGCTGGAACTCGGCGATTATATCGGCCTCGATATCGTGCTTGCAATCATGGATGTCCTGTACAAGGAGACCGGCGATTCCAAGTATCGCGCATGCCCGCTGCTCCGCAAGATGGTGCGCGCAAAGCACCTCGGCGTGAAGACCGGTATCGGATTCTACAAGTACAACGAAGACCGCACCAAGACCCCTGTAGATCAGCTTTAATCTGAACCGGGGCACTGACAGGGCCATAACGGAGCCTGCGCGCCGCTATGGCCCGTCGCCATGCCGTTTACGGCAGCAGTATCCAAAATCATGAAGGAGACAGATCATGGATTTTACATTAGACAAGAAGCATCTGATGGCAAGACAGCTGTTCAAGGATTTTGCCGAGAAGGAAGTCAAGCCGCTTGCACAGGAGATTGATGAGACGGAGCGCTTCCCCCGCGAGACGGTGGAGAAGATGGCAAAGGCCGGATTCATGGGCATCTCTATCCCGAAGGAATATGGCGGACAGGGCTGCGATCCGCTGACCTATGTGATGTGCATCGAGGAGCTTGCAAAGCAGTGCGGCACTACAGCCGTCATCGTTTCCGCACACAGCTCGCTCTGCGCAGATCCGATTCTGACGTTCGGCACCGAGGAGCAGAAGCAGAAGTATCTGCCTGATCTCGCTGCAGGCCGCAAGCTTGGCGCATTCGGTCTGACAGAGCCCGGAGCCGGCACGGATGCACAGGGCGTACAGACCAAGGCTGTGAAGGATGAGGACGGAAACTGGGTTATCAACGGCTCCAAGATTTTCATCACCAACGGCAAGGAAGCGGATGTATATGTGATCTTCGCCCAGACCGGAACGAAGCTGGACAAGAAGGGCCGCACGCAGAAGACCTTCACGGCATTCATTCTGGAGAAGGGTATGCCCGGATTCACCTTCGGCACGAAGGAGAACAAGATGGGCATCCGCGCTTCAGCTACCTATGAGCTGGTCTTCAACGATGTGAAGGTTTCCGACGCGCAGCGTCTCGGCGCTGAGGGCAAGGGCTTCCCGATCGCGATGCACACACTGGATGGCGGCCGTATCGGTATCGCTGCACAGGCACTGGGTCTCGCGGAGGGCGCGCTTGACAGAACCGTCGCCTATGTGAAGGAGAGAAAGCAGTTCGGCCGTGCGCTGGCTCAGTTCCAGAACACCCAGTTCCAGCTGGCTGACATGGCGACAAAGTGCCAGGCTGCCCAGTATCTTGTCTACGCGGCGGCAAATGCGAAGGCAACGAAGGACCGCTACTCCGTGGAAGCGGCTATGGCAAAGCTCTGCGCAGCAGAGGTGGCGATGGAAGTCACCACCAAGGCAGTGCAGCTGCACGGCGGCTATGGCTACATGAAGGAATACGATGTCGAGCGCATGATGCGGGATGCGAAGATCACAGAGATCTACGAGGGCACGAGCGAAGTGCAGAGAATGGTCATCAGCGGCGCGATGCTGAAGTAAGCGCATCTGCCATCCGGTCATTTTCCTTAGGAAGCCGCATACCATGCGGCACGGGATATAATTTTGAAGGAGAGAATCAATGAAAATCGTTGTCTGTGTAAAACAGGTACCCGATACCAAGGGCGGCGTCGTGTTCAATCCCGACGGAACGCTGAACAGAGCTGCAATGCTCGCAATCATGAATCCGGACGACAAGGCAGGCCTTGAGGCAGCGCTGGAGCTGAAGGACAAGTACGGCGCAGAAGTGACGGTTCTGACGATGGGCCTTCCGAAGGCAGACGAAGTGCTGCGCGAGGCCATGGCGATGGGCGCTGATCATGGCGTTCTTGTCACTGACCGTGTGCTCGGCGGCGCTGATACCTGGGCAACGTCCCAGACAATCGCGGGTGCGATCCGCAATCTGGACTATGATCTGATCATTACAGGCCGTCAGGCAATCGACGGCGATACGGCACAGGTCGGACCGGAGGTCGCAGAGCATCTGCATCTGCCGATGGTCACTTATGTGCAGAAGATCGTCGATTACGACGAGGCGGCGAAGACCATTACGGTGGAGCGCCAGTTTGATGACCGCTACATGGTGGTCAAGGCAAATCTGCCATGCGTTCTGACCGCGCTGGGCGAACTCGCTGAGCCCCGCTATATGACTCCTGGCGGAATCTTCGATGCGTATGATAAGGAAGTAACTGTCTGGGGCAGAAAGGATCTGAAGGACGTGCTCGACAGCGATCTCGGCAAGGTCGGCTCTCCGACCCAGATTGCCAAGGCGTCTGACAAGGTCCGCAAGGGTGCCGGTGAAGTGAAGAAGGATCTTTCCCCTGCGGAAGCGGTCGACTACATTGTGGAGAAGCTGCAGGCAAAGCATATCATCTGACAGGACGCCGTCCCTGTCGCCGGTGTCCCGGGCGCGCGGAAAACGGCGCGGCCGGCAGTGGATATTCATGGAGAATAAGGAGTCATAAAATGGCAACAGCAAATAAGGAACAGTATAAAGGGGTATTCATCTTTGCCCAGCAGGTTGACGGCGAGCTCTCCGGCATTGCGCTGGAACTTGTCGGAAAGGGAAAGGAACTGGCAGCTGACCTTGATACGCAGGTCACGGCTGTGCTCATTGGTTCCGGCATCCGCGGACTGGCGGATGAGCTCGGCGAGTATGGCGCGGACCGTGTCATCGTCGTCGATGATCCGGAGCTGAAGGATTACAGAACAGAGCCCTATGCGCATGCCCTTGCCAGTGTCATCAATGAGTACAAGCCGGATGTGATGCTTGTCGGCGCAACGGCAATCGGCCGTGATCTCGGCCCTTGTGTCGCGGCGAGAGTGCACACCGGTCTGACGGCGGACTGCACGAGCCTTGCAATCGGCGACTTCCCGCTGAACCCGATTCCGGGTCAGGAGGACAAGCAGCTCCACAAGCAGCTGCTCATGACCCGTCCTGCCTTCGGCGGCAATACCATCGCAACCATCGCCTGCCCGGATTTTCGTCCGCAGATGGCGACGGTCCGTCCCGGTGTCATGCAGAAGGGCGAGCGTGTGCCCGGACGCAAGGCAGAGGTGATTGATTACAACCCCGGCTTCACACCGGACAATCGCTACACAGAGATCCTTGAGATTGTGAAGAACACGAAGAAGGTCGCTGATATCATGGATGCGAAGATCCTTGTCTCCGGCGGACGCGGACTTGGCAGCGCGGAAAACTTCGCGATTCTCGACGATCTTGCAGCCGCCATCGGCGGCACTGTTTCCTGCTCCCGCGCCGTGGTGGATGCAGGCTGGAAGCCGAAGGATCTGCAGGTCGGCCAGACCGGAAAGACCGTCCGGCCTCAGGTATACTTTGCGATCGGTATTTCGGGCGCCATCCAGCATCTTGCCGGCATGGAAGAGTCCGACATGATCATTGCGATCAACAAGGATGAGTCCGCTCCGATTTTCACCGTGGCGGATTATGGTGTGGTCGGCGATCTGTTCAAGATCGTGCCGAAGCTGACGGAGAAGATCAAGGAAGTAAAGGCTGCAGCGGCGCAGAACTGAGCTGTGCTGCTCACTGAGACCTGTCCTACGTGATCATCCGCGGAAAATTTTTACGATGATTGGCGCAGAATGCTGCTCTGAGAACAGAATATCGGATTGCGGGGAACTGTGACAGGCTGCCTGCAAATAAGTGGAAAAGGCGTACCCGACGAAATCAGCGGGTACGTCTTTTTTGAACCAAAAATATATGAATTGGAACAAAAAACGGGTTGAACTTTTGTCAGACTTTGGCATGATGTAAGAGGGATCAACATTCATCAGGGGGTACTCATCATGAATCAGGAATTTGAGGAAGCTATTGTCAGAGATCCGCGGGTCTTCAAGCAGAATACCATGCCGGCGCACTCGGATCATCTTGTTTGTCAGTCCTGGGAGGAGCAGGAGAAGGGAGTGTCCGGATTCCGCTGGTCGCTGAACGGTCTCTGGAAATTTGCCCTTGCGCGCACGCCGAAGGAGGCGCCGCAGGGATTCTGGAAACAGGACTACGACTGCTCCCGCTGGGAGGATATCCGGGTCCCGTCGCCGATCCAGCTTGAGGGACATGGAGAGCCGGGATACCAGAACGTGGCATATCCCTGGGACGGGCACGAGGCGATCGATCCCGGCGATATTCCGGAGGGATTCAATCCCACGGCTTGTTATGTGAAGGAATTTGTCATTCCGGAGGAAGCGGCGCATCGCCCGCTGTTCATCAGCTTTCAGGGCGTGGAGAGCGGATTCGCCCTCTGGATGAACGGGAAGTACGTCGGGTACAGCGAGGACACCTTCACGCCCACCGAGTTTGACCTCACGCCGTATCGGAAGGCTGGCGTCAACCGCATCGCGGTAAAGAATTACCGGTGGACAGCAGGAGCCTGGCTTGAGGACCAGGATTTCTTCCGCCTCTCCGGTATTTTCCGTGATGTCTATCTGTTTACCACGCCGGAGACGCATCTCTATGATCTGCGCATCCGCGCGGTGCCGGAAGAGAATCTGCGTCGGGCGGAGCTCGCCGTCACATGGAATCTGGTGCTGCCGGAGGGCAAGGCGCCCGGTCATGCCGCGGTGCGCTACACCCTGCTGCGAGCGGGGCAGACGGTTCTGACGGGAACCGCTTCCGCCGCAGAGGGAAGGAAGATTCTCTTCGGACAGGATGCCACGCTGACCGCGGAGCAGATGAAGGCGGGGCTGACAGGCAATACCAGCGCAGTGCATCCGGTCAGTGCCTGTCAGATCACGACAACGGATATCGTGGAGGACCCGGCGCTCTGGAGCGCGGAGGATCCGCAGCTCTATGATCTGAAGATCGAGGTGCTCGGCTCGAACGGCACCTTAACGGAAGTGGCGCTGGAGAAGGTCGGATTCCGCCGGTTTGAGATGAAGGACGGGATTCTCTGTCTCAACGGAAAACGTCTCGTCTTCCGCGGCGTCAACCGCCATGAGTTCTTTGCAGACAGCGGGAGAACACCGCAGCCCGACAAAATCCGGGACGATGTCATCACCATGAAGCGGGCTAATATCAATGCGATCCGCACCTGCCATTATCCTGATGCTTCTGTCATTTACCGGCTCTGCGACGAAATGGGCCTTTACATGATCGCGGAGAACAACATGGAGACACACGGCGTGTGGCAGGCTTACGCGTCCGGCTGGAAGGACATCGAATACTGTGTGCCGGGGAACCGGCCGGAGTATCTGGAGCTGGTGATGGACCGCGTCAATTCCTGCTATCAGCGGGACAAGAACCACCCGGCCGTTTTGATCTGGTCCGACGGCAATGAATCCTTCAGCGGCACGGATGTGCAGGCGATGACGGATAAATTCCACGCGCTCGACCCGGACCGTCTGGTGCATTACGAGGGCATCAGCCACGATCCGAGAACGCCGCAGGTCTCGGATATGTACTCGCAGATGTATACGCCGGCGGAGAAGATTCCGGAATTCCTCCGGGAGCATACGGACCGCCCGCTCATTCTGTGCGAGTACACGCATTCCATGGGAAATTCCAACGGCGGCATGTTCCGCTACCGCGATCTGGAGGAGCGGGAACCGCGGTTCCAGGGCGGCTTCATCTGGGATTTTGTGGATCAGGCGTTTACGAGGAAGAATCGCTTCGGAGAATGGACGCAGGCGTACGGGGGAGATTTTGGCGAGCATCCCACCGACTATGAATTCAGCGGCAACGGGATTGTGGACAGCCTTCGCCGCCCGTACGGCAAAATGCAGGAAGTGAAGTTCCTGTATCAGGCGATCCGGGCGGAGGTCGACACGGATGCCTGGACTGTCAGAATTATCAACAAGAATAATTTTGTCGGGACGGACGCCTTTGACTGCTCTGCGAGACTCGAGCGGGAGGGAGAACTCCTGCAGGAGCTGCCGCTGCAGACATCTGCCGCACCGCTCTCGGAGGAAACCTGTGCACTTCCTCTACCGCGTCCGCAGGAGCCGGGAGAATATACGGTGACGGTCTCCTTCCGTCTCAGGAACGGGACGGACTGGGCCTGCCAGGGCTATGAGGTGGCCTTCGGACAGCGTGCGTTCCGGATCAGCGGGGAGCGGCAGATTCCGCAGGCTGACCGGACCGGCTGCAGCGCCGCGCCGGCGGCGGCATTCGGTGCACTGCGGGGCTTTGCGCCGCTGCAGCGGCTGACGGTGATCCGGGGCGTAGAGGACATCGGCGTTTACGGAACGAATTTCCATGTCCTGTTTTCCCTGAAGCTCTGCAGACTGGTATCGTATGTCTACGGCGGAAAGGAGCTGATCGGCAAATGCCCGGCGCCGAGCTTCTGGCGTGCCCCCACGTCCAATGACGACGGGAACTTCATGGCGGCGAGGCAGGGAATCTGGAAGCTGGCGAGTGAATATGCGGATGCGAGACTGGCCGGTGTGGAGGATGCCTACCGCCATGTGAAGGGCATGCCCTATCCGATCGCGATGCCCCGCATAGAGAGCGGAGAGGACAGCTTCTCCATCGGGTGGACGACGATGATGCCGACCGTGCCGACCAGCGCAGTGGACATCACGTATACCGTCACGGCAGACGGAACAGTCCGTATTGATATGGCATATGAGCCTACGCCCGGCCTGCCGCCGATGCCGGAGTTCGGTATGAAGCTGGCGGTGGATGCCGACTATAACCGTGTCACCTGGTACGGACTCGGCCCGGAGGAGACTTACATCGACCGGGAAGAGGGCGGTAAGCTCGGCGTCTATTCCGCCCTGGCATCCGAAATGGTCCAGCCCTACCTTGTACCGCAGGAGACCGGGAACCATACGGGTGTGCGCTGGGCAAAAGTGACGGACCGCCGGGGCAGAGGACTTCTGCTCACGGCAGCCGGAGGCTACCTCGGCTCCCGGAGTGCCGCAGCGCCGGACGGCGCGTCGATCATGAACTTTTCCGCGCTGCCGTGGTCGCCGGAGCAGATGGAGGAAGCAAAGCACGTCTGGGAGCTGCCGAGACCGTGCTATACGGTGATTCGCTGCGCGGTGATGCAGCAGGGGGTCGCCGGTGACGACAGCTGGGGCGCGCGGACCCTCCCGCAGTTCCTCGTGGACAGCGGGGACCGGATCGGCTTCTCAGTCATGATGAAAGGGATCTAGGGCGGATTAAGGGCGTGGCGCCTCCGGGCCTCATGAAAGCGGCGCGGAGGCCTCCAGAATCGCCCGGCAGAGCTCGTGCGGATAAAGTCCCGTCAGGCCTTCCGGATCGCACAGAGGACCGTTCTGGAGGTCCCAGCGCATCAGGTTTCCGGTGAGGTAGGACGGGCCGCAGGGCTTGGTGGAATAGTGTCTGCTCCATTCCGGGAAATAGCGGACCATGATGCCGGTTGCGGCCTCCATGGCCATACTGCTGTAGTGACCTTCCCGGGTGACTGTGCCGGATACCTGGACGCCGCCGTTCGGGGTGCTGTGGATCAGCATGACGCTGCCATCCCGGTACTGGCCGAGGCTGATCCAGACATGCCCGTTCAGGCTGACGATGTCGCCCGGGCGGTAATAAGTAATCTCCTCCTGCGGGACGAACCGCCCGAAGCCGCGCGCGGCGAAGGTCTGTGCCATTTTGGTTGAGGACATGACATATCCCGGCGCCTCTCCGTCTTCCTGCGCGAAGGTCTGGTACAGCGACCAGCCGACGAACCCGGAGCAGTCCAGCCCGTTTCCATACTCGAACCGGTGCTGCCGGTAATCATAGTGACCGGCGTGCCCGTCAAAATACGTTTGCCAGG
>Ga0256404_1007234_pt1 | contig 17713 bp, 9 predicted proteins | sample RumenRJG_01DNA_FD_185990 | JGI IMG/M metagenome (GOLD analysis project Ga0256404, IMG submission 185990) | Bovine rumen microbial communities from Lethbridge, Alberta, Canada - RJG_01 | ecosystem: Host-associated > Mammals > Digestive system > Stomach > Rumen | place: Canada: Alberta | collected...
CTGTATTTCCAGAACAATATCTAATTAGAGAATATATCATGATTATAATGCTAATAAATATAACTATTAAACCTAATGTGCATATTAATCTTAATGGTTTTACACTAAATGATGTGATTCCATCCCATGCAAAATTAAGCATTTTTTTAAGTGGATATTTTGATTCTCCAGCAAATCTTTCTGCTCTTTCATAATATACTTTATCAGTCTTGAATCCTATTAATGGGAATATTCCTCTTAAGAATAAGTTTACTTCATGAAAATTACTAAATTCATCTAATACTCTTTTAGATGTTAATCTGTAATCAGCATGATTGTAGACAATTTCAACTCCCATTTTATCCATAAATTTATAAAAACTTTCTGCTGTTGTTCTTTTAAACCATGTATCTGTTTTTCTGGCTGACCTTACTCCATAGACTATGTCGCAACCTTCATCGTATTTTTCTAGCATTTTATCCATTGCATTTATATCATCTTGAAGGTCGGCATCCATTGATATTACTACATCAGCATATTTTCTTGCAGTTAGAAGTCCTGCAACTAATGCATTTTGATGTCCTCTATTTCTTGATAAAGATATACCTGTAAACAAATCATTTTGTTTATGTATCTTTTTAATAAGCTCCCATGTTGAATCTTTTGAGCCATCATTTACATACATTACTTTACTATCTTTACTTATTACTTTTTTCTTTATTAAACTATTCATTTTTTCTGTTAATCTTTTTGTTGTTTCATTTAATACTTCTTCTTCATTATAACATGGTATAACAACATATAATATATTTCCTTTTTTCATTTATAAACACCTACCTATTTTTATATTGTTTCATTTTTTTCATAAACATTTTTTAATAATGTTAGTGATTTTACTATTTCTTTGTTTCTAAATATTAATTTTTTGTAATTATCTTTTTCAAATGTTTTATTTAGTGATGCTCCTTCTTTATGAAATATTTCTAAGTTAGCATCATAATATGTTATTAGATTGTCATGAAGTTTTCTGTAATATAAGAATTCTTCTTCATGATATAAGAAAGTTTCATTATAAAACACATCATTATATCTCTTATAATATTTCTTTGAAAATATTAATGCACATCCATGGAGAGCTACTCCGTACTCTGATTTTTTCCCATTTTCAAGATGTTTTGGCTTTACAAATAATCTTTTTGTTTTCATATATATTGCTAGCAAATTTCTTAATAATACATTCCCATATATTTTTATTAGTTTGTTATGATATGCTATCTTTTCATTTATAGTGTCTATGTTATCATATACCGGAAATGGATTAACTGATTCTCCACCATCTGTTATAATTTTAGGCCCCATTATATCAAAATTTGTTTCTTTATAACATCTATATATTTCATCTACGAAGTTTGCCTGTTTTATTAATGTATCATTATTTATTACACATAAGAAATCAGGATTATATTTTTCTATTGCATATTTACATCCTTTATTATTTCCTTTTGCAAATCCAACATTTTCTTTTAGTAAAATTATGTCCTTTGTATATTTTTTTAACTTTTCAACTTCGTCTTTTGTTAAAGATGCATTATCCACAACTATTGTGGATATTTTTTTATCAGTTTTAATTTTATTAATTGATTCAATACACTCTATTGTATCTTTTAAATTTTTATAATTTAATAATATAAATGATATCATTATACTTCCTCAGCAAATCCTTTTTCAAGTTTTCTAAATATTGCAAGTCCTATAAAGAATACAACAATTGATATTATTGTTAAGTAAATTAGTGAACTTGCTGGTGGAACACGATGTAACATAAATATATCTCTATATGCCTCAATCATTCCTCCTAGCGGATTAATATCAATAGCCCATCTCAATTTTTTTGGAAACAAGCTTGCTTGATATAGTATTGGTGTTGCATAAAATACCATATTTAAAATAAACTGTACAATGTATTCAGTATCTTTTATGTATATATTTATTGCACTTAATGCAAATACAAGTCCTAGTGAAAATAATGACTGTAATATCGCAATAAATGGAAGCAAAATCAAATGCCAACTAATTCCTAAACCACCGAATATGCAGAATAAAAGTATTATAATACAACTGATGAAGAAATTAACAAGTCCACTTAATACAACTGATATTGGAAGTATTTCTCTTGGAAAATATACTTTTTTTATAATGTCTGAATTTGTTCTTATTGTTATCATTCCTTGATTCATTACTGTTGTAAAAAATGTCCATGGAATAATTCCAACAATTAGGTATTGCAAGTAATTCGGTGTTTTAACTCTCATGATATATGGGAAAACTATTGCATATACAAGTACTTGTAAAAGTGGGTTGACAAATGACCATAGAACACCTAGAAATGAGCCTTTATATCTTCCTCTAATTTCTTTTTTTACATTGCTTTTTAATAGTTCTCTATAATTATATAAATTTTTAAATAACTCCATAATATCTTCTCCTAACCACACAATTCTAGGTAGTCCTTTACAACTTTATCTGTTGGACCATCTTCCTTTATATGTCCCTCATAAATCCATACTGCTCTATCACATAAGTCTTTTACAGAGTCTAAGCTATGGCTTACTATAACTATAGTTTTTCCACTTTTCTTTAATTCATGAAGTTTTGCAAAGCATTTTTCTTGGAAATGTTGATCGCCAACTGCAAGTATTTCATCAATTAATATGATATCTGCTTCTACATTTATTGCAACTGCAAATGCAAGACGCATATACATTCCAGATGAATATGTTCTTACTGGATTATCAATAAACTCTTCTAGTTCAGAGAATTTAATTATATCGTCTAGTTTTGCATCTATTTCTTTCTTTGTTAGTCCAAATATTGAGGCATTGAAATAAATGTTTTCTCTTCCTGTGAAATCCTGGTGAAATCCTGCACCTAATTCTAGAAGTGATGTTAATTTACCATGTGTTGTTATTTTTCCTTTTGTTGGATAAATAATTTTTGTCATTAATTTTAATAATGTTGATTTTCCACTTCCATTAACACCTATTAATGCAACTGATTCTCCTTTTCTTATTTTTAAGTTTATATCTTCTAATACTGTTCTTTCTTCTGGCTTTTTTCTATTCCAGAAGACTATTCTTTCTTTTAATGTATTAGCCTTATCATAGTATACTTTAAATTTTTTTGTAACATGATTTACTAATATTGCATAATCTTCATTTTTATTCATTTTGCACCTCTATTAAATATATAATAATAGTATAACATTTTTTTTGTCTATTTCTACCTGATACTAAAAAAATAAAAAGAGCATACAATGCTCTAGTCTTTATTTAAATTTTTTTTGTTTTAAGTTGCTTTGTAATATTTACATTAAATTCTGTTATTATTAAAATAAATATAGGAATAAAATTATATAAATATCTACTTCTTGCTTCCCAGAATGTTAAAAATAAAAGTATTCCTATTATACTTAATCTTACATAATCTGGTTTATTATTTTTCATTAACAATTTAAGTATTGAACCTAGTATTAATGATAACAAGAATGCAAATTGTACTCCTTGCATAAAATATTTTATTGGCTTTTCACTTATTATAAATTTCTCATATTTATTTAGATTCTTATTGTTAAATGACAATGCTATATCAGAATAATACATTCCGTCCGACCAAATATTAACATCTTTTAACGTTAGATATTTTATGTAATCTGTAAATCCTAATTCCTTATATCTTCTTTTGTATTCATTGATGTTAAACTTTGAACTATAGTTATGTTTTTTGGTTAATTCATAGTCTTTAGAATTATATCCTCCTATTGAATTTCTTCCAGAGTTATCAGCATTTTTATCTTCAAGTCCCATCATTATCCAATGTGTATGTGGATATGGCTTATATCCTTCTGTCAAATATTTAGTTCCATATAATCTTTTAAAACCAAAAACAAAAATCATACATATTATAAGGCCTATGGATAATTTAAATAATAATTTGAAATTTTTTTCAATTATACTACAGATAAATACTGCCACAAATACAATAATTGCTGTTATTTTTATTTCTATTCCTAAAAACAAAAGAATTCCCATTAAAATGCATTTTATTAAATCTATGCTTTGTTTGTTATCTTCTTTTAATTGTAAGAACATATATATAATTGATATTCCAATAAATAGTGAAAATGTATCGCTATAAAATATTGGACAATAAAGAAAAATTGGAATAAAGAACAAACTTACAATCAAAGAAAAAATTGCCCCTTTTTTTCTAAATATTTTTCTTGTAGTAAAATATAGCATTAACATTGCAATATTTATAATTATTAGATTAAATATTCTGCATGATAGTTTTGCGTTAAGCCCAAATATTTTACCTATTTTTATCATATAAACTTCAATCTTAAACAGCATAACATTATTAGGAAACTCAGTTAAATAATATCTAAGTGGTGCTTGATTTAGACTACCATGTGTTGCATAAAATTTTGCATCGTTATATATTACACCATAATCCCATCCTAAAGGTAAATCAACTTTTATTAATGTAAAGATTTCAAACAAAATTATAACTATAAAATAACATATAACAAATAATATTTCATGCTTTTTTGTAAGCTCTGACTTAGAACTTATAAATTTAAAAATTAAAAACCATGAAAATAGAACTGCAAATGCAATTATTAATGAAATAAAGCTATTTAACTTATAGTATACACTTGAACTATACACAAATGAATTAACAAATAGCCATCCAAACAAAATAATTGTTAATATTAAAATTGCTTTGCTACATATTTTCTCAAACGAATTTGATTTCATTATACTGTACCTTATTTTACTTTCCAAACTTTTCTTAAAAATTTATATCTTAAATTTATTTCTTTATTTTGCTTCGCATTAAACTTATATTTTTCATCAAAATATTTATGTACTCTTTTAATTTCGTCAAAATGATTTTGCTTTTTTGTAAGTGATGTTACATTATCCCCATGTACTCTATAGTAATTTAGTGGTTTATCAATGTATGATATTTTTCCTTTTGACATCACGTTGTTATAAAATAGCCAATCTCCTGCTTGTTTGTATTTGCCTGATTCTTCAAAAAAATCATCATAATTATCTTTCTTGAAAACAACACTTGAAACATTTGCAATTGTACAATTTAAAAAAGAATAATTTTTAAATTCATCTTTTCCATCATTAATATATGATTTATCCCAGTGACCTGTTTTCATTATGTCAATTTCAGGCTTTATTGAACTCATCATTATTTTTCCATCAGCATCTATGAATGCTGTATCTGAATATGAAATCAGTATTTTTTCATTTTTTATCATTGGATTAAATACCTTTTTTAAAAAGTTACTATCACAATAGTCATCAGCTTCTGCAATCCACACATAGTCTGAGTTTGCAAGGTTAAATCCTTTTTGCCATTGTTTAAAAGCAGAGCCGGAATTTTTTTCGTTATAAACTTTTGATATATTTATATATTTTGATAATCTTTTAATTAATTCATCAATTAACTTTCTACTATTATCAGATGAGCAATCATCTAGGATTATAACTTCGTCTATTTTTATTTTTTGGTTTAAGACTGAATATAATCTTTCTAATAAATATTTTTCATAATTGTAATTTGGTATTACAACGGAAATTGTTTTTTTGTTTTTTGGCAGTTTACTCTGATATACTGATATGTCTACTAAATCTTTTATAGTTAAATTATCTTTTGTTACTTTTTTATTTCTATATTTTCTGTATATTGTATATAAATCTATTATTAAATTTGCTGTTGAAATATTCCCATTTACTGTGTAATCAATGAGTTTTTTATAATATACACTCTGTTTATATGATAAATCTTTGTAAAAATCTACTAGGAATATATTATTTTTTATATCATATTTTTGTATTAAATCATGATATTTTTTTAGCCAAATTTTTCTTTTTTTGCTATCTGTCTCTTTTGGTATAACATAAACTAATAGCATTATTAGTTGATTATAAACAATTGCATCCTTATATTTCTTATAATCTTTTACATTTTTTATTCTTTCTAATGTAAGATCTACTCCATAAAATATATCAAATCTTTTTTCTGAAAATGCTGAATTTTGTAATGAGCTTCCTCTTTGAATATAGTTATAATAAGTATTTTCATTGTATGATACTTTATTTGCTTCAATAATGCATGGAAGTATTACTGCTAAATCTTCATTAACTTTTCCGACTGAAAATTGATATTTATTAATAATATCCTTTTTAAATAATTTATTACATGCTGATGCTGCAAGTCCTTTATTTATAAAATCAATCTTGTCTCCATCTTTTTTTCCACATATTTGTCTTATATTGTTCCCATTGTTTTCATATATAGTATTGATATCACAGACAACAATATCTGATTTTTCTTTTTCCATTGTTTTCATTAGTTCTTCATAAAAGTTTTCTGGTATATAATCATCTGAGTCAATAAAGCTAACGTAATCTCCTGTTGATTCTTCAATTCCTTTATTTCTTGAAAAAGAAAGTCCACTATTTTCCTTATTAATAAGAATTTTTAATCTTTTATCTTTGATATTTTTTAATCTTTTTAATGTATCATCAGAAGATGCATCATCTATTACTATTATTTCTAAGTCTTTATATGTTTGATTTGTAATTGATGAGATACATTTTTCAATATACTTTTCTGTATTATATGCACTAATTATTATTGAAATTTTTTTATTCATAAATACCACCTATATATTTCTTATTAGTTTATCTATTTGTTTTATATCATTATTCTTTATAAATTTCTTTATTTTTGTAATCTTGAAATCTTCTAAATATTTATTTAAATATACATTATTTTCATAATCAAACTTATTTATTTCGTTATTGAATCTTTCAATATATTTATATCTTTCTTTCTTATTTTTTACATTTGATATTAGATAGATTAATAATGAGAATAGCTGATGTATATATATTGTTCCCATTATTTTTTCTTTTAATTCTTTATTATATTTTGAGATTCTTTCTTCACAAATTTTTGCAGTTTTAAATACAACAAATCTTTTCTCATTAAATCCAGAATTTTGTATTGAGCCTGTTCTTTGTAAATAGTTATAGAAAGCGGTTGGAATATAATTAATCTTTTTGCTCTTAGCAAGTAAAACTGGAGAAACTGCTACATCTTCGTTATTTAAACCTTCTGGATAATCAAGACTATCAAACAATTCTTTTTTTGCAACCTTATTACATGATGTTGGGAAAATTGGTACGTCAAGTATACTATATACGTAGTCTTTATCATCTGAATTTATTGACGAAACATAATTTTTTGTTCCATTCTCATATTCAATATTTACATCACAAATGACTATATCAGAATTATTTATTAATGCTTCTTTTAGCATGCAAGAAAACATATCTTCTTTTACATAATCATCAGAATCAATAAATCCAATATATTTTCCTTCTGCTTTTTTCAGTCCGTAATTTTTAGCACTTGATAATCCACCATTCTTCTTTTTGAAATACTTAATTTTATTTGGATATTCTTTCATCACTTCTTTTATAATTTTTTCTGAATTATCTGGAGATCCGTCATTTACAACTATTACTTCACTATATTCTGGTAATGATTTTAAAATAGATATTAAACATTTTTTTAAATATTTTTCTGTATCATATACTGGTACTATAATTGATAAAAGTAATTTATCATTTATCTTTTTTGATTTTATGATTTTGTTTAAATCCATTTCATTAAGCTTGATTTCTTCTTCTGAAAAATTAAAATTATGTTTAAATCGTTTGCGCCTTTCTTCTACTCTAATCTTCATTTCACTTGTTAAATTATAATTTTTTTCTATATCATTTTGTACTGATTTTATTTCATCATATTCCTTTTCTCTTTTTGTTGTGAGAGTTACTGAATTGCTATGCATTCTATGATAGTTAAGTGAATTTTCATCATAAACAATATCACCAAATTGCAAAACTTTTTCATAGAAAAGCCAGTCACCTGCTAAGTGATATTCTTCTGCTTCTTTTAAATATTTTTGAAAATCAATATTTTTTTCTTTTCTAAACACTAAACTTGAAACATTTGCAATTGTATTGTTTATACATAAAAAGTTTTCAACATAATCGTTTCCTGTATCAATAAATGAATTATTCCATTTCCCAGTATTGAAAATATCAATCCAGTCTCTTAAATCATATTTTGTTATTTTATCATTTTCATCCATTGTAAGAGATTCTGTATATGATATAACCGCCTTTTTATCATTTTTGAATCCTTTCATAACTGTTTCAAGAAATATGTTAGAGCAACTATCATCAGCTTCTGCAATCCACAAAAAATCTCCTGTTGATTCCTTAAATGCCTTTGCCCACTGTTTAAAAACGTTACCACTATTTGTTTTATTTGGTATAATTTTTACAATCAATTCTGGATAATCTTTTTTTATCTCATCTATTTTTTTGTTAATTACTTCAATACTATTGTCTGTTGATTTATCATCTAATATTATAAGCTCATATATCGGATATGTTTGTAATAATACTGAGTCGATTCTTTCTATTATATAATTTGCATAGTTATAGTTTGGTATAACCACTGACACTTTGTATGGATTGTTTATTTTCTTTTTAAAGTATTTTTCTTTGTATATATTTACATATTTTTTATAATTAAATAAATATAAGTCTTCTGACATAATATATAATAATATTGGTACATATATTGCAATTTCGAAGAAACTCTTATCGACAAATAATGCTACAAAATAAATTAAAAAGATAAATAAATTGTTTATAAATGTTTTGTTATTAGATTCTTTAATACTTGAATACATACATAGAAGCAAAATATACAATATACTTATTCCAAAAATATTGTCAATTTTCATATATGTATTAAATGTATTTTTAAATATAATTAAGCGTATTATTTTTACTACTAATACAATAAAATAATATATTTTAATAACAGTCTTTAATTTTCTTGAAAACTTTTTTGAATCTTCTAACATTCTTAAAAGGAATAAAGTAAATATAAAAAATACTGCAATATTAAAATCCTTGATAAATAGTAATATTAATCCTTCTAATCCATAAAATATTATATTTTTTTTACGAAATACTGCTGTTTCATCGTAATTTTTATACATATACAATGATAATGAAACTAATAATATGATAAAACTAAAATTGTATTTTATACTTAGTATATAAAAAGGAAATATGATTATAATAGTTATTAAGTTGACTATTATTGGATTCTGTTTCTTCTTTGATAAAATGACTTCTAAAGTAAAAAATATACTTGCAATAACTTCTATTATATTAAATATATCTACATTTTTTTTTGAATTATAAATATATACTGATAGAAATAAAATAGTTTCAATTATCGAAGCAATTAGAAATACATTTTTGTTTTGTGATTTGTTGATTCTTTTTTCAAAAAAGTAAGCAACAAATGTTAGGGCAAAAAATATTAATCCATAAATTGCTGATGAAACAAAGGTGTTCAAAGAAGAAAAACTTTTATATAGCAATAACGTTTCAACTAAAATTAATATTAAAACTCCAATATTAGCACTTTTTTTCTTTATATCATTCATTTTGTTCACCTCATATTGTTTCATTTTTTTCATAAACATTTTTTAATAATGTTAGTGATTTTACTATTTCTTTGTTTCTAAATATTAATTTTTTGTAATTATCTTTTTCAAATGTTTTATTTAGTGATGCTCCTTCTTTATGAAATATTTCTAAGTTAGCATCATAATATGTTATTAGATTGTCATGAAGTTTTCTGTAATATAAGAATTCTTCTTCATGATATAAGAAAGTTTCATTATAAAACACATCATTATATCTCTTATAATATTTCTTTGAAAATATTAATGCACATCCATGGAGAGCTACTCCGTACTCTGATTTTTTCCCATTTTCAAGATGTTTTGGCTTTACAAATAATCTTTTTGTTTTCATATATATTGCTAGCAAATTTCTTAATAATACATTCCCATATATTTTTATTAGTTTGTTATGATATGCTATCTTTTCATTTATAGTGTCTATGTTATCATATACCGGAAATGGATTAACTGATTCTCCACCATCTGTTATAATTTTAGGCCCCATTATATCAAAATTTGTTTCTTTATAACATCTATATATTTCATCTACGAAGTTTGCCTGTTTTATTAATGTATCATTATTTATTACACATAAGAAATCAGGATTATATTTTTCTATTGCATATTTACATCCTTTATTATTTCCTTTTGCAAATCCAACATTTTCTTTTAGTAAAATTATGTCCTTTGTATATTTTTTTAACTTTTCAACTTCGTCTTTTGTTAAAGATGCATTATCCACAACTATTGTGGATATTTTTTTATCAGTTTTAATTTTATTAATTGATTCAATACACTCTATTGTATCTTTTAAATTTTTATAATTTAATAATATAAATGATATCATTATACTTCCTCAGCAAATCCTTTTTCAAGTTTTCTAAATATTGCAAGTCCTATAAAGAATACAACAATTGATATTATTGTTAAGTAAATTAGTGAACTTGCTGGTGGAACACGATGTAACATAAATATATCTCTATATGCCTCAATCATTCCTCCTAGCGGATTAATATCAATAGCCCATCTCAATTTTTTTGGAAACAAGCTTGCTTGATATAGTATTGGTGTTGCATAAAATACCATATTTAAAATAAACTGTACAATGTATTCAGTATCTTTTATGTATATATTTATTGCACTTAATGCAAATACAAGTCCTAGTGAAAATAATGACTGTAATATCGCAATAAATGGAAGCAAAATCAAATGCCAACTAATTCCTAAACCACCGAATATGCAGAATAAAAGTATTATAATACAACTGATGAAGAAATTAACAAGTCCACTTAATACAACTGATATTGGAAGTATTTCTCTTGGAAAATATACTTTTTTTATAATGTCTGAATTTGTTCTTATTGTTATCATTCCTTGATTCATTACTGTTGTAAAAAATGTCCATGGAATAATTCCAACAATTAGGTATTGCAAGTAATTCGGTGTTTTAACTCTCATGATATATGGGAAAACTATTGCATATACAAGTACTTGTAAAAGTGGGTTGACAAATGACCATAGAACACCTAGAAATGAGCCTTTATATCTTCCTCTAATTTCTTTTTTTACATTGCTTTTTAATAGTTCTCTATAATTATATAAATTTTTAAATAACTCCATAATATCTTCTCCTAACCACACAATTCTAGGTAGTCCTTTACAACTTTATCTGTTGGACCATCTTCCTTTATATGTCCCTCATAAATCCATACTGCTCTATCACATAAGTCTTTTACAGAGTCTAAGCTATGGCTTACTATAACTATAGTTTTTCCACTTTTCTTTAATTCATGAAGTTTTGCAAAGCATTTTTCTTGGAAATGTTGATCGCCAACTGCAAGTATTTCATCAATTAATATGATATCTGCTTCTACATTTATTGCAACTGCAAATGCAAGACGCATATACATTCCAGATGAATATGTTCTTACTGGATTATCAATAAACTCTTCTAGTTCAGAGAATTTAATTATATCGTCTAGTTTTGCATCTATTTCTTTCTTTGTTAGTCCAAATATTGAGGCATTGAAATAAATGTTTTCTCTTCCTGTGAAATCCTGGTGAAATCCTGCACCTAATTCTAGAAGTGATGTTAATTTACCATGTGTTGTTATTTTTCCTTTTGTTGGATAAATAATTTTTGTCATTAATTTTAATAATGTTGATTTTCCACTTCCATTAACACCTATTAATGCAACTGATTCTCCTTTTCTTATTTTTAAGTTTATATCTTCTAATACTGTTCTTTCTTCTGGCTTTTTTCTATTCCAGAAGACTATTCTTTCTTTTAATGTATTAGCCTTATCATAGTATACTTTAAATTTTTTTGTAACATGATTTACTAATATTGCATAATCTTCATTTTTATTCATTTTGCACCTCTATTAAATATATAATAATAGTATAACATTTTTTTTTTTCTATTTCTACCTGATACTAAAAAATAATACCAATGGTTGAAATTAATCATTAGTATTATTTTTCATGTGAATTATCTGATATCCTAGTTTTTCAGGTATAATTCCAAATAATCTTTCAATAGCGTGTTCTATGTTTCCATCTACTAAACTATTTGTATTGAAACTAAATTTATCAACATTTTTAAATAATGGCTTTATTGCATTAGTTCTTGCCCAAAACATGGAACCTGCAGGAAAATCCAGTTTTTCGTTTTCAATGTTAAATGTATCTAGTTTTACGATTTTTAATACTTCATTAATGTTTTTTAAATTGCTTCCAATTTCAATATTATCTGAAATCATATAAAAATATTCAGGGCAAATAATACCTATATTTTTATTTTTCTTAAAAATAGTAAATATATTTTTAATATTTTTTTGACTTCCAAATAGATTTTTATATAAATCTTTTCTCCATAAATCATCATAAAATTCCTTATGCTTTGTATGAATGTGACATACATAATCATATTTATCAATATAATTTTTCATTTGTGTTAAAAATGGATATATATCTCTACCAATATTCTTTATAATTTTTATTTGAACTTCTCTTACATTCTCAAATTTTCTTTTTTTAATTTTATTAATAATATTTTGTTTCTTATCTAAAGTATCTGTTGATATATATAAATCAAATTTATATGGTATTTTATTTAGTTCATCTAAGATTTCGTCGGTATATTCTATGTAGTATATATGTGCCTGAACTGCAATTTTAGGATTTTTTAAATCATTTATTTTAAAATTGTTATCAGATACTATAACGTTATTATCATACGGTAAATCATATATTGCCTTTGATAATGTGTTAATGTTTGTGTATCCATACTTTTTATCTGGTTCAAGATATGTTCCTTCTCCCCATTCGTTCCATGCATTAACAAGCATAAATCTCTTATCTTCTGGGTTTCTTCTTCTTGTTTCTCTAATTATTTCACATAGCCATTCATAAAATGATTTTGGGTTATATTCATAGTATGAAAAAAATTCATTTTTTCTTCGTGGCGAGTTATCCCATCCCATAGTACATGAAAAGACAAATGGCTTAATGCTGTAAAATTCTTTATAGAAATTATATGTAATATCTTTAACCATTTTCTTGTAATCAAATAAACAGTTGTATAAATTACTATTATGATATTTATTAATTTTCATTCTTTCTGATGAAAATGCATGTGGTGCAAAATCAAATTCTGCATCTACAAAATCAATGTTACTTATATCATCTATTGCCATATCTCTTTCAGACCATATTTCTATTTCACCAATTCCAATATCTCTTGCTGTTTTTCTCCACTTTTCAACTACATTTTTATAGTTTGGTATTTCTTTTGGATTGTAAACTAAAAGGAGTGGTTTTCCGTCTATTCTTATATATCGTTTATCATCAAAATATTTTTTTATATCTTTTATAAATTTTTCTGGATCATCATCTGAATACTTTTGTTCCATTAAAATATTTTTCTTTAGACCATCCCAACTTCTTGTCCAATTTTCATTTGCCCAGCAAAAACAGAAAGGAAAATCTATGCTCTTATCTTTTAAATATATATCAACAGGCTTCTCTAATAGTCTTTTACCAGAAAACCAATAATAGTAGAAACAAAAGCCATATATTCCATGCTGTTTAGCAAGTTTTACTTGCTTTTTTAATATTTCACTATTATCTAATGTATAATATCCAAAATCTTCGTGTGGAATTCTTGGCTCATAATGTCCTTCAAAACGAGGTTTTGCTTTTTTTACATTTGTCCATTCCGTAAAACCTTTTCCCCACCATTCATCATTCTCTTTAAATGTATGATATTGTGGTAAGTAAAAAGCAAGAGGCTTTATGTCAGTTGTTCTATTTGAAAAATCTACATTTTCTTCATAATGTGAATCGTATGGAATCATTTTTATATTTTCTTTGTTTGATTTTTCATCTATTACTACATTTACTGTATTTTTCTCTTTTTTTTCCTTTTGATTATTTTTGTTTTGATGTATCATTTTGTTTAATGTACTTGCTTTTCTTTTTATTCTACTTATTGGATTTCTATATATGTTTATTAATTTTTCTTGTTCACTAACAATTTGTTTTAACCTTACTAATTCATCGTTAAGTTTCTTTTCGTTTGTTTCTAGTTTTTTTATTTTCTTATCTTCGTTATATATTATTTTTTTATAATCTGATAGACTATTTTTATAACTATTTTTATCCATATTAATACCCTCATCTCATTAAAATTTTGCAAACCACACACTACTATCTACTTTTGTCGATATACCATCTATCCAATCACTACTTGTATATTGCCATGCTGAATAATTTCCAGAATATGTTAATCTATTATTATATTGTGCAATCCAATAAATTTGATTTTTTAAATAATCACTGTTTAGTACATCGTTTGCATATTTTTTGTATGTATATATTCTTGAAAGATTTCCATATCCATTATTATTCATAACATCCATAAATCCTCTTGTTATCTCATTATATTTGTTTGTATCAAGATATCCCGTAATATTGTTGCTTTCTAAATCAAGATATATTCCAAGTGATGGATTCATCGAATATTTTTTTATCTCGTTTACTACAAACTGTGCATATTCTCTTCCTTCTTGTCCATTTTCAGCATAACTATAAATATACAATCCATAAGGTATTCCAAGCCTTTTTAAATTGCTAATATTGTATGAAAGCATTTTATCTTCATATACTGAGCTTGCTGATACCCTAACTATTACTCCATCAACACTTTTTGTTCTATAAACTTTATCCCAATCAATCTTTTTATTGTGTGCTGAAACATCTATTACCTTTCTGACATCTTTTCCAATTAATTCTCCTGAATTATTAAAATAATATTTTATACCAGCAATATTATTCCATCCTGTTGCCATTTTACCATTTTCTGAATAATAATATGTATTACCATCTTTCTTTATGAAGTTATCTTTCATTGCTCCTGTTGCAGTATTAAAGTAGTAGTCAATTCCGTCTATAGTCTTATTTCCATAAACCATTTTTCCATCTTTGTCATAATATACAATTTTTTCACCTACATTTGTAAAGCCTGTAGCCATAGCTCCAGTTGATTTATCAAAATATCTCCATGCTCCATCAATATAATTTTCACCATATAGCATCTCACCATTTTCATTATAATATACTGTTTTATTTTGAGATTCAATATTTTGAAAACCTGTTAACATTTTTCCATCTTTATCAAATAAATACCAATGATTGTTTATATATTTTTGGCCTGATACCTTTTCTTCTTTTCCACTCTTATTGAAATATTTAAATTTACCATCTACATTTATTACTTTGTCTTTTGCTTCTTCTCCAGTAGAAATATCAAAATAATAGTAATCTTTTTCTAACTTATTATATCCATGAAGCATTTGACCTTTCTCGTTATAATATACTGTTTTGTTTTGATTTTTTATGTACTGAAAACCAGTTAACATTTTCCCAGTATTAGTTTCAAAATTGTACCAGAATCCATTTATATTCTGCTGTCCATATAGCATTTGACCTTTTTCATTATAGTATACTGTTTTATTTTGAGCTTTTATGTACTGAAAGCCTGTTAACATAACTCCATCTTTATCAAACAAATACCAGTGATTATCTATTTTTTTTTCTCCAGAGTATGCTTTTTTACCTGTATTGTAATCAAAGAAATAGTAACTATCTCCTATTTTTTGAAATCCATATAGCATTTGCCCTTTTTCATTATAATATACTGTTTTATTTTGATTTTTTATATATTGAAAGCCTGTTAGCATTTTACCATCTGGTCCAAATAAATGCCAATGTCCATTTATAATTAATTCCCCACTATATCTTGCTCCTGTATTGTAGTCAAAGAAGTAATAGCTATCTCCTATTTTTTGAAATCCATATAGCATTTGGCCTTTCTCATTATAGTATACTGTTTTATTTTGAGCTTTTATGTACTGAAAGCCTGTTAACATAACTCCATCTTTATCAAATAAATACCAGTGATTATCTATGTTTTTTTCTCCAGAGGATGCTTTTTTGCCTGTATTGTAATCAAAGAAATAGTAACTATCTCCTATTTTTTGAAATCCATATAGCATTTGCCCTTTTTCATTATAATATACTGTTTTATTTTGATTTTTTATATATTGAAAGCCTGTTAGCATTTTACCATCTGGTCCAAATAAATGCCAATGTCCATTTATAATTAATTCCCCACTATATCTTGCTCCTGTATTGTAGTCAAAGAAGTAATAGCTATCTCCTATTTTTTGAAATCCATATAGCATTTGGCCTTTCTCATTATAGTATACTGTCTTGTTTTGATCTTTTATGTATTGGAATCCAGTTTGTATAACTCCATCCTTATCAAATAAATACCAATGGTTATTTATAAACATCTGACCCATAACATTTTGTTCTTTGCCTTCATTATTAAAATATATATTTTTTCCATTAACATTTATTAATGTATTTGTCATCATGCTACCAAGAGATAAATCAAAATAATAATTGTTATTATTTATGGATTTATATCCATATTGCATCTGTCCATTTTCATTATAATATACTGTTTTATTTCCATCTTTTAGATATTGAAATCCGGTAGTCATTCTTCCTGTTCCTGGTTGAAAATAGTACCAGTATCCATCTATTAATTTTTCTCCGTATTGCATCTTTCCTTCTGAATCATAGTAGCAAACTTTTTTTGAACTAGATACTGTCTGAAAGCCAGTTAACTTTTTACCATTGTCATATAGATACCAATATCCATCAGCATATTTTTCCGTATTAGCCTTTACTATACTTGGAATAAACAAAAAAGATACTATTAATGCATAAGTTATACTTTTTTTTATCTTTTGTTTCATATAATTACCTCCCTTAGTTTAATTATAATTCAATATAAACTTTTTAACAATAATAACTGTATGAAATAATTTGTATAATTTATACTATTAACAATATCTAATTTTTGTTATTTATCTTTAATTCATCGAAAGTGTATTTTGTAAAATCAAATAAAATTATTGTATATATAAAGCTTAGAACTGGTATAGTCCATGAATCTATTGTACCATATAAGAATGATGAATATGTTATAAGTGGTACTATTAACATGAATAATAACATTTTTGGCTTTTCTCTATAAATAATAAAATATAAAGCCATCAATATTTCACCAACATATGCATATCTTTCATGCATTGATGGTAATAAAAATGTTAATATTGCTATAAACCATATACCTAGCAGCATAATTTTTTTATCATTAAATTTTACCTTTTTATATAAACAATAGAAAAGAGCAAAAGCACATATGAATAATGTCAGTCCTATTGCAAATCCTTTTGATTCTATTTTTAACATGTTGTATAAATTTGGAAAATTTAAAACTTGACTTTGGTATGTACTAGGTTGTGCAAAATATGCTTTTACAATTCTGCTAAATGGACATCCAAATATCATTGCGGGTATAGACATCACAATATCTGTTACTGGAATAATTACGTAAATTTTTAGACTAAGGTCCGTTTTTTAACGGATTTTTTTCTTTTTCAGAGTTATTGCCGTTTCTAGAATGTTAAACGGAAATAACCTTGATAAAAGTTATTAATTATAGTTATTTCTTGA
>Ga0256404_1007235_pt1 | contig 17713 bp, 15 predicted proteins | sample RumenRJG_01DNA_FD_185990 | JGI IMG/M metagenome (GOLD analysis project Ga0256404, IMG submission 185990) | Bovine rumen microbial communities from Lethbridge, Alberta, Canada - RJG_01 | ecosystem: Host-associated > Mammals > Digestive system > Stomach > Rumen | place: Canada: Alberta | collected...
GAATGGAGACAACGAGAGATTAATAAAAATATTTAACAACAACACAAAAACTAAACTAAACAAATTATGGCACTTAAAGTTAAAGCACAGGAAAAGTTGCAGAAGATTGGCACCTATGCTGGCAAGTATCGCTACATCATGATGCCGGAGTTGTACACCTCGCTCTCACAGGAGAAGGTTATCAAGGAGGCTGCTCTGCGCAGCGGAGTTAGTAAGGGTATCATGCAGGCATGCTGGGATGCAGCCGGCGAGGTTATCAAGGCGTGGGCCACTGAGGGCCACTCGGTAGCGCTGCCAGGACTGGGCACCATGCGATTCGGACTGCGCGCTAAGAGCGTAGAGAAGGTGGACGAGGTAAAGGCAGGCCTCATCACCAGTCGCAGAATAATCTTCACCCCAGCCGTTGAGCTGAAGGACGAGTTGGCAGGAACCGCCATCCAGATTACCTGCTACGACCGCGATGGCAAGGAGGTGAAGCGTGTTACCAGCACCGACAGCGGTGACATAGAGGATCCCGAGAGCGGAAATCAGAACGGTGGTGGCAATGGCGGCGGAAACACCCAGCCATCAGGCGACGTCCCAGGCGAGGGAGATTAAACAAGCGTTTGGGGCTTCGGCCCCACCCGCTTTACATTAAAGATTAAACATTAAACATTTAATACCATGACAAAGAGAGAAACCATTAAATTCATCGTACAGATGATTGCAAGTATCGCAACGGCGATTGTTACGGCCCTAGGAGCAACGAGTTGCATGGGTGCGTAGAAAAAGAAAACGGCCGCTACTCTGGATTGAGTGGCGGCCGTTATTTTATGAATAAAACCTATTCTGCGTCAAAGCCTGTTTATCTAACCGTCAGGTTGCTGCACTTTGATCAGTCAATTTCTTTAATTCTTCATCTGATAATAAGCTAGGATTCATATCCAAGTGAAGCCCTAAACTACTTAATAATTCCTCAATCTCCGAAACGGCCTTCTTTCCAATAAAACGTGTTCTCAGCAAATGCTCCCTATCATACTTCACTAAATCTGCAATTGTTTTGATGTCTATGCATTTGAGTCCGTTCCTTGTTCTCACCGAAAGGTTAAAATCCTCCAGGCGTTTGTCGAAAACAGTAGAGGCAAGTTTGTTTTTAATTTTGTAATTATTTAGTTCTACGTCACGTTCAGAGATCATTTGCCTTAGATTTTCATTTTCAGCTTTTAGGGCCTTATTCTGTTCATGAATATCCTTCAGTTCCTTGATTCCCGATATTTTATTAGCAACATTTATTGAAATTTGGATAATACGCTCTCTGGGCAGGTCAAATTTTTTTGCCACATCATCCGCTTTCTCGCCTCTGATGAGTGCAGAAAACATTGAGCCTTCTCGCTCACCCAAATACCCTTCACATATACTTAATAACGCTAATTGATTCGCCTTAAACGCATCTCTCGCACGTGCAGGCTCAATATATGTTCCTTTAGCTTCATTAAGTACCTCTTTCAAATCTCTGATGATATTATGATATTCTACTTTCAAGTCCTTTATCTGCTGAGCCATATCAGTCAGCTCTTTCATATCATCAAAATATTGTTCTATACTTTCTCTGTCAATCATAAGAGCACGCCCTACTACATGCCCCTTAAGGAGTCCTCTATCAACCCAGTTTTTAATAGTTTGAGGATCACAATCCAATAGTTCAGCAGCATCCTGCCTCGATATCATCCTTGCCATTATATTTAGTTTTTCTCGTAATTATTATTTTATCAATCCCAATATCAGTTCTGGCGATACTTCCATTTTAGTTACAGCACACATGCGCTGCACCCATATCCTTTACGCTGGCACCAAGCAGATACACATCGTCGTCGATAAACAAGAAACGCTCATTCATTTCTTCATCTTCCGAATTTGATATCGCATTTTGCGACTTCAAATCTTCTAAGATCGCAAATTGTGATCTTAAAGCGCTCCATTCTTCTTTTGTAAGCTGGAACATAAAATCATCTGGAAAGCGATTGATATTGCGCTTAACTTGCTCGTTGAGACGACTTGTAGTAACGCCATACAGCATCGCCAAGTCAGAGTCCAGCATCACCTTTTGTCCTCGAACTATATGGATAAGACTTTCGATATTTATGTTTTTGAGGTCACATTTTGTGACCGCACCATCTAACTGGTCGCAAATTGCGACCACCTCTTTTATATTATTATTCTTATTTAAGTTACCCATTGATTAATCCTGCTATTTAAGCTCACAAAGGTACTAATAATCCCACACCTAACAAAAGATGCAGGATAGATATTAAGACTATTTAGCACAAATCATTCATACCCAGTGAAATGAAACTCAATAAGATGAAAAAGTTTTATTGGGAATAATTTTTATAATTCGATGAATATTTGTACCTTTGCAGGCGAAATACAAAATTTTAGGAAAAACTAGGATATGACACAAGAACAATTTAAAGAGTTGCTGCGTAGCCAGCAGGGCGAGCTCGACGCAGTATTGATGTATCAGAGACTTGCAAAAATAGTAAAGACAGACAAAGAGCGTGACGCATTCCTCCAGTTAGCGAAAGAGGAAGGCAGGCATGCCAGCGTATTCCATAGCTATACTAAAAAGGTGCTCAAGCCTAAAAAGACTATGGCTAGAATAATGCCTATACTTTATTATCTTTTGGGAAAGAACCGCCTTTACAAGATAATAGCAAAGGGTGAATACGATGCAGCTGTAGTATATGAACACCTGATAGCTGAATTTCCTGAAGTTGAGAGTGTGAAGAACGACGAGAAACGTCATGGTGACATAGTTTCTGGATTGCTTCATTAAGGCTATTGAACTTCAGATAATATAAGCGGCCGCTACTCAATCACGAGCAACGGCCGTTATGTTCTATAAATCTGTCTTATATATACAGGTCATGGGGATTTATATCTCATTTACACCCCATAGATGAAGAATGTTAACCATTGGCTTAGTAACATTATTAGAGGGGTATCCAATGAAACTCTTACGTTTGTCAAGGATTCCATCAAAATCTTTGAGATGTTTTGCTGGAATAACTTCATATCCCATAATCTCACTCATCAAGCCCTCATTATATGGTAACACTCCTGGATCCATCAATTTACCTTCATCGAATTTTGATAAAGAGTCGAGACGCATAACCACTTTAGGATGAGTCTTATTTTCTTTGCTGAATATCATCACACCATCTTCAGGACAGGCGATTGAGGCAAACAGCAGTTTAGAATCGGCATAACGCGAATAGTCGCGCTGCTTATAATCCATTAATTCTTCTACAGGAACTTTTACAATATGTCCATTAGCATAGCCAAGCACCAGATAATATTTCAATTCCTTATCAAGAACTGTTAATGTAAGAAGCGACTGGTCGTCGTAGTCATACTCTTCAATCTTGTGGAATTTACCTCCACTAAGGAACTTAAAGAATCCTACAGGCTCTGTATAGTTCTCGGGGTCAAGGTATTCGGCAACTACATTCTTACGTATTCTGCTTGTACGTATCTCGTCTTCCTTAGAGATAATCAATGGAACAGCTGGTTTTACTTTTACCTCAGGCTCACTGAACAGAGCGTTTCCTACTGCAAATACTGATGCGTCAGCTTCTTCTGAAAGATTTCTATTCAGACGCTGATATTCATCGAATTCTTCCTTAGTGAGTTTACGCTTGCTGCTACCTACGCGCACATACCAGAATCCATCGATAGGAATACCATTCTGGTGTGGTCGTATCTTGACCATCAAGACATCTTTATCGGTGTTGGCTGAATCAAACCTTATATCCTCAATATATGTGGTAGCAATCTTGTTGCCCCATTTTAATGACATTGCGTCAGGTATTGCTCGCAGATACTTATCCTTATTTCCATAATATACAGAAGAATTAAGGTCGTCCTCTACTCCAATACCAAATCCACAGTCGTTAACACCAACATACAGTGTACCACCACAAGTATTAAGGAACGAGTCGATCACTTTAAGAATTTCTCCCATCTGCTTATCTGGATTCGGCTTGCTGTTACCATTAGCTGTAAATACAATACTTGTCTTATACTCTGTATCTATATTCTCTTCGCCAAGACCATATAGTTTCAAGCCTGTTTCGAATCCTTTAAGATTAAGCTGCTGCTTAATGCGATTATGAATATCGGTAGCAGTACTTTCCATCTTGCTTGCCTTGGTGATGTTATATGCAAGGACTAATGAAGCCAATTCGCTAATTAACTGACTTCCTTTGGTAAGTTCGAACAGCTCAGAATTATGCTCAGGCTTGTCAAGATAACTAACGGTCTGCAGCTGTATAAAACGGTCGCGTAGGATTTCGTTGTTAGCAAATAGTTCAGAGTTTACATTCTCCAGCTCTCCTAATCTATCCTCGTCTACCTTAGAGTTACGTGCAAAGTAGTGAAGCATGGTGATAATATCCATTCTTCCTTTATAATAAGCGGCTTGCGATTCCCAACCAATGAGCATTGACAATACACGAGCGAATGCAAGATAATTGTAGGATTTCACATAGTCGTTATCAATAAGTGCCATCCTATCAATCATGAAAATCACCTCGCGCACATAAGATTCATCAAGCACGCGGTCGTTTTCAAGAATCTCTTCTTCCTCCTGAATACTGATATTCTCGCTTATTTTCCCAACAGCATAATCCTCCATCAAGATTCTAAAGGCACTATTAAAGTCGAAATCATATGTTGTCAGGCCAATCATTTCGCACTGAATATGAAAAGTACCAGGGCCTTTACCCAGCAAACGACAATTAACGATGGTGTTTTTGCCAACACCCTCAAAATCACCTGCATTTACAACACTTACACTAATACCTTCTTTGGTTACGGCTGGAGACATTCCACTTGCTGTAGGAGAATTGCCAACAGAACAAATAATGTCTTCATCAAATGAATAATACTCGAGAACCGACTCTTTTATCTCTTTGAACATTGAGAAGATAAAATAGCCAGAGTCTTCGTCCACGATTCTTGCCATAAATACATATCGGCTTCCATCAGCAGCCAAAAAATGTCGTAGTGAAGGAGTTTTAAGGTTATATGGTACAATATCAGCTAAATTGATATATCCCTCTCCGCCTATCTCATCTTCTATCCTACAATAGAATTCTTTACTGTCATATTCGTCTTGGCTGATAAAACTGATTCTAACCAGGTCGCCTATCTTATGCTTCTTTCTTTTCTTCGAAACCGGAGTATTAACTATCTGACTAATTCTAAACAACTCGCTTTCAATATTCTCCCAAATCTTCTCGTATGGAGTAATATCGTTGGGCTTGGCCTTAGCAAGATTAATGCTTGGCTTATCAGCAAGAAACACCTGCAGGCCCTGCCATAATCCAAGACTATCAGGGAAAACAGGATAAGGATTAGAAATCGCGCCCGACGAGAACAAATGAATTCCTTTAGGAGAGAACTGAAGCTTAACTCTGTTCTGGGTAAACGAGTTTACTGTATCAATAGCTCCGCAAGGGTAACGACTGGCAATATAGTGTGGCAGTAAAGATATTTTATCTACTGTGTAGTTCATCAGTCTGTCAGACGAATGAAACAGATAGTGATAAGCAAGGTCAACGAGCCATTCAGGATGAAGTGGATATAAGTAAGACGAAACAGCACATAAACGTGCAGTATTCAGGCGACTATCCGCTATTGACGTATCAGTAGTGTTTTGTAGCAGGAGTAGCTGAAGTGCCAGTGCCTGCACATTATTCTGGATGAGCGACAGATTATCTTTTGTCTTATCAATCCTACCATCACATTCACGAATGTATAATTCCAGCAGTTTAATAATAGCACTATTAAATGGCTCTTTCTTCCAGCTTTCAATATTTCGATGGCAGATGATGTCAAGCAGTTCCTTGATTCTGCCATTCATCAGGTCAGGACGACGCAAGAATAAGCTTGAAAGGATATTGAAGTGCTTTATAGGATGATAAACAAAGCCAGAAACCTTAAGCTTGTTGAACAAGCTATTAATAAAGTTTTCGGGTGTTTCAGTCGCCTTAGGGTCCGATTCGTTCTCTATCAGCTGGGCAGATTTTATGTAGTAGCTCAACTGTTCAATGAGTAATGTCAATCGCTCTTGGTAGAACTCTCTTTCCCCATCAGCACACAGGTCAAGTAATTCAGAAAGTTCCAGAATATCAGAGCAGTCCAACTTAACAACGTTCAGATCGATTTTCTTGTTTAGCAGATTCTGTATCCACTTGTGACATTGCGACTCATAGCTTTTTTCTGTTTCGTCGGTAAGTATCAGCTTTACGAAATCCTTAGTATTCCACGAAAGCTCGCGATGTGCAAGGAAATCAGAGAGTTTCTCTTCGGTAAGTCCTTCTTCTTTCTGCTGAAACTCATCAATATCTACCAGCTCAAGCCTTGGATGCTTTTCCTTAACTGAGATTACTCGGCATTTAATAGTCTGCCCTTTAAACAATCTCAGACTACCCGTACCATGTAGGTAAGTTGTAACGCCAGTAACCTCGTCAATTACCTCACAGTAGGTAGAAAACAGCTTTCTGATTTTAAATTCATAAACATATCCTGCCTTATAGACATTTTTTGGTATAGCAATCATTTGATACAATAATATTTTAGATTTTAATCATTAATTTGGTTGCTTCGGTTTCATCCTGACAATCGGGCTACAAAATTACACAAAAAACACCAAAAACCATTTGTTTTCGGTGTTAATCTTACAACGTTTAAAAGATTTTAAGATTTAATCTAAGTAACAGATAAGGATCAAAGAACCGTCTCGTGATTCTTTGCGAAAAAAACTCCAAAAAGTTTGGAAGGTCGCAAAAAACATTGTACATTTGCAATGTCAGTTCAAAAACATGACACTTGACATCAGAGAAAAGAACAAAAACATTTATTTTTTAGGTGTATGAAAAAGAAAAGTATTATTATCCTGTGTTCGGTGGCAGTGGTATGCGCCATTGGGTTGGTCACCTCTCGTTTTGTTGATTGGCCGGTCAATTCCAATGATACCAGTGGCGATATCGCCAAGGCTGCTCGATTCTCTCGTGAGCAAGCTTCCGAGAAACTTTCTAATATGGAAGAGCTCCTCAAGACCGACTCAGCCTTCAAGGATGGTATTGTGGCAGCCCAGGTGGTGATGCAAACACGCGCAGCCCAGTTCGGCACGCTGGTTGACTTGTCAAATGAGGTAGCCGGTAACATCCCCGCATTTGCCGAGGTACTCAAGGAGATGAACGCCAACCGTGAGGTGGTGAACAACGTTACTAATTCGCTGGTAGAGTCAGCCGACAATCTGAATGCCGCCCTTGGTGGTGAGGAGTGCCCCGACTTGGCCCAGACAACCATCAATGCCTCACTGGCTTACACCACTCTTCAGAAACAGAACAAGTTGGCCACCCGTTTCATCGAGGTCACCGACAAGTATCTGGAGACAGCTCAGGGTAATGATCAGCTGAAGTTCGTCCGCGACCAGTGGTTGGAGTATCAGCAGATGACTGCAGCCCTTGAGGGTGACAAGGCAAGTGCTGAGGCTTTGGCAAAGAAGGGTAACCTGCTCAGTGGCGAAAAGGCCCTTGCTGCTGTCAGTAAATGCTACCTTAACGCTAAGATGCATATTCTGCAAAGCGCCAACTTGGCTCAGAGCATGAATGTTCCCTCTGGTCTGGCTAGCGCTATTAATCCGGAAACACTCGGTCATGTCATTTCAACCATCCGTAGTGCTGCGGAAGTTACGATGGTGAATATGACAGCTGAGGGGGCCCTGCAGAGCAATCAGGTTGAGAAGATCTTCAACAATGCCCTCGATGAGGCCATGAAGAACACTTCAGCCGACGCCATTGCCAGCATGCAGAAGCTCGGCTTGGCCAATGTCCAGAAGATGGCTAGTACCCAGAAGGAAGTCCTTGGCCTGAAAAAGCGCGGTTCGGTTGACTTAAATTCTACTGTTAAGATGATAGGTAGCGCCAGTAATGTGATGGAGGCTTACCAAAACATGATTGGAAGTGTCGCAAATAATGTTGCGCAGAGTCAGAGCCAGAATCTCAATCTCGGTCAAAGCATTAACAATGTAATCAGTCAGACAGCAGCTGTTGCCAACAGTGAAATAATAGCTGGTAAGTTTGATATAGTCCCCCCTAATATAAAATAATTGCTTTTTCTCTCACCTATCAATAAAGCAATCGATGATAAGGAAATTAGTTTTGGTACTGATGGCGGTGATTGGGGTGAATGCGCTCCAGGCTGCTGAGAACGACTTGAAACCGCGACTTGTGGTGTGTACGGATATTGCGCCGGCGGATGTTGAGCCCGACGATATGGAGTCGATGGTGAGGCTGATGGCCCATACCATCTCCCCGCCTACCGCCGCATAATAATTAAGAATACACTTAATAGCCAGGATTCTGAGTGAGGTTCTGATTAAGTGCTCGCACCTCGGCGGGGATGGGGAAAACGGTGGTGTGACCATCCGACTCGTCGATGGCGTCAGGACCTTCGTATAGCGACTTATAGCGATGGAAACGAATCATGTCAGGGCGGCGCCAGCCCTCCCAACAGAGTTCCAGAAGGCGCTCGTCGAAGATATTGTCGAGGGTACATTCACGAGGTGATGCGCCAGCACGATTCCTTACGGCATTAAAGTCGGCACTGCCATCCTTACCTAATCGAACCTTACATTCGGCTCGCATCAGCAGCACGTCGGCATAGCGGAAGAGCACAATGTCGTTATCGACGAGTTTGCCGTCTTTGATGGCGTTCTTGTCGAACTCATATTTGTACATTCGTGCGCCAGCCGTCTCCAAATATGGCGAACCGCTGAGGTCGAGTTGCACCTTGTCGGGCTCGTACATAAGAGGCTTTCCGGTACGGTCGGTTACGGGTTTACCATAGGGGCCATTCACATTTGTGTAGTGATAGCAATCTACGATACGTGGATCAAGATCATCGGGGTATCCAAACACCTGCAATGCTTTAAGCGTGGCGCAAGCACCGTTCTCGCCGTTATATCCATAGGCTGCTGCATGACGATAGTGCAGCGAGCGGATGATGTTCTGCTGCTGGTTGGAGAAGAGGTTCTTGTCCATAGGAATAGTAAAAATGTTCTCGCGCGAATACTGGTTGTAAACCAGGAAGTTAGAGCTGTAGATTGATTCAAGACTATAACCCATATAATCCAATTCGTCGCAATAGCTGATGCACTCGTCCCATCGCGCCACACCCGTGTAAACCTCCGACTGGAGCATGAGCTTAGCCAGGATGAAGAACGCCACAGGTTGGGTGATGCGGCCGTAGTAGTCGCCCTCGCGGGTGCTGTTTTCGTCGGGCAGGAAGTTGAGAACGCTATGTAGCTCGTCGACGCAGAAATTGAACACCACAGCGCGCTGCTCGCGCTTCACCTCGTTCATCGATACGCTGCTGTTGGTAACTAATGGCACATCGCCAAAGAGGTCGATGAGATACCAGTAGAACATGGCACGCAGCGCTCTCACCTCTGATGTCCAGACGAGGTGGTTATCTTCGCCAGCAAGGTCTTTGTAGGCGTCGAGAGTCTCGAGCGACCTGTTGCACAGCGTGATGACCTTATAGAGATAAAGCCACGAGTTCTTCATCAAATCGTGACCGTCTGTCCACGAGTGCTTATACATGGCCTGCCACAATCCGCCGTCGTACCAGTCGCCGCCACGAAGTGGTATCAAGGCTTCGTCGCTGCCAAAGGTCTGCAGGTCGTAGATGCCTCGGTTGGTGCCTTGCAACCCCTGACCGTCTTCGTATCCGCCTATGTAGTTATATAAGGTAGAAACGGTGTTGAGATACAGGTTCTCCTTGGATGTGTAGGCCGCGCTCTCGGGCAGCTCGCTGCTTGGAGTCTCATCGAGCGAGCACGACGCAAAAGCGATGGCGATGAAGAGGAAGATATACTTTTTCATGTTCAGAACTGTATGCTAAGTGCGAGTGAATAGGTGCGATAAGGCGGTATGGTGCGCTTGTCGTCGACACCAAGTGTAGAATCTACTACCGACGAGTTGATGATAGGCGTAAGGCCCGAATAAGAGGTGATGGTGGCGAGATTGTTTACAGAACAAGCCACGCGCAGACGGCTGATGAATCGTGAGCGTACAGGCACGTTCCAACCCAGCGTAACATAGTCGATGTTAACGTAGTCGCCGGGCTCCAGCCAGTAGTCGCTGATGTCCTGATCCTGTATGTTCATCTCGGGAGCTCCCTGCATCACGTTGTAGTTTGGCATAGACGCCATATTCATATAGGCCAGCGCCGTACCGTTGTAAATCTTATGACCGAAGGCTCCGTTTACCTGCATTGTTATGTCGAACTGCTTGTAGCGCAGGGCGAAGTTAGAACCCATCATGGCCTTTGGCGTGGCCTGTCCGCAGATGTATTTCTCTGATGTAAGGTCGTAGCGCTTCGAACCGTCTTCGGCTATCGCAAAGCCCTTGCAGTGAGGCAGATAGAACACACCCAGCGGCTGCCCTACTATCTGGAAGCACACACCGCTGGCACCATGGTATCCGGCTCCGTAGAGATCGCTGATGCCCTGTATGTCGGGCGCCGTAAGGTATTGTCCCTGATAGTATCCGTTGAGGGTTTCGAGCTTGTTGCGCTCGAAGGTCCAGTTCATATTGATGTTCAGCTCTACATCCTTATTTTGCAGCGGAGTGATGCCGAAGCCTATCTCCAATCCGTGGTTGCGCATCTTGCCGAGGTTGGCCAGCAGGTGGTCGTAAGTAAATGGCGGAACGGGCACGGTGTAGTTGTAGAGCATATCGGTGGTGCGCGAGGTGTAGAAGTCGGCCGTAAGTACAATTCGGCTGTCCCAGAAGGCCATATCCAACCCCACGTTGAAGGTGCGCTTTATCTCCCACTTCAGGTCGGGATTGGCGTTGCGTATGAGGCCTAACGTGGTGGTAGGCATGCCGCCCACGCTAACCACTCCGTTGGGGCGGATGAGCTGTTGCGACTGGAATGCATCGATGCCGCCGAGGTTACCGCTCTTACCATAGCCCACACGCAGATTGAGTTTCGACACATATCGCTTAAGCCGCGCCATCCAAGGCTCATTAGTTACGTTCCAGGCAGCACTGACAGAGGGGAAGAATCCCCAGCGGTTGTTCTCGCCCACCTTAGACGAGCCATCGATACGAGTGCTGAGATTGAGTGTGTAGCGATCGTTAAAGGTGTACTGTGCCTTAACCAGATACGAAGTCAAGCTTGAGCTGTAGTTGTAGGAGTTTGTGCCTTCCCAAGGTCGGATGGCTCCTGCCGAGAGGTTGTCGTAGCCGAAGGCGTTGGTGTTGTAGTTTGACGAGGTGGCATAGAATCCCTTATCCTTTTCGCGGCTTCCCTCTATCAGTCCAAGCAGTTCCAACTGGTGGCGCTCTGCTATACGCCCCCTCCAAGTCAAGGCGATATTTCCTAACAGCTCGGTGCTTTTCTTGTCGCCCTGATAGGCTTCGCCATGACTCCAAACGTAGGTGGGATAATAATGTGCGTTGCCAAAGTCGGTATACGAAAAACTGCCGAAGAGGCTCAGCGAGAGTCCGTAGCCCAAGTCGATTGTTGCCCTTGCGTGTACATTCACGTGCGAGTTCTCCTCGTCCTCCTTCATGGTGAGCAAGGCGTAGGGATTGTTTATCCACCAGGCCTCGGGCACATCGTTGTAGCCTCCTGAGGCATTGGCGCCAGCGGGGAAGGTGGGATTAAAGGTAGCAGCCGAATAGAACAGCTTCTGCCTGAATGGGATGACGTTGTTGTTCTGCAATGAGCCCAGCACGCCAAGGTCGACAGTAAGATGATTGTCGAACGCCTTCTGATGCAAGTCGAGCTTGGCGATGTAGTTGCGCAGGTTGTAGTTCTGGATGGTGGTCTTCTGGTCGGTCATACCAAGCGAGGCACGATAGTTGGCCATTTCAGAGCCACCTCCGAATGCCAAGTGATGAGTCTGCACAAGTCCCGTACGGAGTGGCGCTTGGGTAAAATCGGTATCGGCACCTTTGTCGATGATGCTCATCCCCAGATTGGCGGCGGCCTGACGGAACTGACTAGCATTGAGCATGTGGAGATTCTTGTAGGTGTGCTCAAGACCCACGCTGCCATCGTAGGCAATGTGGAACTGCTCGGCCTTACCTTTTCGCGTAACCACTTGAATAACACCCGCAGCACCACGGCTACCATACTGCGATGTCTCGGATGCATCTTTCAGAATGGTAAAACTCTCGATATCAGCGGGATAGATGGTGCTAAGCGTGATGATGTCGGACTGCACGCCATCGATTACCACAAGAGGGTCGTTGCCACCCGTGAGCGATGTGGTACCACGCACTCGTACAGCCGACAGCATAGCCTCGTGATTGCCGCCCGACTGCACCTGAACGCCTGCGGCCTGACCGCTGAGAGCGTCGAGCGAGTTGGTTATCATACCTTTATTCATTCGCTCCTGCGTAACCGTAATCATTGCTCCAGTCACAGTCAAAGAGTCGCGCAACGACTGAGCTGTAATTGGTGCCGCAAGTGTCAGCAAGAACGCTGTTTGTATAATCTTTCTCATCTTTTCATTGGCATTATCTGGGGCAAATATACAAATTTTTCGGAAATATAATGCAATCGTTGAAAGATTTTCGTACCTTTGCGGCAGAAATTTTGGTACTAATGAGAAAGATATTACTATTATTCCTGGCCGCAGTATTATGCGGGAGCACGGTGACATTTGCATCGTGTGCAGGGTGCGATGATAATGCCGTAGTTGTAGACCAGCCTACCATCGCACGGATACAGAATCGTGGCACAATCCTCATCGGAACAACAGGCGATTACCGTCCGCTGACCTTCCGCGAGGCCGACGGAACTTACTGGGGTTTCGGCATAGATATGGCGGGCGAGATAGCCAAGCGACTGGGCGTTGGCATCGAGTTTGTGCAGACATCGTGGCCTACCCTATCGGCTGATGTTCAGGCCGAGCCGCAGACGTTCGACCTTGCCATCGGCGGCATAACCATCACGGATGCCCGCCGCGAGACGATGCTGATGAGCGACGGATATCTGGCTAACGGAAAGACCATTCTGTGCCGCGCATCGGAGGCCGACAGATACAAGACGCTGGCCGACATCGACAAGCCCGAAGTGCGCGTGATGGTGAACCCTGGCGGACTGAACGAGAAATTCGCCAACGAGAACCTAAAGCACGCCACGATAATCGTGCACGAGAAGAACGAGGAGATACCTTCGCTGATAGCCGAAGGCGAGGCCGACGTGATGATAACCGAGATTACTGAAGCACCTTATTATATACAGACGGACACACGACTTGCTGCACCGTTAATGAACTCACCGTTTACTAACGGCGAGATAGGCGTGCTGATGCGAAAGGGACAAGACGACCTGTTGCAGTTGGTGAACGATGTTATCCGCCAGATGAAATCGGACGGCACCCTCCGCCAGCTGCAACAGAAATACGGGTTAATATGAAAAAGATATTATTTCTTCATGGGTTTTATGCCAGCGGCAGTTGTGTACCAGCCTTGGCATTGAGGGAGGCTTTCGAGGGGAAAGCCATCGTACTCACACCCGACCTACCTCTCCACCCTGCCGACGCTATAAAACTAATCAAAGAAATATGTGAATCAGAAAAGCCGGATATTATTGTAGGCAACAGTTGTGGCTCATTCTACGCTCAGATGATATCACCCATCGTCGGTGTGCCGGCACTTCTTGGTAATCCTCATTTCAAAATGTCAGATTTCCTGCGCGAACGCATAGGCAGTCATCAATACAAATCGCCAAGAGCCGACGGAAATCAGAACTTTACGATTACAGAAGAACTTGTTAAGGAATTTGAGAAAATAGAGGCACACCAGTTTGACTCCTGCAGTATAGAGAATAAGGAACGCATATGGGGTATCTTCGGTGAAGAAGATACCCTAGCCCACTTTGAGCCGCTATTCCTGCAGTATTATCTCAAATCGTACCACTTCCCTGGTGGGCATACACCGACAGCAGAACAATTCAAAACCTGGTATTGTCCGCTAATCGAGAAAATGATACAAACTATCCAATAGTCTTCAAAATGATGTCAACCACCTCTTCTTCAGTCTTGCCGTCCATACTGATGACAAGGTTATAGTTGCGGGTATCGTAACGCGATGTACCTGAGAATTTTTTCACATACTCTTCGCGCATCTTGTCGACCTTCTCAATAACCTTCTTGGCATCAGCCTCACTCAATCCCTGCTTACGCATTACACGCTCCAAACGGTAAGGCATAGAAGCCTGGATGAAAATGCTGAAATGATTGGGATGATTCTTGAATACAGAGAAGCCCAAACGACCTGCGATAACGCACGACTCCTCTTCGGCTATGCCAAGCAGAATCTCCTTCTCGGCCTTATATACGTTCTCGGTTGTAGGTTCCTGAGGTCCGTCTTTCCATCTCTCGTAAGGAGTGTAGCTTAGTCCATGACCAATGCTTCCTACTCGCATAAAATCTGCCCACCAACTTTCTTTCTTACCTTTAAGACGCTCTATCTCATCGATAGTAAGATTGAACTTCTCTTCTATAGCCCTGACATGTGCTTTGTCGAAAAATTCAACACCAAGTTTTTCGGCCAGCAAACGTCCAACTGTACGACCGCCACTACCTAATTCGCGATTAATAGTAATGACAAATTTCTGATTTCTATCCATAATAGTAATATATCTGTTATAGTTTTATTATTCCTCCATTAGTTTACGATAACGTGCACGTTTGGGCTCTTCAAGCCCAAGGCGCTGAGCTTTGTTGCTCTCGTACTCGCTGTAGTTGCCCTCGAAGTAGAACACATTACCCTCGCCCTCAAATGCAAGAATGTGTGTACAGATACGGTCGAGGAACCAACGGTCGTGACTGATGATAACAGCACAACCAGCAAAAGCCTCAAGACCTTCCTCAAGAGCACGAAGGGTGTTAACATCGATATCGTTTGTAGGCTCGTCGAGCAAAAGTACATTACCCTCTTGCTTCAGAGCAATGGCAAGATGCAGACGGTTGCGCTCACCACCCGACAGCACGCCACACTTTTTTTCCTGATCAGCTCCACTGAAGTTGAAACGACTAAGGTAAGCTCGAACATTTACATCCTTGCCTCCCATACGGATGGTTTCGTTGCCCTGCGACACAACCTCGTAGACAGACTTGGTTGGGTCGATATCCTTGTGCTGCTGGTCGACATACGACAGCTTTACTGTTTCGCCCACAGCAAACGAGCCAGCATCGGCCTGCTCCAATCCCATGATAAGTCGGAACAGTGTGGTCTTACCAGCTCCGTTAGGACCAATAACACCCACGATACCATTTGGTGGCAGGTTGAAGTTAAGATCGGTAAACAGCGTTTTCTCAGGATAAGACTTTGCCACATGTTCGGCCTCGATAACCTTATTACCCAATCGTGGTCCGTTGGGGATGAATATCTCGAGTTTCTCTTCCTTCTGTTTCTGCTCCTCATTAAGCATCATCTCGTAAGAATTGAGTCGGGCCTTACCTTTTGCATGACGTGCTTTGGGAGCCATACGCACCCACTCTAACTCGCGTTCCAAGGTCTTGCGGCGCTTAGAGGCAGATTTCTCCTCCTGAGCCAATCGCTGACTCTTCTGCTCCAGCCAGCTTGAGTAGTTACCCTTCCAGGGGATACCTTCACCACGGTCCAACTCCAGAATCCACTCAGCAACATCGTCGAGGAAGTAGCGGTCGTGGGTAACAGCGATTACGGTACCCTCATACTGCTGCAAGTGCTGCTCAAGCCAATCGATAGATTCTGCGTCCAGATGGTTAGTAGGCTCGTCGAGCAGAAGCACATCAGGTTTCTGAAGCAGCAAACGGCACAAGGCTACACGGCGGCGCTCACCACCCGAGAGGTTCTTCACGCTCCAATCGCCAGGAGGACAATTAAGTGCAGCCATAGCACGATCGAGTTTGGAATCCATGTTCCAAGCATCGGTAGAGTCGATGACGTCCTGCAACTCTGCCTGACGTTGCATCAGCTTGTCCATCTTGTCAGGATCCTCGTAATACTCGGGTAGTCCGAACTTTACGTTAATATCATCGTATTCAGCAAGTGCGTCGTAAACGTGCTGCACGCCTTCCATAACATTCTCCTTTACAGTCTTCTCCTCGTTGAGTGGCGGGTCCTGTGGCAGATATCCAACAGTGTAACCAGGGCTCCAAACAACGTTGCCTTGATACTGCTGATCCAATCCAGCAATGATCTTCATCAGTGTTGATTTACCAGCACCGTTCAATCCGATAATACCAATCTTAGCACCATAGAAGAAACTTAGGTAGATGTTTTTGAGCACTTGCTTCTGATTCTGCTGGATGGTTTTGCTCACCCCAACCATCGAGAAGATTATTTTCTTATCGTCAACTGTTGCCATATTACTATTAGTTACTATATTTTTTGCAAATATACAAAAAAACTTCAATACCGGTGCGTTTTTGAGATTTTTTCTTTGTAGTACAGATTATTTTGCGTATTTTTGCAACATTCGAATCACTAATAATAATTAAAGGTATGGTAAAGCACATTATTCTCTGGACACTGAATCCAGAACTCTCTGAAGAGGAGAAAAAGAAGGTAAAGGCAGAAATCAAGGCTGGTCTTGAGGGGTTGGTAGGCAAGGTTCCCGGTCTGCTTGATGTAAAAGTACACATCGATGGTCGCCTGGCATCGTCGAACGCCGACTTGATGCTCGACAGCACACTTGAGAGCGAGGAAGCTCTGAAGGGCTACGCTGTTCATCCTGAGCACGTGGCAGTAGCAAACGGTAAGGTTCGCCCCTACACCGTTCAGCGCTCTTGCCTCGATTTCGAGATTTAAATCATATAATAGAGACGGTGTTCTCCATATGTCTGTATTCAGAATGCAAAAGGTTATAAAAAATAAGCCCCGCCGATTGGCGAGGCTTAATTTATAATAGCTCAAGAAATAATTACTTCTTGTTCAGGGCGAGGTCGATAGCAACTGCTACAGATACAGTAGCACCAACCATTGGGTTGTTACCCATTCCAAGGAAGCCCATCATCTCTACGTGAGCAGGAACTGAAGATGAACCTGCGAACTGAGCGTCTGAGTGCATACGACCCATAGTATCAGTCATACCGTAAGAAGCAGGACCGGCTGCCATGTTGTCTGGGTGAAGTGTACGACCGGTACCACCACCAGAAGCTACTGAGAAGTAAGGCTTACCAGCGAGTACGCGCTCCTTCTTGTAAGTACCAGCTACTGGGTGCTGGAAACGGGTTGGGTTGGTAGAGTTACCAGTGATCGATACGTCTACATTCTCCTTCCACAGGATGGCTACACCCTCACGAACATCGTCAGCACCATAGCACTTAACCTTCAGACGGCTGGGGTTGTTGCCATAAGGAACCTCCTTAACAACTTTCAGCTCGCCAGTGAAGTAGTCGAACTTGGTCTGTACGTATGTGAAACCGTTGATACGGCTGATGATCTGAGCAGCGTCCTTACCAAGACCGTTCAGGATAACGCGCAGAGGCTTCTGACGTACCTTGTTTGCCATCTCAGCAATCTTGATAGCACCCTCGGCAGCAGCGAAGCTCTCGTGACCAGCGAGGAATGCGAAGCACTCAGTCTCCTCACGGAGCAGACGAGCAGCAAGGTTACCGTGACCGATACCTACCTTACGATCGTCGGCTACT
>Ga0256404_1007239_pt1 | contig 17707 bp, 23 predicted proteins | sample RumenRJG_01DNA_FD_185990 | JGI IMG/M metagenome (GOLD analysis project Ga0256404, IMG submission 185990) | Bovine rumen microbial communities from Lethbridge, Alberta, Canada - RJG_01 | ecosystem: Host-associated > Mammals > Digestive system > Stomach > Rumen | place: Canada: Alberta | collected...
GGTTTACTGAAATCGGATGTTCGAAATCAACTGCATCTGATTGCTGAAGAACAAGCCGCTCTTCTGGCAGCATAGTTATCAACAGTTATACCTGAAGGCAATTTACACACAAATATAGACTTGACTGTGTCATTTGACCGCTCTCCTTTGAACAGTGATAACATAGCGCTTTGGAGCCACAAATAAACTAATAAATCGCAAAAATTGCCCGCAACTTTTTGATAAATTGATGGTAACATTTTTTGCTACTTAGGTAAATGTTTTTCAAGTACAAATTTAATGTGGGTTTGTGCATCTTCTATCCACACCGTATTTGACGTTTTCGATAACTTCCGCCCTTTCCCTCACTCCCTCCGGAAAATCATCCATCCTCGACAAATCAATCGTCGTCCTCGGCGCGTACTTCCGCACCGTCTCCGCATAGGTCATCCCCGTCGGCTTGTAGATCTGGTCGTCGATGCGGACAGGGCGGCCGCTGCAGGTGGCCAGGTCGCTGACCAGGGCCAGATTGAAGTCGTAGAGCGGGGCGAAGCCGAGAATATTATTTTCGCTGTCGGCAATCATTCCCCCAGTTTTCCCGGTTGCGGTCTGTGTTGGCCAGAAGGTAGTCGATGCAGCACATGTTTGGAAAGAAGCAGTCGAACTGCGCCTGAATGTCTTCAGGGAAAGGGTTTCCGGTGTGGGCCCGCCAGTCCAATAGTTCCCCCATATGTATCAGGGAATGGTCATCATCACACATGTAGGAGCAGACGGAGAACGTGTAGTCTTCGATCTGCTCTTTTCTGTAGGCGACGTGCGGGAAACCGATGAGATCCAGGAGATGAGAGCATTCGACCTCGCAAACGCTGTTCACGGTTCCCTTCAGTCGGTCGGTTTTCCAGAGTTCTATATTATTCTCATTCCTCTTCCAGAACTTGGGGAAGGAGCCACCGGCCAGGAGGTCGGCCACCATGGTTTCCGGTGAGGCGGAGATGGCCTTTCCAAGAATGCTTATCTCAAAAGAATGCCCGGCGGAGAAGTGCTTGCGCAGGCAGACCGCTTCAAAGGGGAGTTCTTCGTTCTCCTGCAGGACGTAGAGATTGTCGGTCATGGAGAGAGCATGCAGGGATAATGAAATCCGGACGAGCTCATCTGTGGAGGGCGACTTCGGCAGCCCCGCGGAGCGGAGAATTGCCTTCGCGTTCGGACGGGAGAGAAGCAATACCCGGTTCATGAGCCAGGACCGTAGGACAGCCATACTGCCACGCAGAATCGCCGGATCGTCAGCTTCGGACGCATCCCGAATGAAGTCCTTCATGGCATAGGGCGGCAGGCGGTTGTCAATGACGCGGATGAATGCCCGGCCAAAGCCGAACGCCAGCGCCGGCCGGTCCTTGTTCATCAGGAAGTAGGTCATAGCGTTTTTGAAAGGAGCTCGTTTCGTTCAGAGGCTGCCTTCAGCTCGTCTATATGCTCCAGTGCCTTGGGCACAAGGGTGTATGTCTTGAGCTCCGATAGAAGTACGTCATTGCAGATTTGAGACAGTTCGCCGTCAGAAAGCTCATCTTCAGAAGGCGCGTGGCCGTAGCGGGAGAGTAATACGATGACAAAGCTGCTGTCGGTCAGCGGACCGTATTTTTCATATTCCTTGACCAGAGCATCATCCAGTTCAACGCTCCGTCCGAGTTTCTCATTTATTCGTTTCATAGGGACATACCTCACAGCAGTTTCGTCCGGATCTTCTCCATCACCGCCTTCTCGCATTGCCATATAGCATTGACCATCAGGACGGCCCGGTTCTTAACTGCGGCATCCTTGTCATCGGGATCTGCCGGCTCGCCTTTTCCGTTTTCAAATACGATGAGTTCACTGAAGAGAGACGGATCATGCGGATTCGCCTCTCTTTTTTCGACCTCTGAGGCTAGGTGGACGTCGATGCCGTAGACGTCGTCCGGCTGCGTCAGATGGAAGCATGAATAATTAAAGACCAGGGATTTGTCCGTCGCCGTATTGTAGACGGTAAAGAATTCCTTCTCCACGGCCGGCGTTTCCTTGTAATTCAGCATCCCAACCATGATGTCCGGCTCATCTTTTAGCCCTTCGACGATCTCTTCATAGATATCCTGTACGGCAAGGTACAGAATGTGTATGGCCTCGTTCTCTGTATAAATTTTGAAGCCGAAGTCCTGGTGTTCCCAGATTCTTCTCCGTCCGGCGTCAATCATTGCCTGCGGTTCCTTTCGTATCAGTGCGGGAGAACTACCCATTTGAAGAAAATATAGCCCCGATTATCCCGCCTGTCAAACACAAAAACGATTGCACGAAATTGCATTGAAATGAAATTATGCAATCAAGAGAAAATTGAAAAACGTTGGGAAATAATGGATTTAGCGATAAAATTAAATTGCATAAAATCTCGATTGAAAGTTGACACACGCAATTTTAGGCGCTATATTATCATCATCAAAAGGAAGCGAGGTGATGACGACTTGCCTGAAAAAGAGAATGAAAACAGTCGGCTTGCCCAGGTCCTGATTGCTGCCCGCGGCGACCGGACGAACAAAGAGTGGGCCGAAGAGCTTGGCGTAAGCCCTTCTACGATTACCAGGTGGATACAGGGCAGCGTACAGCTGAAACCGAAGAATATCGAACTGATTTGCCGTAAGGGAAAAGTATTTAACGATGTGACCTTCGACAAGCTGATGGATGCGGCCGGCTGGGCCCCGCCCAAGGGGACGGAATATGTTGATGAGCTCAACAAGGCAGTGAGCGGAATCCGCAATCTCTTTTCTGACCCCTCTTTGAGTACGGAAGAGCAGAAGACCATGCTGGATGCCCTGTCTTCCGCCAGCGATCTGTATCAGAACTTATATGAATGGAAGCGGGGAGAGGCGTCCGAGGCCTTCCGGAACTTCGCTCTGGAACATATCGAGGAAAAGGACAGGCCCGACCCGAAGACACTGAAAAAGTACGATTCCGTAGATCTTCGTTCATGGAATTTTATTGAGATTCCTGATTTCGTCTGCCGTTATGAGGCAGGATACAAGGTTATGAAGGAGACCTACCTTCCGAAAGAGCGGGCCTATCGCAATGAAGAGATTCGGCATTCGGATGTCGAGAGCGATTTCTACTTCATGTACCGGTATGACCGCCAGAGCAGATACAATGAGCTCCGCCTGGAGAGCCGCCTGAGGGCCATCGCCCGCGATCAGACTGACCGCCTTTATTCGGAGGATTATGAGATCCGGCCTTACCTTCTTTTTGAGGATGAGCACCTGTATGGTATCTGCTGCAGCAAGCTTCGTTTCATGAAGGCCCCGGAAGACCTGTCCCTTCAGCTGTATCTTCTGGATGTGCAGAACCACACCATCAAGCAGAGCAGTGAGGCGGAATTCATCTACTACAGAAGTCCTTATACAGATGATGAGGATGACACAGAAGAATGATATTTTCCTGCAGCCCCAACCGGATTTCCGTTTTGAAATTTGACGGGAGCATTTGAAGGCGTTATAGTATCATCATCGAAACGGGAAACAAAACATTTGAAAGTGAGGTGTGATATGAATTGAGATAGAGAGCCGCCCGGGGCTGCCGGGATCCTGAAAACAGACTTTCGCCAAAAAGCCTGCAGGTGACTGTACCGACCAATGTTTATCATTCCTTTCTGAATGACATCCGTCATCTGCATTTCAGGTATTCACCCAAAGATTTTCCTACCGCATATTACCTTTTGTGTTCGTCAATCTCAGTACGAACACCGATTCCCTCTTACCCATTGCTTCTTAGGATCATCATAAGCATGATCCTCAATCGAATAATATTTTTGCCTACGGTCTGCGGATTTCCGCATGCCTGGACAAGTGCACCCAAAAACCAGTACCAGAAAGGAAAACATTATGAGTAATGTTATTTACCCTGTAAATGCTGCTGAGGTTCTCGGCAGCAGCTCGGCTGATTCAGAAGAAGCTCTCCGTACGCCCGGTGTCCCTTATGAAGACAGCAACGGTCTTCGCATCATCGGCATTTATGATCAGAAGCTGATGCAGCGTGAGGTCTGTGTCTATGGCGAGATTGATAACCGTCTGGCCAATAATTTTACCGCTGAATTAAAGTACCTGTGCGGACAGAGCAGTGATCCCATCACGCTTTACGTGAACAGCCCCGGAGGCAGCGTGGATGCCGGCCTTGTCATGTACGACACGCTGAAAGCGGCAGAACGGAAAGGCGTTTCTGTGGAAATTTATGTTACAGGAATGGCAGCCTCCATGGCCGCGGTCGTTGCCGCAGGCGGCCCGAAGGGACACCGGCATATCCTTCCCCATTCCCGCTTCATGATCCATGAACCGCTCATTTCCGGCGGCTTCGGCGGCTCGGCGACACAGGTCAAGACGACAGCCGAATCCATTTTGGAGACGAAGGCGACCATCAACGGCCTCCTTGCGGCGGATACTGGAAAGACCATCGAAGAGATTAATGAGGCGACCGACCATGACAACTTCATGACGGCCGAAGAAGCAGTGGCTTTCGGTCTCTGCGACGATATCCGGGACATCCTGTAAGTGACCATTTTCGAAAGGAGCATGCATATGATTGAAGCAGCTGATATTTTCAACCCCTTTACCGAAGGGGACAACAGTTCTGAAGTTCAGGACAGGAAAAGACGCATCAAAAAGGCGCTGCCTTCCCTGATGGAGCTGAAGAAGGAGCATGGCTTTTTTGAGTCGGCAATCGATGGCGCAATGAAGTTTGCCTATGGAAAGAGCGCCGTCAAATGTGCGGAGCGGTACTGCCGGGATGAGAGCCGCCTGCTGGCAATCCTCAGGGAGGTCAGCGCGGTAGAGGAATCCTATCATGACCGGTATTCCTTTTTCCTGGACGTGGCCTCCAGAAAGCACGGAGGAGCGGATTCAGACGAGATCATGCGGTGGGTCATGGACAGGACGTCTTATTTTGCCGCAGCCTTTCAGGCAGAGGGAGCAGAGCATGTCCTTTCAGATACGGATGCACTGGGAGAAATGACTGCTGCCGGGATGACCGCCCTGGAGATGTATGTCTGCCATCTTTCATGCGAGAGAGGGTGGACCAACCAGGAGGTCATAGAAGATCCGGCGCTCGCGGGATGCTCCGCAGGGGTCATTATGCTGATCAGTTTTGCCGGGCATCATTATGAGCGTCTGGGTACAGAACTTTATTGATGAAGAGGGAAAGGAGGATGATCATGAAAAACAAAGCATTGCGCGGCTGTCTGTTTGCGGGTGAGGGCGTTACGCCTCCCCACAGCTTCGAGAAGACGGGCATCAATCAGAACGTGCTCGTGGTAGGCGGTACCGGAGCAGGAAAGACCGTCTCTGTTGCCCTTCCTACCGCCCTCTATACGGATGGTAAGAGCGTCATTTTTCCCTACAACAAGAAAGAGATGCCGGAGCTTCTTCGGACCTTCTTTGAGCATGAAGGATACAAGACGGAAGTCATAGACATGGCCGATCCGGAGAACGGCACTGAAGGCTATGACCCTCTTGATTTTGTGTTGGATGAAGCTTCCCTTATGGAATTTCTGAAGACCTGCCTGGACAGCTCTGACGGGCGGAAGATCATTTCGAGGCAGGACCCGTACTGGGAGAACGCCGCGCAGGACATGGCGCTTGCGCTCATTGAACTTTTAAAGCTGAATGAGGAGCACGGGGGTGAGCGCGCGACACTCCGGGAGTTCGCCGGCCTGCTTCAGAATATCCGTTTCCTCGGGGAGAAAAACGGGGAAGGGATCTACAATCTGGATATCCTCTTCGAGGAAGCAGAGAAAAGGTATCCCGGCAACCGGGCGTCTGCCTACTGGCGGTCGGCGAAGGTTCCGGGAAAGACGGCCCATTGTGTCATTGCCACCCTGAATACCTGTGCAAGAGAGCTTTTTTCCGAAAATGCACAGAAACTGGCCGGGATGGAGAAGCGTGTTGATTTTGCCTCCCTCGGAAGAGAGAAGAAGGTCCTCTTCATCAATACATCTCCCTATAAGGGTGGGAGCAGCAGGAAATTCACCAATCTCCTGTATGATCAGATGTTCCGCGTGCTCTTTGAGGAAGCCCAGAGTCGGCCGGACTCCCATCTTGCTGTAGATGTGGAAGTCATCTGCGATGATTTCGCGTGCGGCAGCCGGATTCCCTCCATGGCGAAGAATATCTCTATCTTCCGTGCAGCTGGGCTGTCGGTCATGCTTCTGCTGCAGAGTGAATCGCAGCTTACGGCCATGTATGGCGAGGCAGATGCGGCTACGATCATTGACAACTGCGACAACTATATCTACATGGGCGGCATGGATTACAATACGGTTTCCCGTGTCAGCAGGATCGCAAACAAGTCGGTCAACCAGATCATGAACATGAAGGTCGGCGACGTAGTCGTACTCCGCCGCGGGCAGGCTCCCGTAATGACCACCCGGTACAAGACGCTGGAGGACCCTCTTTATCGGTTTGCACTGTCACTTGCAGGCAAAGGGGGAAAGGAGCCGGAGGGTCAGAAATCCGAAGAACCCACGGCTGAACCTGCAGCCTGAGATGAAATGATTCCCGCGGCCCGTGTCATAGCGGGCCGCAGGAGTTCTTAAGGAACCGCCCCCTCCCTACGGTCGGCGGCAAATCGGTCGGCGCAATATAATTCGCCTACGGCGAAGCGCCTCCCTAAGGAGGTATGAACCATGGACAAGAGAGATTATGACGTGATTTTTGGCTTGACTAACGCCCTGAACAGGGATAATGGAGCTGCCTTTACGGATACCGGTCGGCTGAAAATGATAGAGGATTACCTGAAGGATTCGTATTCCTACACCTGCCTGAACCCGGACGGGAAGTTTTCACGGATCTATGCGAGAGGAGCCTTCCTGACCGCGAAATGCCCGGTAGTGATTTCCGCCCATATCGACTGCAAGCAGAAAGATGCGGTCGATCCGGGCATCTATTATCCCTTCTGTCGGCGGACACCGGGAGGCAAATGCCTGCAGGGTACCTTTGACAACGCGATCACGAATGCGGCCGCCCTGCTGGATATTCTAGACGGAGACCTGGAAGCGGAGGTGGCCGTGGCCTTTACCGGGGATGAAGAGGTAAACAGCAACGGGGCAGCGGAAGTCATGCGGTTCGTGAAAGAGAACTGTCGGTCGGCGAAGGCGGTCACCTATATTACTCTGGATGTGACCTATGACAATGCCTGGGGAAAGGCGGCTTTCACGATCGAGAATAATTATATGTCCCGGGATGATCTGGGGAATATCTGGCTGAACGATGCCTGCTTCGGGGCACCCGGCCAGTGGAAATACCTTCCGCGGAAAAGTGGCGCCTTCCCGAATTCTATCCACGAAATGGTAAGGCTGAAGGAGGAGTCCATGCCGGATGAATCGGAAGCATACAGCATGGCAGAGAATGCGCGGGCCTTCAGCATCTGCATCCCCACGGATGACAATGAAGAAGACAATTTCATGCATACGGACTACGGCATCAAGGTCCGGATCGAGGACTTTGACAACTACCGGAAGGCGGTTGCTTTCATTGCCAACAGGTTCACCGTACCACGGAAGGACTGGGCCATGATGGTCTGCTAATGAAGCAAAGGGGAATGCCATGGCTTCTATTATTCTTGAGAAAAAATTTAACTGTCTGGACCAGAGCGACGAACCGGCCTGCAGCGCCTTTATGACCGCCCATCTCCTGCAGCAGTACGGCATCCGGAAGGACCCGCTGGAGATCTATGACGGGATGGGCAGGTTCGGCGACTCCGAGGCCGTGGCCCCCTGGCAGGCGGCGGAGTACATTAACGGTGTCCTTGAGGAACAGGGCCTGCCCGACAGATATGGCTTCGAGAAGCGCTGCACACTGCAGGATATCCAAAGCGAACTTGCGCAGGGCAGAGCGGTTCCTGTCGTGATCCTTTATGACACGGAGGACAGGACGTTTGACGACCTTCACTATGTCCTGGTCACTGGATTGGACGACCGGACGGTCTATCTGGTCGATTCTCTTCATGAGACGGGGAGGTGCTCCTACAACCGGACTGTGAGCCTTGAAGACTTCAGGATAATGTGGAGCCTGAAGAACCTTCGCCTTCCGGCCGGATGGCTCGGCTTCAAAAATATGATGCTGAAAGGAATTGCCTTATGACTAATGAAGAAATGCTGCACTTGAAAGAAGAACTTAGAAATGACGCAAGAGAATTGACACGGCCGGATATGCAGGAACTGATCCGGGATGGGGAAATCCTCTCCGTGGCGCAGATCAAGGAAAGATTGGACGAGAAAGTCGCCGGGCAGGAGGAAGCGAAAAAGGCACTGGCCGTTCTCGGGTTTGACATCGAGCTGCGGATGTACGGCTTTTCCGTCATGAAGACAAATATCCTGTTGAAGGGGCCGAGTGGCTGTGGGAAGACCTACCTGATACAGACGCTTTGTGATATCCTTGGTATCCCTTTTGGAACTATCGATGCCCCTTCGGTCACCGGGGCAGGCTACCGTGGCGAGGACCTGGAACAGGGGCTCGAAAGACTGTATGCAAACAGCGGCAAGGACCTGGAACTTGCTCAGCACGGGATTGTTTTCATCGATGAGTTCGACAAGCTTCTGATCGATGATGTCCATGGCTCTTCGGAAAATGTCAGGGCTCAGCTCCTGAAAATGATTGAAGGGGAGGTCATTAATCTTAACGACCATGGACGGAACGGCTCGAGTGGTAAGCCGACCATTGATACGTCGAATATTACCTTCATCCTGGCGGGGGCCTTTTCTTTCCTGAAAGAATATAAGAGGAACAATGTTGTGAATTTCGGTAAGGGCAGCACGTTTGTGTCGGCAGAAGCAGATGCTTATGAATCATTGACCAGGGCAGGCTTTTCGCCTGAACTGATCGGCCGCATCTCCCGTGTGGTTTGCCTCAATCCCCTGACGGAGAATGACCTGATCGACATCATGACCATCAAGAAGGATTCCCTGCTCCGCAGATATAATCAGATGTTTGACGACATGGGTGTAGCCCTCTCCGTTGAGATGGAAAGCCTGCAGCTAGCTGCTGAAGAGGCTGTGGAGCAGGGCTTTGGGGCCAGAGGCCTTAATCACATCTTCAAGGAACTTCTTGATGATGCCCGTTTTGAGGTCCTATGCCATCCGGAACTGTACAGTGAGTGCGTGATCACCCCGGAAAGCTTCCGTGACCGGAAGGCATTGTTGGTAAAGGATTGTTTGAGGGATGTGTCATAATTTTGAGAGGCGTTTCCATGTATCGAATTCTTTTGATGGATGACAATAGAAATCCGATTGCGGACGGGCTGATTGCCCTCTTCACGGAGGATATTGAGGACTTTCAGAAGCGTTGGTTTAAGCTGGAGACCAGGGACGAAAAAGAGAAAGAGCGTTTCTTGCGGTCGAAGAATGGCGAACTTGTATCGGACTGGTATTCCAATGAACCAGAGCTGAACATCGTTCAGGAAGATGAGAATGCCAAGGTGTTGGGAGAGAAAAGTTTCTCCATCAAGGACAAGACCTTCCGGGTTGCCAATGCCTATAAGTGGGAAACGACATTTTGCGTTGGCGAAGGTGAACTCCGGTACAAATGGCTTGGCTTCAAAGGAAAGTTCTATCGAATCGGTTCGTATGAAGTGAAAGGCATCTGCAGGGAAAAGGGTACATGGCATGAAATCTACTGCATTGGCAACAAGATTGTTGAAAGTGATGTGAAATGCGAATGGACCGTGGAAAGGGGCCTGGCCGAGAGGCGGCTTCCGACTGTAGAGGATTACAAGGAAAATACGGCACGGACCATCTGCTACCGTGAAACCGGTGAATTCCACACGGAGGAAGATTGCATAGCGGACTTCGAGCACTTTGAAATGACGGATGATGAGTACAGCCGGCTTTTCAGGGATCTGGTTGGAGATGCGGGGTGACTGCTGGTGAAATCTCCAGTAATGCTAAACCAGAAAGCATTTCTCGAAATCAGACAAATCCGGATGCGTGTGATATGATAGGAGCATAAAAAAGAACAGCCGCTGCGCCGCGGCTGTTCCAATGGATTGTTGAAGAATCCAGAATTGCAGGTTCTCGCCAAAGAACTTGCGGATGACTGTACCGACCAAGGTTCAATCACGGCTATATTATTACATGAAAAGCCGTCGATTTCAAGTCATTTTGCAATTCTGCAATTTTCCGGCATTCACGCAATCCCTGTGTATTATAGATAAACAGGTTTCTGCACGGACGCAGAGGCTTTATATTATTCATAGAACCAGATGACATCGCTGCCCGGAAAATAGCAGATTAGGAAGGATGTTTATTATGAATATTAATGAATTTCTAGATGCCGAGAAGCTTCAGAGTGAGGGCAGAGAAACTGTTTCGGATGAAGCGGTTCTTTCTGTGGCGGATAATATCATGGACAGGTATGATGACGCATTTAAGGAGTTGGCGAAATGAAGACGCTTACAAAGGAACAGGTGCTTCTCCTGCATGAAAAGATTATAGACAGGTATGGCGGCGTGCAGGGGATCCGCGACGAGAGCCTGCTGGAGTCTGCTTTGAATGCACCGTTTCAGTCTTTCAGTGGGACGGACCTTTATCTTTCCGTTGAAGAGAAGGCTGTCCGCCTCGGATATGGCCTGATCAAGAATCATCCCTGCAGGGACGGAAACAAGCGGATCGGGACATTGGCTATGCTTGTGATGCTGGAACTCAACGACGACGTCTCTATAAACGCGAATAATGAAGAACTGACCGACGAGATCATGAAGGCGGCAGCAGGAGAGCTTTCCGAGGAGCAGCTGTTGGAGTGGGTGAGGTCAAAGCGTTGAACTGTATTTCGGAGGAAGATGTCGATTGAATGACCATAGAAAGAGACGTTTTTGGCTCCTTAAATTGAGGTATGGCTTATGGAATCTATGCTGAAACAGAAACTGGAAGTTCATTCCGGGAAAAATAATATTGACGGCGTTGTTCTGGACTACGGATTTGTGACAAAACTGCAGTTTTCCTGGCAGGGGAAAGAAATTGAGATCGGACTCAAGTATTCTCCTCTCGAAAAGGAACCTCTGGAGGAGAAGGCGGCTGCGGTCATGGACTCCTATGTGGAGCATATGGCTTCCGACGGGAAACAGATTATGCTCCACTGGTGGTATCTGGAGATGCATCTTTCCCATACCGGAAGGGAATACCCGGTAGGCTGGGGCATTGTTACAGGCCATCCGAGAATTTCGGATGCCACGGAGATTCATACCTCAGAAGTCTGCGGCATCCGGAAGGAAGGTGATGAGATTGTCCTGCTTACCAGAAACAATGAGTATCACTGCCCCTTGATGTACTGCCTGTTCGCAAAGATGGAAGACCATTCGGAGCTGCTTCCCGGTTTTGATGAACTCAGGGAAGAATACCAGGGGAAATGGCTTCAGCCGACAATCGAGCCGGGAAATGTACTGCTGGTGCTGGCGGATTTCGATGAATATTATTTTGATTCCCTGTACTATATCCCCTCGGATTCTGCGACCGGCGAGCGGATGGACTATACCGGCTGGCCGCATGTCGGGACTTATCAGGACAGCTACCTGATCGAGACGGATGATAATAAGATTGATCTCCGCTATTTCCCGCATTTTCAGAACATCGAATTCTATATGGAGGTTACGGACGACTGCCCACTCTGGCTTGAGAACATCGGCCGTTCGACAATCTATGCGAACACACGCGTTGGCCTGATCCGCTTGGATCCCGGCGACCGGAAGTTGGTCGACAACAGTAATATAGAAACCGAGAAACCTGTTCTGCCTAGTGGGGATTTGTATCCTGCCGGTGTAATTGAATGACGAGGAAGCCCCATGTATAAGGACCGTGACACATTTGTCAGCAAGAAAATATCCTATGCTCTCCGGCATCATCCGGAGGCGTACGACTTGACGCTGGCTTCCGACGGGTCGGTTCCGGTGGAGAAGCTTTTGAAGGCACTGAACCGGGTGCACAGATTTGACCCGCCAATTACGGAGGAAGATGTCCGCCGTATCATGGCAAATGCCGACAAACAGCGCTTTGTCATCGAAAACGGAAAGATTCGAGCTTTGTATGGCCACACGGCCATCCACAATGGTTACAAACCGGAGGAACCGCCGGAGATTCTCTATCACGGAACAGCGCATAAATTCCTGGATTCGATTAAGGCGGAAGGCCTGCTCCCTATGGGCAGGGAATATGTCCATTTGTCCGCGGATATTCCGACGGCGCAGAAGGTCGGCCAGCGGCGGGACGGCCATCCGGTCATCCTGCAGGTGGACGCGGCCAAGGCCTTTGCAGACGGACTTAAGTTCTATTATGTAAACGACAAGGTCTGGCTAGCGGACAAAGTTCCGCCGGAGTACCTGCATATCACGAATATCTGGTAGACGGGAGCAGCCAATGAAAGTCCTTATTATTTCTGATGTCCACTTGAAGCCTATGATGTTCGACCGGGCGGAAGAGATCATGAATGAATATCCTGTTGACCGGGCGGTCTGCCTGATGGACATAGCTGACGACTGGGAGCAGCAGTGGAACCTGGATCTCTACGTAGAGACCTACAACCGGGCCATCAATTTCGCCAAAGCCCATCCCGATTCTCTCTGGTGTTACAGTAATCATGATCTTTCTTACGTCTGGCAGGAGAAGGAAAGCGGATATTCCGCTATTGCCCCGAAGACGGTCATTGAGCGACTGCATGCGCTGCAGGAGTGTCTGCCTGACAAGAAGCAGCTGACTTATATCCACCGGATCGACAAGGTGCTCTTCAGCCACGGCGGAGTCAGCAATACCTTTGTCAAGGATAATGTAGAGCACGCAGACGACCTGTCCGTCGATGAGGTGCTGGAGCAGATCAACCATTTCGGCCGCGGGAAAATGTGGAATGATATCTCGCCAATCTGGCTGTGGCCCCAGGGGAGCTTCCGCCATCTCTACAAGGAAGATGAATACTTTCAGGTGGTGGGACATACTCCAATGAAGGAAATCACCAGAGAGAAGAATTTCCTCTCATGCGATGTCTTTTCTACCAACCGCCATCGGGAGCGGATGAGCGTATGGGAATACACCCTGCTCGATACAGAAACCTGGGAGTGGGAGGGAATTCCCTTTGACGTGAAATGATTTTCGAAGATACGAGGTGATTACCATGATGTTTGTTACGGGCGATTGCCACGGCGATTACCGCCGCTTCAATGTGAAAAACTTTCCTCAGCAGAAGGAGATGACAAAGGATGACTACGTCATCGTCTGCGGGGACTTCGGCTACTGGCTTCCGTCAAAAGCCAGAGAGCATGATATGGATGAACTTGAGCAGAGGTCATTTACCACGCTTTTCGTAGATGGCAACCACGAGGACTACGACAGCCTGAACTCCCTTCCGGTTGAAGAATGGAACGGGGGGAAGGTACATAAGATCCGGAAGTCTGTCATTCATCTGATGCGCGGCCAGTACTATATGATTGGCGGAAAGACGGTATTTACCTTTGGCGGGGCAGCTTCCCACGATGTTCAGGGAGGAATCTTTGACGTTCTCGATATTGAAAGATGCCGGAAAAAGGAAACGATTACTGCAAAAGATATCGTGCCGGAAGAGCTGATGTACTATTATTATGACGAAGCGAACTACGTACCTTACCGGGTAAACCACGTTTCCTGGTGGAAAGAGGAGGTTCCGACTGAGGAGGAATTCCTGGAGGGCGTAGAAAACCTGAAGGCCCACGGGAACAAGGTAGACTTCGTCTTTTCCCATGACGGACCTTCGTCGGATGTGGCCATCTATTCCCACGGAGAAGTCAAGGCAGATGACACCCGAAGATATCTGGAGGAATTCCGGGTACTGCTCTTCGACAACTACGAGGGCTGGTACTTCGGCCATCATCATGACAATCATCGGATTACGGCCAAGGACACATTGCTGTACGAGAAGATTATTCAGATTGCGTGAGGAAATTATGAAGGATATTATTTTTACGGAGCTTCGAAGCATATATCAGGAAATGACGCCGGAGCAGGAGACTGCAGCTGCCAGGCCCGCGGCCCATTGCATAGGCATGCTGGAGGAGTTTTCTAATATTCAGCGGAGGAAAGGTCTGCTTGCGCTTGATGGATATGTGCAACACTATGATGATTTTCTGTCAAGGATGGCCGTGCATCTTGGTAATGGAACAGATTGGGAGGAAGTGGAAAATATAGGACTTGCGGAATATTTTTCCAGGCATTTGAAGAAATCCCCTGTAGACCGGTTGATGACTCTGATAAGCCTTGCCGGTTTGGAGCTTTTTATTCAGAATGCCAATCCGCATATCCTAGAGGAACACCTGCTTGCAATGTCTCCGGAGGGGACGGAAAAGCTGGTCGATGAAGAGTTTCAAAAGTCGAAGAGCGAGCTGGCGGTACGGCTGGAGAAGTTCAAAAAGGAAACGGAAAATCTGGGTGAGTTTGGCCAGGTCTTTTAATGCATATTAATGCTATATGATTGAGGAGGAGGCTTTTAATTATGCAGCTTTTTGAAATACTTGTCGCCATTGTCATTGTTATTATTTTGGTTACGGTCAAAATGACGCAGGCAATGCGGATCATGGATCCAATCTTTACCAGTTTCTTTGCATACTCCGGTCTATTTATTGCGGTGGAAAGCGATGAAAAATACTGGAATTTTTATAAACAGTTGGAAGGGACAGCGCTTATTCATATGCAAAAGCCGTTTTTCAACATGAACTTTGCAAGTGATAATCAAAAGGCCTTGTTTTTGGGACTTGCTCTTTTAATTATTCCTGCGGCCATCTGCATCCCGGTCTATCTCCTTGAAAGAGACAGAAATCTTTATAACAGAGTAGAACAGTGGACAAAGTACATCATGATGATCATCAATCTTTTTTTCTTCTATCATTTTCAGATTTTGATGGAGGCATCCTTCAGTTTAAAGGAATTGACAGATATCTTGACAGATGATCAGATATCCCGGGCATGGGGGAATGCTATCCTTTGGACAATATTCTTTTTGGTTCTTCATATCATCATGCTCCGCCGGGATTCGAAGAATCGGCGTGAATATCTGTAATAAAGAAACGAAAGAGAAGTAAGCCGGAAAAAGTATTGGCAGCTGTCTGCTGGCGCTCGTCCTGTTGCCGGCTGCATTGATAGTGGCTCTTCTAAATCTCAGGTTTTGAGGGAATGCTATGTCTCTTCACATCATTCGCCAGGATATTACAAAAGTGAAAGCTGACGCCATCGTAAACACCGCCAATCCCCATCCGGAGGTCGGACGGGGGACGGACGGCGCGGTGTACGAGGCGGCGGGGTTCGATGACCTGCTGGCGGCTCGGAAGGCGATCGGCGATATCGAACCCGGCAGTGTCGCCGTAACGGACGGATTCGCGCTCCCGGCGAAATATATTATTCATGCCGTATCTCCCCGGTGGCACGACGGACAGCACGGGGAGGCGGAAACCCTGCGCTCCTGCTATACGAAGGCACTGGAAGCGGCGGAAGAACTGGGCTGCCAGTCCGTTGCCTTTCCGCTGCTGGCGACGGGCGTCTACGATTATCCGCAGGAGGCGGCGCTCCGGATTGGAATCGACGCGATCAGCGCATGGCTCATGCACCACGAGATGGAGGTCTACCTGACCGTCTTCAGCGAGAACGCCTACAGCCTGGCCGGCATGATCTTCGCGGACATCGAGTCCTATATTGACGGCAATGCCGCCGTGGACCTGCTCGAGAAGGAGTACGACCACTTCTGCGAAAAGGCGAGAATAATGAAAAACGCCGGGAAGCCTGCCCCCGGCACCGCCGGACCAACGCTTGACGAGGTACTGGCTGCGCAGGAGAAGAACTTCCCGGACAGGCTGTTTGAGCTGATCGACGAGCGGGGCTACGATAAGGATGCCGAGTTTTATAAGAAGGCGCACGTCGACCGCAAGCTCTTTTCCAAGATCCGCAGCAAGCCGGGCTACAAGCCGTCGAAGGACACGGCCATCGCCCTGTCGCTCGGTCTGGAGCTCGACATGCCGGCGATGATCGACTTCTTGTCGCGGGCGGGCCTGGCCCTGTCGAAGGCAGACCGGCGCGACCGGCTGATCACCTACTTCGTGGAGCAGGGAAAATTCAATATCGACGAGATCAATTTCGCCCTGGCCTCGGCCGGGGAAGAAACAATAGGGACATAGAAAATACGGCCTTTCGCAAATGTCGCCCGCCGGGCGACCTGAGGGAGGCTTTTTCTTCGTATACTTGCCTCATCAATCAGGGAAACGCAGAAGAAATAGAAATGGAGGCACAAAATGATCGGAGCAATACTTGGTGATATGATCGGCGCACCCTATGAGTTCGGCCGGGGCGACAAGACGAAGGATTTCCCTCTGTTTTCCAAGGGAACGCAGTTCACGGACGATTCCGTGATGACGGTTGCGGTTGCAGAGGCACTGCTCGACTCCTACGGGAAGTCGGACGAGAAAGTGAAGAAAGCGCTGGTTTCCTCTATGCAGAAGTGGGGTGCCCGGTATCCGCGGGCCGGCTACGGCGGGATGTTCTACCAGTGGCTTTTCTATGAGAAAGACCCGCAGCCCTATGGGAGCTTCGGAAACGGCTCAGCCATGCGGGTTTCTTCTGTCGGCTGGCTCTACCCTACACTGGAGGAGACACGGCACATGGCCCGGCTCACATCGGAAGTGACGCACAATCATCCGGAAGGGATCAAGGGAGCAGAGGCAACAGCTTCTGCCATTTTCCTTGCCCGGACCGGAAAGAGTAAGGAAGAGATCCGGGACTATATTGTTCACGAATTCCACTATGACCTTTCCCGTACCTGTGACGAGATCCGGCCGACCTACCACCATGTGGAGACCTGTCAGGAGACGGTACCTGAAGCCATTACTGCCTTTCTTGAGGGCGAAGACTTCGAGGATGTGATTCGCACAGCGGTATCCCTCGGCGGTGATGCGGACACCCTGACCTGCATTGCAGGCGGGATTGCTCAGGCTTACTACGGAGTGCCGGACTTCATGCGACTGCAGGGTCTGGAGCGGCTGCCGGAGGACATGAAGAAAGTCATCGAGGACTTTGAGGAAAAAGTGATATGTACCATTGAAAACCCGGGCGCTCCCTACATGCGGGAGGTCATCGAGGAGATGACGGATGAGCAGAAGCAGTTCATCTGGACCATGTGCCGACAGGAACTGACGCCGGATACCTATGCCGGCATCCACTACCAGATCTTCGAGATGCTGACGAACGACGGACCCTACAGCGGCAGCCGCTTCACTTTCGAGGAACGTCAGAAGCTGCACTCGGCATTGGAGACGATGGACGAGGCCATCGGTGACTGGGGCGGGATTGTGCCGTAAATTTGCTGCAGAGGGGCTTTGAAAGGGGGCTTACAAATGGCAAATGAAAATATTACCTTGGGACAGGCAAAAGAAGTCCTGCGACAGAACCTGGCTGATGAGGTTTCTGAAATTGACGTCGACCATGTAAAAGGGTGAGAGCGAAGTAAAGCTTTGGAAATGCCTGAAAGGAGGCTCGATAAAATGAAACTGGCTGAGGCATTGCAGAAAAGAGCAGACCTGGCTCGAAAGACAGGAGAACTGAAGGACAGGATCCGGACCAATGCGCTGACGCAGGAAGGAGAGAAGCCTGCGGAGGATCCGAATGAACTGTTGAAAGAGTACGATGAAGCAGTGGAAGAACTGGGGAATCTGATCGCGAAGATCAACCTCACAA
>Ga0256404_1007240_pt1 | contig 17706 bp, 20 predicted proteins | sample RumenRJG_01DNA_FD_185990 | JGI IMG/M metagenome (GOLD analysis project Ga0256404, IMG submission 185990) | Bovine rumen microbial communities from Lethbridge, Alberta, Canada - RJG_01 | ecosystem: Host-associated > Mammals > Digestive system > Stomach > Rumen | place: Canada: Alberta | collected...
AAAGCCCTGATCGGAACCAGTTTTTCCAGAATCGTTTCCTGCAGTTCCCTTGTACCGCTGCTGTCCGCAATCCAGTTTTCTGCCCCGTCGATCACATCTGTCAGATAATCAATATACACCGTACTGATAAAAATATAAAAATGCTTTTGTACCAGAGCACGGCTTTCTTCATCCTCAACATCTTCCAGCAAGATGCGAAAGCTGGTTACGCAATGCTGCAGGTTTTCAAGGGTGACAATTTTCTCCAGAAAACGATAGACTGTGATCAGATCGTTATTTCCGGTTACATCTGTATCTGATTCAACCCGCTCTTTCAGCCAGGCATACTCAGCCGCAATCTCCTGGTAATCCATATTTTCCCCTCCGTCCTGACAGCCGGTATCCGCAAACCGATTCGCCCCGGGTCCTCAACCAGGGACAGACTGGCAAAACCGACAGAACCTACACTGGCCAGCCAGGTAAATTTATTTTTTCCTTTAGGAATTTTTAACTGCTTTCAGTTTATTTTATTATTGTTTGTTTTATTATATCATATTTATCTCTGAGATAGATGCCCGGGAAGAAAAATCCTGAGGAGAAACCAAGTTTTTCGATCATCTCGCAGGAAACACCCGGATTGTCATTTTCGTACCTGCTTTTGTACCTGGTATTAACTAAATATAATCGAAAATTTTTTCCGCTCATCAACGGTACAACTTCCGGATAAAAAACAAAGAGCCCTCAAAGCCCGTATCCACCGGGTTTTGAGGGTATTATTTCTGGTACTCGGACTGGGGCTCGAACCCAGGACCTCTGCCATGTGAGGGCAGCACTCTAACCAACTGAGCTATCCGAGCATATTTGATTACAGAAGCTATTATACACCTGTTAAAAAAGAATTTCCAGTACTTTTTTCACATTTCAAATATTTTTCAGTTTCCCCGACGTTTTGTAACAGCGGGCTTTACATCCTTTTCTTTAGCACGCAAGCCGTTGCGCCAAGCCATTCTTTCATCCGGGTAATATTTTTCTACCCCTTCATGCGATCCCATATTACCCCTACTGCAGCGCCCATCACAGCTACTGTGAACCAGCCGAAACCGGCGGTATACAAAGGCACTGATGCCAGTATGCTTTCCATAGGAACGGGAATGGCCGCTGCCTTCAGGCCTTCAAATATGGCAAACAGGGTGACGATCCACATGGTGCACCGGAATACCCTTTTATTACCGCCGAAGCCGAAGACGTTCAGCAGGGCCAGGGCAATCATCACCGGATATAAGAAGCACAGGATAGGGATTGCCATTTTGATGATCATGTCCAGTCCTACATTGGAGAGGACGAAGCTCAGGAGCGCAATGAGGACACCCATTGTTTTCTGGGAAAGCTTTTTGCCAAACAAAATATGGAAATACTCGGAAATAGCCGCTATCAGACCGATACTGGTGGTCAGACAGGCCAAAATAATAATAGCGGACAAAATAACCGTTCCACCGGCCCCAAGGTATTCATGGGCAGTAGCCACCAGGATCCCCGCCCCGTTGGAAAATTCCCCGGACAGGTAACGGTGAGCTTCAGCCCCGGCGTAACCAAGGAAATAGTAGATGACCGCCAGTAATCCGGCAGCAATAATCCCTGCAATAAGACAGGTCTTAATCAGGTCCTTCTTCCCTTCGATGCCCAGGGTTTTTATGGAAGTCAGTGTAGCCGCCCCAAACAGGAAGGAAGCAAGAAGATCCATAGTGTTATATCCTTCCTGGAAACCTTTCAGGAAAGGTGCTTGCAGATAGGCTCCCTGGGGAGCATCCGGGGTAAAGGAGGGGGCCAGCAAAACCCTGACGAACAAAATGGCAAGACATACCAGCAACGCCGGGGTCAGCACCTTACCCAGCCAGTTCAGCACTTTAGAAGGGTTGTTGGCCACATAATAGCTGAAAGCGAAATACAATGCAGAGTACAGGGCCAGCTGCCAGGGCTCCGTTGTGCCGAACAGTGGCTTTATCCCGATTTCATAGCTGAAAGCAGCTGTACGGGGAATAGCGAACAGGGGGCCGATAGCCATACTGGACAGAAACATGATGATTTTTGCATAAGCAATATTGACAGGGGCAGCCACTTCCGTCAGGTCCGTGCCTCCCGTCATGGCAATAGCCAAAACGCCCATAATGGGAAGTCCTACCCCGGTAATGCAAAAGCCAAGGGTCGCTATATTGAGATTACTGCCGGACAGATATCCGAACAATGGTGGGAACAATAAGTTTCCCGCCCCAAAGAAGGAAGAAAATAAAACCAGGCTGACAGGAATCAGTTTTCCGAGAGAAAGTGAACTGTTCATGATTTTTTAAATGCCTCACTGCTGCAAAAAAGAAACGCTGATCAATTTATGATTTCACTGCAACACAGGATACAAAAGCTAACCCCTCAACAGTAAACAATCCAAAATTAACCAGCACTTCTCTTTTTTATAATCTGATTTACTTTTATCTATCTGTTTTAACTTTTTTTGTTGAATTTATTTTACGACAATACGGAAATATTTTTTCTTACCCTTCCGAATCAATACGCCGCCGTCTTCCGCAAATAATTCGGGAGTTAACGCCAGCTCCGGATCCTCTACCACTTCGTTGTTCAGGTACAGGCCCCGCTGGGCGATCATCTGCCGGGCTTCCCGCTTACTGCTGAACACTTTCTGCGCAGTCAGCAGGTCCACCAGTTTTGCGGTTTTATCCGCTTCCGTGATTTCCAGCGTAGGAACATGCTCCAGGTCCGCGCCGCCTCCGAACAGGGCTTCCGTAGCCTTGACCGCTTTATCCGCCTCTTCCTGGCCGTGGATCAGCTTGGTCACCTCATAGGCCAGTACTTTCTTCGCTTCGTTGATCTTTTCGTCTTTGTATGCCCCCAGACGGCGTACTTCATCCATGGGCAGGAACGTTAACAGGGCCAGACATTTTTCCACATCGGCATCGTCCACGTTGCGCCAGTACTGGTAAAAATCGTAAGGAGAACACTTTTCCGGATCCAGCCACAGGGCGCCTTTTTCCGTCTTGCCCATCTTGCGGCCGTCGCTGGTAGTAAGCAGCTTGCAGGTCATACAGAAGGCAGGCTTCTGATCCTTGCGGCGAATCAGTTCCACACCGGCCAGCATATTGGACCACTGGTCGTCGCCCCCCATTTCCATGATGCAGTTGTAATCTTTATGCAATTTATAAAAATCGTAAGCCTGCATGATCATGTAGTTGAATTCAAAGAAGGTCAGGCCCTTATCCCAGCGTTTCTTATAGCATTCCGCCGCCAGCATGTGGTTCACGGTGAAGTGGGTCCCCACTTCCCGCAGCATGTTCACATAGTTCAGGCTCAGCAGCCAGTCCCCATTGTTCACCATGAGGGCCTTGCCGTCGGAAAAATCAATGAACTTGCTCATCTGCTTCTTGAAGCACTCAATGTTGTGGTTAATGAACTCCGGCGTCAGCATCTTACGCATGTCGTCCTTACCGCTGGGGTCCCCGATCATGCCGGTACCGCCTCCCAGCAACGCGATGGGACGGTGCCCTGCCCGCTGCATATGTGCCATGGCCATCAGTGCGATGAAATGACCTACATGGAGGCTGTCCGCCGTAGGGTCAAAGCCGATATAAAACGTAATCTTTTCTTTTTCCAGCAGTTCGCGGATTTCTTCCTCATGGGAAACCTGTGCAATGAAGCCGCGTTCCTGCAACACATCAAAAACCGACATGGATCTTACTCCTCCTAAAGCCTTTTAGTAAGTATGTATTATTGTAACGCATATCTCGCATTATTACAAGTTTGAAAATATACTGAATAGTTACTACCTGATTTTTCCTGTAAGCAAATTGAAAAATATTTTCCCTGAAAAACAAAAAAACCGCATACAATGCGGTTTCTTAATTTTTATTTTGGTCGGGGCGGCGAGATTCGAACTCACGGCCTCTTGTACCCGAAACAAGCGCGCTACCAAACTGCGCCACGCCCCGACAACATGCTTATTATAGATGATACCTCTGAATTTGTCAACTATAAATTAAAAGTTTCCAAAGTTCAATGCTGCGAAATGATTTCAGCAGCTTATCCCTGGGTAACCACGCGGATATTGGTAACACCAAACGCTTTGGAAATGGCAGGTATAGCATCCCGCAGAATGAAAGTACGGTGCAGTTCGCTTTCCGCTACGATCAGGCAGCGTTCACCAGCTACGTTGATGTTGTGGATACGGCTGATAAGGCGCTCGAATTCTGCGTCTCCCAGTTCTTCGCGCAGCACTTTCAGGCCCGGCATCAATTGGGGTTTTTCTTTGGCGAACCGTTTTTCAATAGGCGAAAAAGGAACGGTAACTACACGGGCATCCCGGGCAACAACAAAATTCTCCTCATTTTCGCCCGGCACTACTAAATCTGGTCTCATTTTAACATCCTCCTCATATTTACAGGAATCGCCGGCAAGCAAATTTCCTAATTATTTGTTTACACCAAAAGAAATCTGGCGCATAACTATTATAAGTAATTACAGCTTAAACGTCAAGGAAGTGAAATGCAAAGAACGCAGCGCTTTAAAAGTGGAATTAAACTTTTCACTTCAGCCAAAGAAAACAGCATATTATTTATAAAACGTACACAGTACATAAAAATTACCGGAAGTCAGATTAGATCTGACTTCCGGCATTTCGATACATTTATTGTTTTTTACTGCCGCAGCAAAGCGCCACGGTCACGACCGGGATTATGCCGCGCCCCTGCAACAATTATGTCCGTAAAAATTACGGTTTCGGTGCACCGCAGCTCTGGCAGAAAGCCCCGTCATTGGGAGCTCCGCAGTTGGGACAGAACCACTGGCCCATGCCCGGCTGCTGCATGCCCTGCTGGGGATAACCCTGCTGAGGCATTCCCTGACCCGGGTATCCCTGTTGCTGGGGGTAACCCTGCTGGGGCATCCCCTGACCGGGGTACATCTGCTGTTGCATGCCCTGCTGGGGATAGCCCTGCTGCATTCCCTGACCGGGGTACATCTGCTGCTGCATGCCCTGCTGGGGATAGCCCTGCTGCATTCCCTGGCCCGGATACATCTGCTGCTGCATGCCCTGCTGGGGATAGCCCTGCTGCATTCCCTGACCGGGATACATCTGCTGCTGCATGCCCTGCTGGGGATAGCCCTGCTGCATTCCCTGACCGGGATACATCTGCTGCTGCATACCCTGTTGCATACCCATACCGGCAGCGCCCATTCCGGCAACGCCGCCTACGGTTCCCATACCGTTACCCATGCCCATGCCGGCATTAGGTATAGGCGCACCCGGATTACGCATCTGCAGTAAGGAGACGCGGATGTCTTCGGCGATTGCCATGTTCTTCTGGTATTCAGGCGGATACATACCGGCCTGTCCTGCATTGGCAGCCATACCGGCCTGCTGCAGGCCGTTGACCACCGCCCCCAGAATACCGGCCGCGTTCATGGCGCCGTTAGTATTCATATTTCCGTTGAAGCCAAAGCCGGTTCCTGCCCGGTTACCTGTATAACCGCCCATTCCCCTTGCCTGGAGATAGTCATACCGGATCCATACGCTGCTGCTGTTCACCTTTACCCGCATGCGGTTGAAATACGGATGGTTCACATCAATATTCACATAAAAATCATAGGAGAAGTCGTATCGGGGCGGGGTGTAAGAAACACTTCTTCCGTTCTCATCTTTGGTACGAAGCTCATGTTTCGATTCGTTGATATCCACAGCCACATTGGTAATGGCGGAAGCATCCACTACATCCGGGTTCGCGTCCATTAGGTTGCTGCTGGAAGTGACCATGAACTTCCGGTTCATCTCATCCAAATAAACTTTTGTGGAACTGCCGATGGTCCGGGTAGCCTGGAAGCGCTGTACAGCCTGTTTATTCTGTTCCCGGTACTGCATCTGCTCTTTAATCTGTTCAGGAGTAGATTTTTTACGGGTCTCCGTAGGGAACCAGGGAGACAACTTTTCCGCGCAATTATTACACAGATTGCCGCCGTTGGCCAATTCTTTCCGCTCCAGCATACCCATTTCGGCGCCGCAGACAGAGCACTGTTTCTTGCTTATCAAACTGTCAAAGAATCCCATGTTTGACCTCCTTTTTATTATAAATTTAATAACATTTTATTTTGTGTTCCGGCGACTGTAAAAATAATCCGGCGACACCTTTCTATAATTTATTATAGAGAATCTAAATATGAATGTCAAAGACAGATTTCAATAACTTTTCAGATTTCTTTTTGATTAATAAATGATATAATAACTTGGAAACGGAAACAATAAAGTGAAAAGGAGACAACCTCTTGGAAATATATAATCTGAAATGCCCCAACTGCGGCGCCACATTATCTACCGACGTAAAAAACAATCGCGCCAAATGCGAGTATTGCGGCAACGAATTCGTAATTTCCGATGGTTCAGATACTGCTGTAAAACAGCCTGATGATAAAGACAATGTAAAAACAACTGATAACAACGGGCAGGGCGAATCGGAACGTGAGTCCCTTAAACCGGTTTCCGCTGCCAGTCAGGAGAAAAAGAAGAAATCCCGTGCGAAGGATTTCCTGATCGTCTTTTGTATTATCGCTGCCGGTCTGGTCCTGTCCCTTATGTTTGACAAAGAAAAACCGCAGGATATCGTGCCCGCAACCGACCTTCACCGCTTCTTTATGGAGCTGGATCCAAACAGCACACCCTCACAGGCAGAAGCTTTGGCAAAAAAGCACAACCTGCATTTTTTCAAAATAGAAAAAGCCGTCAATACAGCGGATACAAATACGTTGTATTACAAAATCGCCAAAACCAACGAAACGGCCCTGAATAAAAAGGGAGAACACGGGGAGACTGTAGAGATCGAATTTGATGCAACGAGAAACAATGCCCTTATGTGGGCGGTTTATTCTGACCCGGAACACATTGTAAGCCGGGCCATCCTGTTCCGGTACGGAACATACTACAGTCTTTCGACAGACAAAAGCCACCAGAAAGACGTCACCGGCTATTACTTCTACAACAATTCCCTTCGCAGTAATCCCGACAGCAAAAACACGGGACTTCCCTATCTGAAGTGTGCAGATGCGAAAGAAGCGTTAAAGAAGATCTACACTTACAAAAAATAGTTTTCCTAAAGAAGCTCCAAATTATTATTCTTTAGTCAGTTGATTCCTTATTCGAGAATTGACTGCCGTACCTCTGAAAAAATCTTCAACATCGAAAACCGTAAAAAAGTTAAGGCGCCCAGACAAATAGTCATGAGCGCCGTTTTCATTCTTCACGCAATATGCGCATGGTCTCTTCGTAATCTTCCCGAGCTTCCGGAAAAAATACCGTAGTACAGTAACAATGGGGCATATCAGCTGCCATCTTCAGATGATGCTTCACTCCCGCTTTTGTCAGCAGTTCATCATAGGCCCCGGCCTTGGCCGACAGCACCTCCGATGTACCGTAATAGATCCATGTTTCCGGCAATCCCGACAGATCCGCTCCGTCGCAGGTCTGCATCCATTGGGGAATATCCCGGCGACCATGGGAAAGGAGGGGCTGTATCGTCTTCATGTACCGGGCCGAAAGCATCACATCCTTATCATTCAGGGATTCCATCTCTTTCCACTCCTCTTCTGTGGAAGGAATCCCCCCCGGCGAGATCAGCACCAGCTTCTCCGGCATGGGAAGCTGGCTTTTCATTTCATTCAGGTACGCTCCCAACAACAACAGCAACGCGCCCCCCGAAGAATAACCGTACCAGCGTACGTCGCAGTACTCCCTGCGCATTGCGCTGTAAACTTCATACAACATGCGCACACTGTCCCGGATAGTGTACTCATCGCACAGAGGATAATAGGGAAACCATACATCCGCTCCCGTATTTTCGGCCATCTTTTTGGCAAATCCCACAAACATCCTGGGAGGCGCCAGTAAAAGCCCGCCTCCGTAAACACATAAAACAGCCCGTTTCGGTTTTTCTTTTTGGCAAATTGCCAGACAGTGGAATTCCGAGACCGCACTTCCGACAGCCAACGAGGTGGTTTCGACATCCCTTCCCCTTTTTCTTTCATCAGGAAGGAATGAACCGCCCGCCTCCTTCGCTGACGTACCATTCCCTGTCACGGTCAACGATCTTTCATTTCCCACACCATCAGGATCCTGTAACTGAACCTTACGATCCCGGTATAAAAATTTGCCGTCCTTAGGCAGATAAAAATGATTCAGTTTGTTACGCCTGCGGATCTGTTTCAGCATTTTATCTTCAGGCAGTCCGGTGATCCGTTTACTGCCGGACAGGCGTACCAAAAGCTTTGTGATGATAAACTGAAGGCTCATGTCCCATTCCTTCCCGGCTACTGGGAAATGGTGACTGCAGCCTGTCCCTTGATCACTTTTTCCTGTCTGGAATTTTCACAGAACATCCGTATCTGGATATTCTTCCTGTGTTCGTCTCCCTCCACGGGTACAACATTGATTATTTTTGCCTCAACAGAGACAGCGTCTCCCGGACGGACCGGGGCCATAAAGCTGACTTCGATTTTTCCGCTTTCCAGCCATTCCCTGCCAAAGGTCCGGACAAGCAGTTCCTGGATAAAGGCCACGCCCAGCATACCATGGGCAATCGTACCCTCATACCGCGTTGTTTTTGCGAATTCCGGATCCACATGAAGCGGATTGTGATCTTCTGCCGCGTCCGCATAACGGCAGATCATTTCCTGTGTAACAAATTTAGCCGGCAACGTAAATACATCGCCTTTGTTAATTTCTTTCATAACACTTTCCCCGTTTCAATGTTAGGAAACACTGACCCAACCGGCAAGGCTTCCTGTATAATCAGTTTGCAGTTTTCTTCATCATGCAGGCAGGATAATTGTAATTTCACTGACAACAGCCAGTTCTCCGTCTTTATTGAATGCTTCTACCTGCTGCACCACAAATTTTAACCCGCGCTTTTCCATTTTTTCTTTTACCTGGCCCCGCAACGTCAGGGTTTCACCCCAATGGACTGGTTTCAGATAACGGAACCCCTGCTTGGCATGAACCGTACCGTCTTCCAACGTCTCCCCTGTCAGTGCTTCCCAACGGGTATATACCGCCGCGTAGGCAGGGGGCACAAACCTTTCTTCCGCATACAGGGTCGTATCATCTTCCACTGCCGCCAGATACGCCTTTACTTCTTCTTCTGTAATCGTGATTTGTTTTTCCGGGTATGGTACACCTACCTGAACTTCTGCAAATTTCATAATTCCATTCACTTCCACCCAGTTCCTGAGAGGATTATCCTTTCATCCGGTACGTTCCGGTAATTTTGAGCCCGTTCTTATTATAAATGCTACACCAGATTCGTTCCCTTTTCCGTTTGTTTTTTTTCCCGTTCTTCCATCCGCTTTTTCACATCGTCGGCAAAATCCGCGGCGGCCTCCAGTCCTTCCTGTATCCCTTCCCGGATCTGCCGCCTTGTCTCTGCCATGGCGTTCAGCACATCCTGTATCTGGTGGGATTCCGAAATCCCCGTCTTGCACCATATGGCAAAATGTTCACAGTTGTTTGTAAGAAGGTTATAACTTGTTTCCCCGATCCGTTCCCGGGCCCGGATCACGGTTTCCTCCGGCGTATATAAATGGTAATTGCTGATCTTCAGAACATCCCACAGGGTCCGGGCGGTTTCCGGATGGGCAAACTTTTTACGGAATTCCGAAAAAGGAACTTCTTCTGTAGGCCGCCCGTACAATTTGGGAAACTCACAGATACTGTAGACGAGACTTCCGTTCAGAAATTCCGCCATCGGTGCCTGATGGACACAGATTTTATAATGATCGTTGGGATCAATATCATAATGGATGACCTTGTCATCCCCTACATACACCCCGTAATGCTCAAAACCGATCCGGTGCACACAGATGATATCCCCATAGTCCGGTTCCTCCAGCAGGCCCGGATCCGTTTCCAGATCCAAAGCCTGCCGCACATTGCTGGAAAGTTTATTGGCCGCAATGAACACATTGTTGACCCGGCTTCCAATCTCATCCCGGAATTCATTTATTCTGTTTTCGATCTGTTCCTGGATAGTGACTATGCCCTCGTCCTCATTTTGCACATCGCGTTCATCCTGCGGTTGGCGGGTTTCCCTTTCCTCCCCGTCAATCTGTGCAAATAACGAAGCCTGCCGTTTATCCCTTGTTTCCTCAGACATATGCTCCGGGAATCCCTTTCCTTCCTGTCGTATCAAAGATCCACACCTTGATGCTTCCCAACTTTTTATCAGATTTCAGCAACTAAAATTTGTATTACGCTTCCGCGATGACTTCGATCTCCACCAGACCGTCTTTGGGCAATGCAGCTATTTGCACGGCGGAACGTGCGGGACAGTCTGCTTTGAAAAATTCGGAATATACCTTGTTCATGGCCGCAAAATCTTTAATGTCTTTTAAAAATACCGTGGTTTTAACTACTTTTTCCAAACCGGATCCGGCAGCTTCCAGCACACTCTTCACATTAGTCAGAGACTGGCGGGTCTGCTCCTCTATACCGCCCTCCGCAAATTCACCGGTAGCCGGAACCAGCCCCAATTGTCCGGATGCAAATACAAATCCGTTGGCTTTGATGGCCTGGGAGTAAGGTCCGATAGCTCCCGGCGCATTTTTCGTAGCGATTACTTCTTTTGCCATATCTATTTCCTCCTGTAAATTATTTTTATAACTATATAAAGTACAAACTTTTTTATAAAAACATTATAACCTAATCAGATGCTTTCTACAACTTCGACAAATATTGGCTTAATCCGGACGCACCTTTGTCATAAGAAACGCAGGCATCCCCGACCAGGTATACCGCATAACTACCGTCTGCATTGTGCCACTTCCGCCATCTTAGCCATAACTGTATCCCGCAGGTCCAGAAAATCATAGATCCCGTCTTCCGACAGCACGCCCCGTTTTAAATCCCGGGGCAGCTTTCCCGCCTCATCGTCTTCAAAATCTTTTTTCCACAGGCCCTCTGTATAATAAGCCTCCAGTTCACAAATTTTTTCCTGCAGCGCCTTATAGCGTTCCACTTCCCGATTTAACGCCATCAGGTTCGCTGTAGCTTCATCCAGGATTTTTTCCATTTTTCGAATACGCTCTATCTGTGTTTCCATGAATAACCTGTCACCTCTGACCTAAGGAACCACTGATTAATTCGTCATTGTTTCCCTAAAATTATTTTGTATCACAAGTGATCTATCGACCCCCGTATGTGGGTGTACACCACTTTAGCCCCCTCCAGCGGCACCACAATCGGTTCCAGTTCCCGCAGGTCTTCCACCCGCCAGCCTTCGTTACGTTCTTCCAGCAGCTTCAGGGCATCGTCTAACGTTTCCGCTTCCACGATAGCAAGGACATCTAAGTAAAATTCGTTTACCACGCAGGGTTCGTTGATCATGCTGTGGCTGTGATAGGTTTTGTTATGACGCCATATGTACAGATTCATAACACTCCTCCTTGAAAGCAATATTTCAAATATTGTTGAACGTCCGTATGTAAGTTACATTCCAATGAATCGCACCATCCGGAATGTTCCGTTCAAATATATGCAGCCCCTGACTTGCTTTAAAAAACACTTTATACGGTAAATCATCCAATATACGTTACGGGATTTCCTTTTCGCGGCACAATGCGACGCAGAGGCAGTCCATCCGGGGAATCAGGATAGCCTAACGCCATGCTCACATACACCGCTTCGTCATCCTTGAGGCCCAGCGTTTTCAGATACGCCACCATTGCGGGGTTCGCGTTCAGCCAGTTGACCTGGTTGATCCAGCAGCTGCCCAGGTCAAGGGCATTGGCCATCAGCATCATGTTCTCCACGGCGCAGCTGCAGTCCGCCATGTTGTTCCCATAGCCGATTTTATTGGCAGCCAGTACCAGAACCGGCGCATTGTAATGAAACACATAGGTGCCCTTTTTGCTTAACTTGATAGCTGTGGCCAGGGACGCATAGGTGTCTTCGGTCAGCTCCATTTTGGCAAATTCTTCCCGGGCGATGCGGGCCAGTTCATCCAGCACTGCCTTATCCCGGATCACCATAAAGTGGGTGGTCTGGTTGTTGCCGCCGCTGGGAGCAAAGCGCCCCGCTTCGATGATCTGTTCCAGTTTTTCCTGCTCCACCGGCTTCGGCAAAAATTTCCGTGTGCTGTGACGGGTTTGAATCAGTTCCAGTGCGTCCATTTCGCTCATCCTTTCTGCAACTCATCCGCAAATTGCAAACCGCAATCCATTCCAAACAACTGCATCGAAAACATAATCCTGCTCTCATATTTAAGGGATCACCGATCAATTCGTTTGCACTCTTACTCTGTATAAACGCACAAACTCATTTAATCAGCGTTTTCTTTATTTTATCATAACAACGCTGAAACAAAAATAATTACGTTCAAAATCTGCAAAGAAAAAATCCCGATCCATTTCTGAACCGGGATTGGATTCCTTTTTTGCATTTTTTTATGCCGTTTTCACCTGCATTTGCCGAAACCGTTTCAAATATTTTTTAATTATTTTGCAAACTTGGCCAGGTCTTCCGGAATCTTCAGACCCAATTTGTCAGCCTGTGCTTTGTTGATGCTGGGAGTGAAATCCTTCTGGAACGCGATGGGCATATCCTGGGGTTTGGATTTTCCGCTGAGGATGTCCGCCGCCATTTCACCGCTTACGACACCCAGCTGGAAATATTCAATGTTTACGCTGGCGGTAGCGCCGTTCTTTAACAGAATCGCATCCGCTGCAACAACCGGGATCTTCGCTTCATTCGTAATGGCAACCAGCGCAGGAGTAGCAGAAGCAATGATATTGTCGGTAGGAACATAAATGAAGTCCACACCTTTACTTACCAGGCTCCGGGCAATTTCCTGAATGTCGTTTACCGTGTTCACGCTGCCTTCTTCAAATGCAACGCCCGCTTTTTTCAGGTGCTCTTCCGCTATTTTGATCTGCACCTGGGAATTCATTTCGCTGGAAGTAAACATCAGGCCTACTTTCTTCGTGCCGGGTTTCAGTTTCATACCCAAATCCAGCTGGGCTGCAACGGGAGCCATGTCGCTGGCACCAGTCACGTTGGTCTCCGGTTTTTTATCGGATTTAACCAGCTTGGCAATTTCGAAACTGGTAATGGCATTGCCTACGATAGGAATATCTTTGGTTGCATTGGCCATGGTCTGGGCCGCCGGCGTGGAAATAGCGCAGATCAGGTCCACTTTATTATTGACAAAACGTTGGGCAATGGTCTGCAGGTTGGACTGGTCGGCCTGTGCGTTCTGCACGTCATATTTTACGTTCTTGCCTTCCACAAAACCTTTCTTCTTCATACCTTCGATGAAGCCCTTGCGGGAATCATCCAGTGCCTGATGCTCCACCAGCTGAACGATACCAACATTGACAACTTTTGCCGCATCTTTCTTCGGGGCTTCCGCTTTTTTGTCACCGCCGCCGCAGCCAGCCGCAAAAGCCATCATGGACAACATCATGCCCACAGCCAGAACCTTTTTGCTTTTAAAAAACATGATCAAAAAACCTTCTTTCATTAAATACTGTAAAAAAACCTATGATATCCCAAAGGGATAAGCCATCGGGTTCTTTCACGTAAGAAAAGAGCGCGAAACAATATCTGCGCATAATTTATTCCGATAGGATAATAATACAAAAACAAACTGCCAAAGTCAACCGAAACTCAGGAAAGTTTCAATTTAAATGTGAAAGAAAAATTTTAACTGTTAACGTTTCTGTGTAAGAAGCACCTGTTCAACAAATTGTCGCGTTTCCTTATTCCCGCCTTACTTCAACTACAGTTTCCCTGCAATGTACTCCCAGGCCTTAAACAGGTCCGGCAAAATCACTTCCGCCAGTTCATGCATTTCTGCCGTAGGGGTCTGCATGTCCGGCACCATAATGGGATGCATGCCTGCCCGGTACGCCGCCCGGATCCCATTGTAGGAATCTTCCAGCACATAGCAGCGGGCCGGTTCTGCGCCAACTGCTCTGGCCGCAGCCAGAAAAATATCCGGTTCCGGCTTGCTGCGCTCTACCATATCCCCGCCAAGCACTGCGTCAAAATGCTGCAGGATGCCAGCTTCTTCCAGTTCCATCCGCACAATATCACTTCGGGTAGAGGACGCCACCGCCATGGGAATGCCTTCCTGTTTCAGCGCAGCCAGAATTTCCCTTACGCCGGGTTTCACCGGCAGCCGCCCTTCCCCATACAACTGGCGGAACAAAGCGGTCACTTCCTTTTTATATGTTTCATAGGGAAAATCATTTCCGTATTTTTCCAGAAATTTTTTCCCCGTCTCCACCCGGTTGATTCCCTGCACCCGCATGCAGATCTCCACAATATCCGGAATGTTATGCTTTTCGGCGACAGCCTGCCAGCATTCAATCACCAGACGTTCCGAATCAAAAATTACGCCGTCCATATCGAAAAGAACGGCCTGTACCTGTTTTTCCATATAGCTAATCCTTATTGACTAAAATTTAAATTCCATCCATCCCGCACTATTATAACACATCCTTGTCATTCCTATTCGATTTTAGTAATATAATATTGTAAATGAATTATTTGCGAATTTTTAACGATACGAGGTTATAGCAGAAATGAAAAATTTTATGAATACAGGAATGACTGCAATCCTTGCCGGCTTCCTGTTACTTTTCCCCGTTACGGAAGCAGCTGCCGCGGAAAAGGTTTCCGGACAATCTGCTCCAGCCCCTGTATCTGCCACCATACACCCATCTAACGGCGCTGCGTTAAACACAGAACACATATCGGCCGCCTCTGTATTGCAGGAAGAAATCCTTTCCCTTACGCCCTCTCAGTTAGCAGAGGAAGAAAACCTTATGGCCATATTATGGGTACAGCGTTCCGCTGAGTTCCGGGGACTTTGCTACCAGGCCTATAACATGGCCACAATGGCGGTGGACAAGGCCCTGGCCCAACGGGAAGCCATTGCGTCCCTCCGTCCCCTGGCCGTAGTCCTTGACATCGACGATACCATTGTGAGCCACGGGCCCTTGGAAATGTATTATGTAGAACATCCCGAAGCAAAAGCAAATTACAAAGCCTGGGAAAATTGGATCGGACAGCTTTCAAAGAAAAACCTGCTGCCCGGGGCCGGAGAATTTTTACGGTATGCCCGGCGCCATGGAGTGGAAGTATTTTTTGTAACCGGACGGGGACCCCAGGACAGTGAAGCAACCGTTCGTTTTTTACAAAAGGCAGGCCTGCCCTTACCTGACGAACGCCATCTGCTGATGAACGACCGCAGCGGCAGCAAGTTGAACCACTTCAATAAACTGGAGCGCCGTTATAACATCATCTGTTACATCGGCGACAACGCGGCGGATTTTCCCATTGGGGCAATGCGGGAAGAAAATGAAATTATTAAAAAAACACCCGACACTGAATTGCAAAATGCTTCCACACAGAATGTAAAAATAAAACAGGAAATACCACTGGATGTCCCTGCCATGCTGAAGCATGACAAAAATAAAAAGCGTAATGCCACTGTAAGCGCAAACAAAAAAGATTTCGGCACAAAATTTATCCTGCTGCCCAACCCCATGTACGGAGACTGGGAATACAACCTGGCAAAAAAATACCGCAGCCTGCCTGCGGAACAGCGCATCGCCCTGCGCAAGGCAGCGGTGAAAAGTTTTGAAGAAAAGAATATGCGCTGATATTTTCAAAACATAATTACATACATAAAAACAAAAAGGGAGATGCCGTTTCCGTTACGGTATCTCCTTAAAATTTTACCACACCTTACATCGAAAATGTGGAACTGTTTAATTTGGTGGAGGTGGAGCGTACCTTGCTGAACCACTAAAAATGCTTCAACCTCTTACACTACCTGCATTACAGAAGATTGATAAAAACAGATTTTGATTTTGTGAATTCTGATTAAGGTTGTTGTCGCTTGCTTAGGTCAGAAAGGATGGCAGCAATATCCCGTTTGCCATAGAATATGCGATACACATTCACAACCTTAGTCTCGATATCAGGAATATAGAGAATCACAAAGTTCTTAACTGAGACCATCCTCAAATTTCGGGAGTGCCATGGTTCCAGTTCATACAACTGAAACCGTTCTGGAAACTGTGCAAGCCCCTCTATCTGTTCTTCAATTTCGTCCAGCAGATTTTGGGCAGCCATAGGAGATTTCAGTTTAAATGCTATATAATTGATGATACTGCGAAGATCTCGTTTTGCTTCTTCAGTAACAGAAACTGAGTATCTCATAAACCAAACTCACTTCTTATATCAGCAAATACCTTGTCTGCAGGTTCTGTTCTGCCTGCAAGGACATCCTGATGCGCTTTTTCAATTTCTGCATCCAGTTCTTCTGCACTCATAGCGCCAATGGCAAGCGGTTCACGTACTACTCTTTTGATTTCAAATGGGATACCATTATGATTCACAGCACTTTTCAAAAACATGGTGATTGCTGTAGACATGTTCAGGCCTAAGTCAGCGAATAAGAGTTCTGCATCCTTTTTCAATTCGGTATTCACACGAATGTTGATATTGGTCGTTGACATAATACCATCTCCTTCCTGCATAAAAATTATATAAAGAATTTTAATATATGTCAACACAATGTAAAGAATTGTGTTGACAGTCAATGACCTAGCCAGACAGATAGCACCATTATAACAAGCGTCCAAAAAGGTAGATCAGGTTAGAGAAGCCAGCTGTTAAAATCAGATACGTGAACAGCTCATTGGATAATGCTGTTATAACACGAATCCGTTACATCGGTATCTCCTAAAGCACGTCATATCCTGCTTTAAGAAGAACCTGATCAGCAAAAATGTTAGAGCTTCAGAACTATTACCATTCTGAAGCTCCTTTTTAATGTGAATATATATATTCTTCTACTGACTTGCGGAGAATCTTGTAAGAGTTACCAAGACGAAATGACCTGACCTTGCCTTCACGTATCAGTTTATAAGCAGTGTTTTTGCCAATAGCCAGCATGTCCATCATCTCTGTTACTGTTAGAATATCTTCATCATACTTACGAGATTTATCACTGTCATCGTTTTCCAAAATAATGCTCATAGATTTCATCACCCTTCTTTTTGTCTCTGAACATATTCAATAAAGCCTGTTCAGCTTAACTTTACTTATATGTTCACCTTCCCATTATAATTAAGAGCCTTAAAAAGTATGGAATACTTGCATATGTCATCTTGTGGCTGCCAAGTTTTTATTTAATTTTAACAACATATAAATAACACTAATGCGGAATAATGCAAGATTAACCGCTTTGGTGCAATTAAAAACAATTGAAAGCGAGGTGGGCCAAATGGCACAGAATTATAATTATTATGCAATTATTGGTAATAACGGCTATGGTCTTTCATCTGATTGAGCTTAAGTTATACTTAATGCCTCCTGTTACCAATCAAAATATACCAGCTAAACTCTGTCAGGAAGTTATAACTATTGACAGAAGCAAGCTGAAAAACATCAGAAGTAAAGTATCATAAAAAATACGAGGATGCCTGATATACCAAGCATCCTCGTATTATTTTCACCACTTTTAAAGTATACAAAAAGTGGGGGTTCGCTGGTGGAGGTGGAGGGAGTCGAACCCTCGTCCGAACATATTGCCATACAACTTTCTCCGAGCGCAGACAGCATACTTTGTTTCGCTCTGACAATGCCTGCCGACCGGCCTTGCCATCGCTAGTTCG